>Ga0209712_10005080_pt1 | contig 10344 bp, 10 predicted proteins | sample ArcOceMetagenome_FD_187443 | JGI IMG/M metagenome (GOLD analysis project Ga0209712, IMG submission 187443) | Marine eukaryotic phytoplankton communities from Arctic Ocean - Arctic Ocean - Greenland ARC118M Metagenome (SPAdes) (version 2) | ecosystem: Environmental > Aquatic > Marine > Oceanic... | reverse complement strand
CTCAATGAGGGCGCGCGAAAAGCGGTGCCAAACGAGCCTCGTACCGATAACTCATCAGTAGGTGTCCAAATAAAGGCTACTTTAGGATCGGTAGTGGTACCAAAATCACTATAATCTTCGTGACGCACTGCAACTTGAATATTGAGTGATTCACTGGGATCGCCAGCTCAGCGAATATAGAAGTATTATCACGACCACCATTAGCCTGTGTAGCTTCTGTTCCGAAAACGTCACCACGAAGGAACTGGTCGTCTGGGTTATCACTGATGGTTTCTTCACGATATTCGGCGCCCACAGCTAACATTAGTTCGCCTGCTGACATATCTAAAATAGAACCAGATATTTTACCATCAAAAGATTTGCTGGTTGACTCATCATATCGAGAGGTTTGGGTTTCTATAAAATCAAGGGCTTCTTGGCTGTTAGAAGAAGGCTCAAAGGGGTTCCATCAACCACTATCAATTGCTTCTTGAGTGCGGCGTGAATTTGGAAAACCGTTTACTCCACGTTCAATAGAATCACTCTTTATGTAACTGTAAGCCGTTTCCCAGTCCCATCCAGATACTTCACCTTGAAAGCCAAATACGCTGCGATAATAATCTGAATCGACGCGTTTTTCACGGTTACCAATTTCAACTAAACGACGACGCATAGTCAAATCTTGCTGGTAAAATTGACTTGTAGGATCATTGGCGAATGGATGATTCACATTATCAGCCGACAGCGAGGTAGCAGGTGACAGGCCTTCCATATCGGTTCTTTTAATATGCGAAAAGGTGACTTGTATAAGTTCACCCTTACTGATTTCGTCTGACCGTGCGTGCACAGCCAGACTGCTCGAAATGGCAGTGGATAATAATGTGAGTTTTAATATGCTGTGTTTTATTATTATTCCTGATAGATTTTTTATTTTGATCAGGAATTGAAGTAAACTATCACTGCAACTTCAACTCCCTTGAGGTCAAACCATCAAACTTATTTTGATGACAAATCAATTTCCATTAATTGAGGCATTAAGACCATAAAAAATTCAAGATGATGACAAAATATTGGTTTTAAACAAATAGATAAATTAAAAAACTTTCTGATTGCTTGATTAAAACACTCATCATCGACTTATACTCTTACCGCAATTTAACTAATATGGCGGAAGACAAGGAATAATAAATAAAGTATGCGCCAGTTTTCAGACAGTTTTAACCTACGGTGGATTGATTCATTGAATTATTCTCTATGCCGGTTGGTCAGTTGGTTCACGCTGTTTATGGTTTTACTGACATTTCTAATTGTAGTGCTCAGATATGGTTTTAACTTGGGCTGGATAGCCATGCAAGAGTCAGTGATGTACCTGCACGGCATGGTTTTTTTATTAGGGGCTGCACATACTTTGCGCGTCAATGAACATGTAAGAGTCGATATTTTTTATCGCAGCTTCAGTCCTAAAAAACAGGCCAAAGTAGACATCTTTGGGAGCCTTTTTCTATTAATGCCAGTAAATATTTTTATCTTCATGGTTAGCTTCGAATACGTCATGCGAGCTTGGCGGGTTATGGAGGCTTCTCAAGAAGCTGGAGGTATCCCAGGGGTATTTCTGTTAAAAAGTTTAATTTTGATATTTTCTTTTACCATGCTGCTGCAAGGAATATCCGAGGTGGTTCGTAATGTTGCAAGACTGTCGCTAGATAAACAATCATCAGAGGTTCAGAGTAAGTAATGGAATATATCTCACTATTGATGTTTTTAGCAGTGTGTTTAGTGTTGTTATTAGGTTATCCCGTTGCTTATTCATTGGCAGGCACCGCCCTTATTTTTGCTGGAGTGGGTGCTTTATTTGGGGTATTCGACACCTCTTACTTACAGGCAGTGCCTAGTCGTTTGTTTGGCATAGTGTCTAACCAAACGTTAATTGCCGTGCCGTTATTTGTTTTTATGGGTGTAATGTTAGAAAAATCCCGAGTGGCAGAAGATTTACTGCTCGCCATGGAACAAGTACTAGGAAAATTAAAATCAGGGTTAGCTGTTTCTGTGGTGTTAGTTGGCATGTTGTTAGCTGCTAGTACAGGCATAGTAGGTGCTACAGTAGTTACTATGGGATTACTTTCTCTGCCAACAATGCTTAAAAAAGGCTATTCACCGTCTTTTGCTTGCGGGGCAATATGCGCCACCGGCACACTTGGGCAAATCATTCCTCCGTCCATTGCTTTGGTTCTATTAGGTGATGTGTTATCTAGTGCGTTTCAGCAAGCACAACTGAATATGGGGATATTTTCACCGCGATCGGTGTCAGTCGGTGATTTATTTGTAGGCGCTTTAGTTCCCGGTTTTTTGCTAGTAGGCATGTATCTTTTGTACGTTTTAGTTTTTGCTGGTAGGCAGATAGACCCGTCAATAGAACAAGATGACAAAGCAGCTATTTCTGTTAGCGCATTGTTTAAGGCACTGTTTCCGCCACTGTTGCTGATTTTTATGGTTCTCGGTTCAATTTTGGCAGGTTTTGCAACGCCCACCGAAGCGGCAGGCGTTGGTGCAGCAGGCGCATTGATTTTGGCGCTTATCAACAAACAACTTAACCTGCAAAAATTGAAAGACGTCATGATGTCGACCACCAAAGTTACGTCTATGGTATTTTTAATTCTCATTGGTGCGTCAATTTTTTCACTGGTGTTTCGCGGTTTTGGCGGTGAAGAACTAATAGAAGAATTATTTGCCAGCTTGCCGGGTGGTGTGTTTGCAGCCGTTTTATTAGTGATGGTAGTAATATTTTTGCTTGGCTTTATTTTGGATTTTATTGAAATCACCTTTGTAGTGGTGCCTTTAGTTGCCCCAGTATTACTAGCAATGGGGGTTGACCCAATTTGGCTTGGGATCATGATTGCCGTTAACTTGCAGACCTCATTTCTAACACCACCGTTTGGATTTGCTTTGTTTTATTTACGAGGTGTCGCGCCACCAGAAGTGAAAACCTCACATATTTACCGAGGCGTTGCCCCTTTTATTCTTATTCAACTTCTATTGCTAGCTTGCTTGGCAATTTGGCCAAATCTGGTAACTTGGTTACCTTCTTTGCTTTAGGGCTTTGCCTCACTTTGGAAAATATATATATGAAATTGCTTCAATTATTTGTTTTAGCTACGTTTAGCATCTTGCTGATCTCTTGTGGCGAACAATCCTCTAATGTCCCAACAGCCCAAGTCGAACAGCAAACTTATGAATGGAAACTGGTGACATCCTGGCCCAAAAACTTTCCTGGGTTAGGTAAAGGGCCAGAAACCTTTGCCAAGTATGTTGAACGTATGTCTAACGGCAGACTTAAAATAAAAGTATTTGGTGCTGGTCAAATGGTGCCCGGATTTGAGGTATTTGATACGGTTTCCAGTGGTGCCGCTGAAATGGGTCATGCTGGTTCGTATTATTGGAAAGGAAAAGCACCCGCCTCACAGATTTTCACCGCTATTCCTTTTGGCATGAATGCTACCGAAATGAATGCATGGTTACATTACGGTGGCGGCTTGGAACTATGGCGTGAAGTATATGAACCATTTAATTTAATTCCCTTTGCCGGTGGCAATTCTGGTGTACAAATGGCGGGTTGGTTTAAAAAAGAAATTAACAGTGTTGACGACCTTAAAGGGTTAAAAATGCGCATTCCAGGTTTAGGTGGCGAAGTGCTTAAAAAACTGGGGGGTATTCCTGTCGCTTTAACGGGCGGTGAACTATTTACTTCATTACAGTCTGGGGCGATTGACGCCACCGAGTGGGTTGGCCCATATAACGATTTAGCTTTTGGTTTATACAAAGCTGCCAAGTATTACTACTACTCTGGTTGGCATGAACCAAGCGCAAACTTGGAGTTTATGGTCAACAAGCAAGCATTCGAGGCACTGCCAGATGACTTACAAGCGATTATTGAAGTGGCGACTCGTGCGGTCAATCAAGATATGTGGGATGAATACACTGCTGCTAATAATGCGGCAATGCAGGCCTTAGTCGAAACACACGGTGTTGATATGCGTCCGCTGCCGGCTGATGTGATGTTAGCATTAAAAAATGCCTCGGTTGAAGTGATGCAAGAACAGTCAGCGGCTGACCCTATGTTCAAAAAAGTATATGAGTCTTATTATGATTTTCAAACTAAGGTAATGAAATACCATCACATATCAGAGTTTGAATATTATAAAAATCGTGCTGGTAATGGTGAATAATTGGAAAACCAAAAAATACTCTGTATCTTTTTCAGCTGTTCAGATGTGTTTAAGCGTTGACTAGCATTACAATACATTGAAATTTTTAAATAGGACGTTTATATGATTGTTAAGCCCAAGATCCGCGGCTTTATCTGTACTAATGCTCATCCAGTTGGATGTGCAGCTAGTGTTCAACAACAAATTGATTATGTTAAAGCTCAGGGGGCATTAAATAATGCACCTAAAAATGTATTAGTTATTGGTAGTTCTACAGGTTATGGACTGGCTTCAAGGATCACAGCTGCATTTGCTGGTGGCGCTAATACCTTAGGTGTGTGTTTTGAAAAACCACCTACAGAACGCAAAACAGGTACCGCTGGCTGGTACAATACCGCAAGCTTTCATAACAAAGCATCTGCTGAGGGCCTATATGCCAAAACGTTAAATGGTGATGCCTTTTCTAAAGAAGTAAAACAACAGGTTATCGACACTCTTAAAGCGGATATGGGTAAAGTTGATTTAGTAATTTATAGCCTCGCCTCGCCAAGACGTACCGATCCTGAAACAGGTGAAGTATACAAGTCGACTCTAAAACCAGTGGGTCAGTCATATAAAACAAAAACCTACGATACCGATAAAAATCTGATTCATGAAATTGCCCTTGAACCGGCCAATGAAGATGAGATTCAACAAACTATCAAGGTGATGGGAGGTGAAGATTGGGAATTGTGGCTAGACGCGTTAGGCGAAGCAGACTTATTGGCAGACAACTGTAAAACCACAGCTTATACCTACGTGGGTAAAGAGTTAACTTGGCCAATATATGGGCAGGCAACGATTGGTAAAGCCAAAGAAGATTTAGATCGCGCGGCGGCAGCTATTGTGCAGACCAATACGCACAAAAGTGTTCAGGCCTATGTTTCATCATTGAAAGCTTTGGTCACTCAAGCTAGCTCAGCCATTCCAGTTATGCCTTTGTATATTTCACTTATTTACAAAGTCATGAAAGAAGAAGGTACACACCAAGGTTGTATCGAACAAATATATGATTTGTTTACTGATAAATTAACCCAAGCGCAACCAGAAGTGGATGAGTTGGGTCGCTTGTATATGAACAGTAAAGAAACCAATGATGCGACTCAGGCAAAAATTAAAGCTTTATGGGATCAAGTTACTCAAGAGAATTTTCATGATTTAAGTGACTATGAAGGTTACCACCATGAGTTTTTGAAATTGTTTGGTTTTGATCTATCTGGAGTTGATTATGATGCTGAGGTTGAGACTCTAATCGATTGGTGAAAAAGTAGATCAAAAGGCGCTCAAAATAAAAACCGCTGCAAGGCGGTTTTTTTATTTAAGAAATTTAGTCTAACTTTGAAAGAGCCAAATCAACTCAAAACGAGTAAAAACCACAAAATAAATATGTTTAAACAACAATTTGCGTGGAAGAAATGCATAGGTTAATGCTAAAATTCCGAGGCTAAGCTTAGGCAGCTTTTAAAAAGGTATGTAAATGTTGCCTAGCGCATAGTTTTTTAGGAAGTTTGGATACTTCTATCTAGCTACAGAAAGTTGCTTGTAGCTTATTAATTAGTCATAGATTGACGATACTCACCACCATTAGGTTTTTATGTACTGCTATACAGTGCATTCATGGCTGTACTAAAGAGTTTAATGGTGCTGTGTATTAATTTAGAGTAGTGCTATTGCGTATGATAAAAATCACGAAAGGGTTAGATCTTCCTATTCAGGGAGCGCCACAACAAAAGATTCAAGATGGAAACTCTGTCACCAGAGTGGCTATTTTGGGTGAAGAATATATTGGCATGCGTCCAACTATGCATGTTCAAGAAGGGGATAAAGTGAAGAAGGGTCAGATGCTTTTTGAAGATAAAAAGAATCCTGGCGTTAAGTTCACTGCTCCTGCTGCTGGAAATGTAATTCAGGTCAACCGCGGGGCAAAACGTGTTTTGCAATCGGTGGTTATCCAGCTTGAAGGCAATGAAAGTGAAGTGTTTGCAAAATATGCCAGCACCGATCTAGCATCACTGGATGCAGCGAAAGTTCAGGAAAATTTAGTTGATTCTGGTATGTGGACAGCTTTTAGAACCCGTCCTTATAGTAAGTCTCCACCACTTGACTCAAAACCCAATTCAATTTTTGTTAGTGTAATGGACACCAACCCATTAGCTGCTGATCCACAGATAATCATTGCTGAACGTAGCGAAGATTTTTCTAACGGCTTGCAAGTTATTGGTCGCTTAACAGACGGCAAAGTTTTTGTTAGCAAAGCACCTGGCGCCGACATTGCTACTGGCGATGCCAATGTTGAAGTCAACGAATTTTCTGGTGTTCACCCTGCAGGGCTTGTAGGTACTCACATCCATCACCTAGATGCAGTAGGTCAAAGCAAAAAAGTTTGGCATGTCGGCTACCAGGACGTATTAGCGATTGGTAGTTTGTTTACAACAGGTGAATTAGATAACCGTAAAGTAATTTCTTTATGTGGTCCTGAAGTGAAAAATCCTCGTTTGGTACGTACATTGTTAGGCGCCGATGTGACTGAACTTATTACAAATGAAGCCAATGAAGTCGATGTGCGTGTATTATCTGGCTCAGTATTGCATGGTAACCACGCACATGGCGTACACGGTTATTTAGGCCGATTCCACAACCAAGTGTCTATTTTGCGTGAAGGCCGTGAAAAAGAATTATTTGGCTGGATAAAACCCGGCGTAAACCAACACTCAGTGACTCGTGCTTATTTTGGGCATTTCAGTCCTAAAAAACTATTCGGTATGACCACCACTACTAATGGATCTGATCGTTCTATGGTACCCATCGGTAACTATGAACGTATTATGCCGTTAGACATTCTGCCTACTTTATTGCTTAGAGACATTATCTCTGGGGATACAGATGGCGCACAAAGTTTGGGTTGCTTGGAGCTAGACGAAGAAGATTTAGCACTATGTACATATGTTTGCCCTGGCAAATATAACTATGGGCCGATTCTGCGTGAATGTTTAGATGAGATTGAGAAAGAGGGTTAATTATGGGCTTAAAAGTATTTTTAGAGAAAATCGAACCTGATTTTGAAGCAGGTGGGAAATATGAAAAATGGTATGCCTTATATGAAGCGGCAGCGACCATTTTTTACACCCCGGGAACCGTCACTAAGGCGAACACCCACGTAAAAGACAGTATTGATTTAAAACGTATTATGATCTTTGTGTGGATGGCAACATTCCCAGCCATGTTTTATGGCATGTTTAATATTGGCCAACAAGCACAGCTGGCTATCGTTACAGAAGGTGCAGTGTGGGCTGATACAGCTACGGCATTCTGGCAAGCTGGTCTATTTGAAATGTTGGGCGGTCAATTAGATGCCAGCACGAGCTGGATTGGTTTGATGTTATATGGTGCCTGTTTCTTTGTGCCTGTTTACGCCACTGTATTTGCCGTAGGTGGGTTCTGGGAAGTATTATTTGCTTCTGTGCGTAAACATGAAATTAACGAAGGCTTCTTTGTTACTTCAGTTTTATTCTCTCTTACCCTACCTGCCACAATTCCTTTATGGCAAGCAGCCTTAGGTATTACCTTTGGTATTGTTATAGCTAAAGAAATATTTGGTGGTACTGGGCGTAACTTCTTAAACCCCGCATTATCTGGACGAGCATTTTTATATTTTGCTTACCCTGCGCAAATATCAGGTGATGCTATTTGGACAGCTGCAGATGGATACACCGGCGCAACATGGTTAAGCCAAGCGGCCAATGGTTCAGTTACTGATTGGAGTCTTAATGCTGATTGGTGGAATGCGTTCTTCGGAAATATACAAGGTTCTATGGGCGAAGTGTCGTCTTTAGCCATCTTGATTGGTGGGCTATTTATCATTTATATGCGAATAGCTTCATGGAGAATCGTGTTAGGTGTCGCATTGGGCGTGTTCTTATTTTCAAGCTTATTAAATCTAGTCGGAAGTGCAACCAATCCAATGTTTGCTACGCCGTGGTATTGGCATATGGTTATGGGAGGTATGGCCTTTGGTATGTTCTTTATGGCAACCGACCCTGTGTCAGCATCCTTTACCAATCAAGGGAAATGGGCTTACGGTATTTTGATAGGTTGTATGACTGTGATGATACGCGTGCTGAACCCGGCTTTCCCTGAAGGTATTATGTTAGCAATACTTTTTGCTAATCTATGGGCACCTTTGTTTGATTATTTTGTAGCACAAAGCAATATAAAACGGAGGTTGGCACGTGTCGGCTAAAAAAGAAACTCTTGGAAAAACAGTAGGCGTTGTAGTTGCAGTTTGCCTAGTATGTTCAATTGTTGTATCAAGCGCTGCTGTTGGTTTGCGTTCATTGCAACAGGCTAACGCAGCGATAGACAAACAATCGAACATCGTTCAAGCCGCTGGGCTAACTGATGTTGCAGCAGGTGATATCGCTGGCACTTTCAATAAATATATTGAGGAACGCTTTATTAACCTTGGAACAGGCGAGTATGTGGATGAGCCAAAAGAAGGCTACGACATGTACAAAGAAGCCAAAAACCCTGAATTCTCAGTTGAAGTCACGGGTAGTAACGTAGGTTTTAAACAGCGGGCCAGCATTGCTAATATTTATTTAGTAAAAAATGATGCAGGTGAGGTCACTCGATTGGTACTGCCGGTTCATGGTAGTGGTCTGTGGGACTTAATGTATGGACTCTTAGCGATTGATGCCGATGGAAACACAGTACGCGAACTGATTTATTATCAACACAAGGAAACTCCAGGATTAGGCGGTGAGATCCAAAACCCTAGCTGGAAAGCCAAGTGGGACGGTAAGAAACTGTTTAACGATGGAGAGGTAGCCATCCAGGTTAATAAAGGCGACAACTCAAACAACATGTATGCGGTTGATGCGCTTTCAGGCGCTACGCTAACCAGTAACGGTGTGCAAAACACATTGACTTACTGGGCGAGCAAGAATGGCTACGGGCTATATCTTAAAAATCAGACTTGGAAATCGTAAGGAGTTCACACAATGGCTGAAATTAAAGAAATGAAAAAGGTATTGCTCGGACCTATTCTGGACAATAACCCAATTGCATTGCAAGTACTGGGCGTTTGCTCGGCTTTAGCAATCACCACTAAATTAGAAACTGCACTGGTTATGTCATTAGCATTGACCACAGTAACGGCATTCTCTAATTTATTTATCTCTCTTATCCGGAACCATATACCATCAAGCGTACGGATTATTATTCAAATGACTATTATTGCCTCTTTGGTAATAGTGGTTGACCAGGTATTAAAAGCATACTCATATGAGATATCCAAACAGCTTTCAGTATTTGTTGGTTTGATCATTACTAACTGTATTGTTATGGGGCGAGCAGAAGCTTATGCCATGAAGAGCCCTCCATTGATGTCATTCCTTGATGGCCTTGGTAACGGCATAGGGTATTCAGTAGTGTTAATAATCATTGGTACCGTCAAAGAGTTATTTGGTTTCGGCACTCTATTAGGTTTTGAAATTTTGCCTTTGATTCAAAATGGAGGCTGGTATCAAGGTAATGGTTTATTGATTTTACCTTTCAGCTCATTCTTTTTGATTGGTGGCCTTATCTGGGTAATTCGCACAATACGTCCAGCACAAGTTGAGCCAAAGGGATAATTCATGGAACATTATATAAGTATTTTTGTTAAATCAGTTTTTATTGAAAACATGGCTTTGTCTTTATTCCTAGGTATGTGTACTTTTTTGGCAGTATCCAAAAAAGTCAAAACTGCCATGGGTTTGGGTGTAGCAGTCATAGTAGTTTTAGGGATTTCAGTTCCTGTTAACCAAGTCATATTCGTGAATATCTTAGCGCCGGGAGCACTTGGCTGGGCTGGATTCCCAGAAGCAGATTTGAGCTTTTTGAGCTTTTTAACATTTATTGGCGTAATAGCTGCGTTAGTACAAATATTGGAAATGACATTAGATAAGTTTTTCCCTGCGTTATACAACGCACTCGGGATATTCTTACCTCTTATCACAGTAAATTGTGCGATTTTTGGTGGTGTTGCTTTCGCGATTCAACGTGAATATAACTTCAGTGAAAGTATTGTTTACGGTATTGGCAGTGGTTTAGGTTGGGCGATTGCTATCACTCTGCTTGCTGC
>Ga0209712_10005077_pt1 | contig 10350 bp, 9 predicted proteins | sample ArcOceMetagenome_FD_187443 | JGI IMG/M metagenome (GOLD analysis project Ga0209712, IMG submission 187443) | Marine eukaryotic phytoplankton communities from Arctic Ocean - Arctic Ocean - Greenland ARC118M Metagenome (SPAdes) (version 2) | ecosystem: Environmental > Aquatic > Marine > Oceanic... | reverse complement strand
AAATCAATTAATAAGGAAGTTAAAAAACAAGTTGTAGTAAATAAAATGTCTACAAAATCTAGTCGTGGAACAAAATCTTGGTGGAAGCCAGAACAGCATATTTTAAAAGCTAGTATTGCTCCATACTCAGAAACAATTACTACTAAGAACCTTTCAAGTAATTCTGAAGCAGATTTTTATTCTAAAAATGCAGATATTACCAAATTTACTTGGGAGCATAAGTGGAATGAAAAATGGAATTCTAATATCGCTTTTGGTTTTGTTAATTATGAAATAGATGATAAAGATGTAAATCTTAGAGATAGTGAGGATAATAGTGATGGTTATTTCAATATTGGGCTATCTTATAACTACACAGATAGACTTAACCTAAACTTTGGCATTACTGACCAAGCATATACATTTGTTTCACCTGGAAACTTTAATAATGAAGTTAATGTTGAAAGAGCTGAACTTAATTATTTAAACCTCGGAGCAAGATACTTCTTATGGAACTGGAAAGCATTTAAGATTTATACAGGTGCAAATTTATTATTATTTAATGAAAAAGAATTACCTACATTTAACTCAAATAAAGTTCAAAATGTTAAATCGACTGGATTTAGAGCAAATATTATTGGGCTTTATGAATGGAAAGATAATATGGGGATTGAAGCTGAAACTTTCTTTGAGAGAGTTAATCATGAAACAAATGATTTAGAGTGGACTAGGCTCTCTCTTGGAACAGCAGCTCAGTTTTATTGGAAAATTTAAATGATATAAAAATTTAAAAGATTATAGGCCTCGCTAACGCGGGGCTTTTTTATTGTGCGGCACCATAATTGCTTCGCCGCAAGGTGCAGATTGATTCTGAATTTTAACTTTTAGAATCATTATGACTCTGATTTACCATAAAAGTGACTAGTTTAGTTGGCCTTTAATTTGCTTATTATAACTGCGTTAATCAATTTACAAAATGATTATGTGTGTTAAGCACAAGGAGAGGGACATGAAGAAGCTTTTAGGCTTAATCTTGCTTTCAGTCTTCTCACTAACTATTAATGCGAATGAAATTAGTTCTGTATTAAATGGTGTTAGTGAAAATTCTGGTGAGAGTGTAGATTATAAAATCGAGTACAACACTGAAGACTTATCTGTAAAATACGGAGAGTACTCAGAGATTGAATTTTTCGTACAAACAAGTGATGAAGTAACATTTGAAATTACTTCAGAAATGAAACCAGTAGGAATGAATATCACTCCTTTGGAAAACAACTCAATGCTACTAAGTGGTATGCCAGAATTTATTTCTAAATTCTGTTTTTTACTAACTGTAAAAACTCAAGATTCTGACAAAGATGGAACTGAAAGAGTTTGTCTTTTAGCAGAAAAAAATGAAAGTTTAAATCATCCAAACTTTAAAACTTCTACTTACTTAAAATCTGTTCAAAAAAATAGTTTTAAAGAAATTGATATTCTTGTTGATGAAAACTCAAGCGGAATCACTCCTGAGTTTATTCAAGGTGAATTACCTGAAGGACTTGATACTTCAACTCAAAATAATAAATTAACTATTTCTGGTAAAACAAGTTACGAAGGTGTTTATCAAGTACTTGTTCTTGTTCTTAAGCAAACTACTGAAGAAGAGTTTTACGTTTATAAACAATTTCAATTAGAAGTTAAAGCAGACATTGTTGATCGTTACCAATGTGATATTGGATACTACTTCGATGAGACTTTAGGCTACTGTGTTCAAAACTCAGGAACTGCATGTCCCGCTGGTACATTTTATGACCCAGAATTGAATTCATGTGTAGATTACCAAACACCTCCTCAAGTTACTTGTAGAGTTGGTACATACTATGATCATTTTTTAAATCGTTGTGTAAGAGATTCTTATCAAAGATGTCCATATAACTATGAGTATGATTCTTATTATAATAAATGTGTTCGTTCAGCATCTACTTGTTCGATTGGATACAGATATGATTGGAGTTTTAGAAGTTGTATTTATATTGGAAACAGATCTTGTGCAAGAGGTTCACATTATTCCACATATAGAAATAGATGTGTGAGTAACTATGCTTATTGTAGAGCAGGACAATTTTGGGACGGAAATACTTGTAGATTAAATTCTAGAAGATGTAGAAACCGTGCTTATTATGATCCAGTTTTCGGATCATGTAGAACAAGAAGAAGTCATGTTACTTGTAATGGTGGTTACCGTTATAATCATGGATCACTTAGATGTGTTAGAAGAAGTGTTTACGCAGGACGAACTTGTAGAAATGGAAGATACTCACCAAGAAACGGTTCATGTGTAAATCACAGGCCAAGACAAACAAGACCAAATAGACCAGTTGTTAGACCCAATAGAAGAAGACCAGTTGTTGTTAGACCTAATCGTCCAACTCACAGACCAACTCGTCCAACAACAAGACCAGATCGTCCAACTCGTCCGACAACAAGACCTGATAGACCAACTCGTCCAACTCGTCCGACAACAAGACCTGATAGACCAACTCGTCCAACTCGTCCAACAACAAGACCAGATAGACCTTCTAGACCATCTCGTCCAACGACAAGACCAGACAGACCGTCTAGACCAAGTCGACCGACCGCAAGACCTTCGCGTCCTAGTCGTCCTTCGCAACCGTCAAGACCATCGCGTCCAAGTCGTCCGAGACCTAGAAATTAATATTAATTAGTTTGATTAATAAAAAAAAGGGGAGCTTATTGAGCTCCCTTTTTTTGTCTAAAATGATTTAAGAGTAATATTAAAAACTCCAGCTCTAGGACCAGTTGTTTGCTTTTTGAAATCCACAATAAGGTTTTCTTTCTCTGTTTCAGTTACAGAATTTAGAAGTCTATCAAGATCATTAAGTCTTTTATTTTCTTTAAAGTAAACTTGTGTAATGAGTTCTTCGTGACCTCTTAAATGAACTTTCATATGAATATGAGGAGGTCTCGCCCATGTATTTGTAGCTTGATATTCCCCAGGCTTAATAGTTTTGAAAACATATTCTCCGCGCTTATTTGTAATTGCTCTTCCCCAGTACTGAAAGTTTGGATCTAGCTTCGCATTATTTGGATCTCCAGAGTGATTATACTTTCCTGATTCACAGGCTTGCCATATTTCTACTAAAGCTCCCTCTATTGGTTTACATTCTTGATTTTTAACAACACCTCTCATTAAGACTATTTCTCCTACAGCATTTTTATGACTACCTCTGATTTGAGTAAGGTCATTGTCTTTATCATTCTGATCATTCTCTGGAAAAAAGGGACCTTCTGGTTGAGTTGCTGTGAAGTCACAGCTATTAGCGATTGCTTTAAAGCTTAAACTTATTGCTCCAGCTGCTAAGACACTATTTCTTAATAAATTTCTTCTATTTAATTCAGTCATTGTTCCTCCTTATGGACTTTTAGAGAATAGGTTAGTTTTATATATAGTTAAAATAAGTAATATACATAGTTGTTATAGTCATTTTTTATAGATAACTAGAGGTAGATAGTTATATTTTCTATGACTCAAGAGAACTTAGAATCTCCTATATTCTCTTTACATCAATATTTATATTCATTATGATTTTTCGATGGAAACACTAGAAAATAAGACAAATAAACCAGAACGCAAACTATATAGCTCAATGCTCTATCTTAGTATGTTTGTAATGGGTGGTTGTGGCCTGGCCTATGAGTACACCTTTAGTAAACTATCAACCGATTTATTAGGTAACTCATCTCAGCAGTGGGGACTTATTATTGGAATAATGATGTTTTTTATGGGGGTTGGATCAGACTTTCAAAAAAGGATAAAAAGTTCTTTATTTAATAAATTTATTTATGCTGAGTTAATTCTAGGATTGTCGGGATCATTTGGTCCAATAATCGTTTTATATTCATTTAGCCAATATAGAGAGCATTTTATTTTAATCCATTATTTTTTTATAAGTTTAATGGGATTACTAATTGGTTTTGAAATTCCATTATTAACCAGAGTTAATGAACAGTTTACTTCAGAATTAAAAAATAATATTGGTAACGTTTTAAAAATGGATTACCTAGGTGCTTTGGCAGGCGCCATTGCATGGATATTTATTTTACCAAAATATTTCACAATTATTGAGAGTGCTTTTGTTCTAGGCTTTGCAACTATTTTAGTGGCGGCTATAACACTTATTTATTTTTCTGATAAATTTAAAACACCAAAACGTCTACATTTTAGTGTCGTAGCATCATTTGTTTTAATTATTTATGGTTATAGTCAGGCCAAGTCTTGGACTATTTATTCTGAGCAACAGCTCTATCAAGATAAAGTTGTTTTTTCTAAAACAACAAAATACCAACATATTATAATTACAGAATCAGCTTCAAAAGAAATCGCATGTTACATAAATGGTCATCTGCAATTCAACTCTTCGGATGAGTATATTTATCATGAGAATCTTGTTCATCCGATTATGTCTATTGCTCCCCAAAAAAATAATGTTTTGATTTTAGGCGGAGGTGATGGTTTAGCGGTTCGAGAGGTATTAAAATACAAAGATATTGAAAGTTTAACTCTTGTAGACCTTGATCCTGTTATGGTGGATTTAGCTGCAAACAATCCTTATTTCTCTAAGATGAATCAGAATAGTTTGAGTCATGGTAAAGTTAAAATTATTCGAAACAATACTTTGCTAATAGCAGGTACGGAAGATCTGTATACAGCGAGTCAAACCTCTCCCATTGTTAATAAAGCTGTAAAGGTTGCTGAGTTAAATATCGTCAGTTTAGATGCTGTGCGTTTTTTAAATCAGATTCAAGGGAAGTATAATATTATTATTATTGATTTCCCTGACCCAAACTCTGTCGAATTAAGTAAACTTTACTCTAAACAATTCTATCAACTACTTAGAACAAAACTAACTCCCCACGGGATAATGGTTCAGCAATCATCGTCTTCTCTACATGCTAAGGAAGCTTTTTTATGCATTGGAAGAACTATGGATAGCTCTGGGCTAGTAAGTATTCCCATTCATGATAATGTACCTTCATTTGGTGAATGGGGTTGGTGGATTGCAGCGAGAGATGATCATTACTCTAAAGAAAAATTAAAAAAAATGCTGAACTCAATTAAAACTCTTCCTGGGGAGTTGCGTTATCTTACTCCTGAGTTAATTCACGCTTCCCTTGTATTCGGCAAAGATCAACTTTATACTGATCACACAGAAATTAACACACTTTCAAATACAAAAGTTTATGATTATTATTTAAAAGCGTGGCAAGATTCTTTTTAAGAACCAGATCTAAAATGTATCGAATCTGGTGGAGGTTATACAAGTGAATGATAGTTTTACTAAATTAATAGCAGTTGTTTTATCTGTTTATTTTTTATGGGTTGTTTTTCTTAAAGACTCTGATGAGTATAATGTTAATGTTCAGACTAGTGTTTCGGCATCGGATGGACTTAATTTAAAAACCATAGGTCCTTTACTTAAAACAGCAAAAGATGCTGAAGATCTAGAAAAACTTATCAATGATCCAAGTCAGGGTGTTAATAATCTTGATTTAAATGAAGATGATAAAGTTGATTACATAAACGTAACAGAATATGGTGAAGGTGAAAATCGTGGATTCTCCCTAACTACTGATATGGGAGAAGGGCAGGTTCAAGAAATTGCAACGATTCAAATTGAAAAAATGGGCGAAGACGCAAATGTCCAAATTCAAGGGAATCAAAGTATCTATGGTCAAAATCATTACTACCATAATCGTATGCCTGGAATTGGAACGTATTTATTAATGTCCTATATGTTTAGGCCACATCCATTTTACCGTTCACCTTGGGGATTTGGTTATTATCCTTCATACTATAGATCGTATGGTAGAGTTTCCAGTAGATCGTATAACAGTAGAGTGTCTGGGCAATCTAGAAACTCTGGTTACTCTCAGTCAAAATCTAGTAAAATGTCTTCGAAGGTAACTTCTCCAAATAAAGGGATGTCTTCTTCAAAAATTAAGGCCCCATTAAAGAACCCAACAACTTCACAAAAAAGTTTTCAAAAAAGAAATCCATCTAAGAGAGCTAGAAGTGGCGGCTTTGGTCGTTCTTCACGAGGTTCTGTCAAAAGATCAAGTTCTGGAAGAAGCAGAGGAGGATTTGGCCGTGGGAAATAACGAAGTGATAGGAAAAGGAATTAATATGAATAGCTATATGGATACAGAAGTTATTTGGGATTTATTGGACGCAAATGCTATTGTCTATTTAGCTGCAACGATAGTTATTTTTTATATTGGAAAGAAAGTTTATGATCTAATTGTTCCCTACGATATGAACAAAGAATTAGTAGGCACAGATAATAAAGCTGTGGCCGTATCATTAAGTGGTTATCTAATTGGTTTAGGGATTATTCTATGGGGTGTACTAGGTGATAACCCAGAGAAAATAATATTGAATCAAAAAGATTTACAGCAAGATCTTTTAAGCCTTTTAATATGGAGTGTTGTTGGGATTGTTCTATTACAGATTGCTCGAGTTATAAATGATTTATTTGTTTTACATAAATTTAATAATATTAAAGAAATTGTTGTTGACCGAAATGTAGGAACAGGTGCAGTTCAGTTTGGTGCCTTCATTGCTTCTGCCTTAATGATTAGAGCAAGTTTGATTGGAGAGGGAGAAGACTTTTTCTCCAGTGTCATCTCATTACTTGTCTTTTTTGTAATTGGACAACTTGGACTTATCCTTTATTCAAAATTTTATCAAATTGTTACTAAGTATGATGTGCATGCTGAAATTGAAAAAGATAATATCGCAGCAGGCGTGGCCTTTGGATTAAGCTTAATTGCAGAAGGTGTTTTACTAAGTGGATATATGGAAAAGCACGATTCATTATTGGGTCTTATATGTTGGTTTTTTATTGGAACAATCGCCTTATTTATTGCAAGAGTGCTAGTTGATAAATTTATCTTACCTGGAAGCCAATTAGATACTGAGATCCAAAGAGATCATAATTGGGGGGCTGCTATCATCGAAGGATCTACTGCCATAATTTTTGCTTTTATTTTAAATGCAGCCTTTTAATTTGGAGCTAAAGTGAGTAATAAGCCAACTTATAGTATTGATGAAGAAAAAAAAATGCAGTTTGCAGGTATTTTTGTTCTTGAGTATATGATTAATAAACCAAGTATCTTTAACCTTTTGTTGGAAGGTAGCGACATAGATCTTGAGCCTATTTTAGAATGGCTGATGGTTAAAGAATATGTTGATATTGAAAACAAAGAAAAATATATTCCAACTGAAAAAGGGCGTGAATCATTATCTCTATTTCTCGCACGTTACACTGAGTTCTTAAATATTTTTGATATTTATTGTGCTGTCGATTTAGGAAATGGAGAATTTGCTTTTGATGACTATTTTGATTATCAAGAAAATGGTGGTTGGAAAAATTTCTTAGATCAAGAAAGGTTTGAAGACTTAAGAGTTGCTGTTGCTAGTTTTAAAAAGATGGACCCAGTTGAAATCGTATTTATGAGCTTTATAAATGAAGATCGATTTGGTAAAGACGAGTCAGGTTGGCAGTTTGATTTATTACTGGGAACTGTGTGGGATGAGATTCTAGAGATCTGTAACTGCGCACTTGCATGGCAAGAGTTAGGTTATGAGGATGATGAAGGTCAAGTAGACGCTAAAGTTGTAATTGAAGATATCATAAAGCAAGGAACTGAGCTTATGATGGAATTACATAAACAAGAAACCAATTTTGCGGCTCAAGAAATAACTCAATCTGAATTAGATGATAAAGAAGATGATGAGACTTATGTGGAGAGAGTAGTTGTAGAAGAATATCCATATGACTACTATGATCCTTATTATGATCCGTATTATGTATCTCCTTTATGGTTTGGGCTGTGGTTAATCTAAGTGTATATTTTACAAAAAATTGTTAATAAATTTTTTAAACAAGATCAGCAAATTGAAAATCTTGGAAAAAATGTTTACTTCCGTTTAATTAAAGCCGCCACTGCAGGATTAATTTTAAATATTATCTTTGGAACTTCTTTTTATTTTGTTGAATCAAGTGTCCAACCTGATTTAACATATCTTGATTCGATTTGGTGGGCAATGGTCACAATGACTACTGTTGGTTATGGGGATATTTATGCCCATAGTTTCATAGGAAGATTCTTTATTTCATATCCCTGTATGTTAGTAGGGATTGGAATTATAGGATATTTGATTGGCGTTTTGGCCGAAGCAATGGTTGAGAGAATGGCCAGATACCGGAGAGGTGATATGAGTATTAAATTGTCAGGGCATATTATTTTATGCAATTGCCCAAGTATTAAAAAAATAGTGAATTTAGTAAAAGAAATTAGAGACAGCTCTGATTTTCAAGATAAAGAAATAGTACTTATCACAGAAACATTTGATGAGATTCCTGAAGTTTTGAGTAAATTAAATGTTAAGTTTGTTAAAGGATCTTCTGCTGAAGAAAATATTTTAAAGAAAGCTGGCTTTGAAAAATGTGCAGGTGTTTTTGTTTTAGGAAAAAGTGGTGATAACCAAGATACAGACGTCTATACTCTTGCAATTGCATCTCTGGTAGATATGTTGAAGACGGAGTTGAATTGTAACCCAAAAGTGATAGTTGAAGTAACAAATCAAAAAAGTACCAAGCTGATGAATCACGCCGGAGTACAGGGGATTGTTGAATCAGAAGGTATTACTGATAGGTTGATGGTCCAAGAATTTTTGTATCCTGGTGTTCACGATATTATTCAACAAGTCATTAGCAACAGCGTAGGAAGCCAGTTTTATATTTTTAATACAAAGTTATTTGGACGAAAATTAAAAGAAATTCAGATGGCAGTGTTACAACACCCTGAAGATTTACAAGTTATTGGTGTTATAAATAATGGTAAACAATTAATAAATCCATCTAAGCAATATGAAATATGTGATGGAGATAAGTTGATTTTATTAGCAAAGTCTAAAGCTGATTTTGAAGGGATTGAAAAAGATATTTTAAATATATAAAAATAAATAAAACATGAGGAGCGATTATGAATAATATTATTATTGAATCAAAAAAGAAAAATGATCTAGTTGAATTTTTGCAATTAGCAGACTTTCAAGTAGATGACTTAGGAAATCATTTGTACCAAGTATCACGCCATGACGAAATACCTGTTTTTATAAGTGTTATGGATAGTTCAATATTTTTTGAAGTAGACTTAGGTAATATTACTGAAATTGCAGATAAAGATCTCTATTTTAAAATTCTAGATATGAATACTGAAATACTACCTGTTAGCTTTGGAATCAATAATACAAATGCTGAAGACCCAAGGTTAGTAATTGTTGAAAGCCGTAGTACTCATGATCTATCGGACCAAGAGTTATTAGGAGTTTTTGATTCACTAGAAATTGCAGTTGATAGAGCAGAAGCACTGTTATCTAAAAAATTAAGTTAGGAGAGGTATATTATGAGTTTATTTTCAAGGTTATTTAAAATTGGACAAGCAAAAGCAAATAAAGTTGTTGATAGTATGGAGAAGCCTGAGCTTATGCTTGAGCAGGCGATAAAAGATAAAGAAGAACAAATTCGTGATGCTAAGAAAGCTATACAAAGCTGTATTGCAACAGAGCGCCAAGCTAAAGCTATGCTTGAACAAGAAAAACAAAATAAATTTAAGTGGGAACAAAAAGCTGAAGCAGCACTAAAGCTTGGCAAGGAAGATCTTGCAGTTAAAGCGCTAAGTCGTGCCACTGAACATGAACAAAAAGCAACTTCTTTACAATCTAGCTGGGAAGGGCAAAGAGCAAGTGTTGATTCTCTTAAAACAGACATTGAGAGTCTTGGAAATGACCTTAATGAATTCAAAAGAAATAAAGATTTTATTATCGCCCAAAGCAAAGCGGCTGAAGTTAAGAAAAGTATCTATGAGGCAAAAGCTAAGATATCTGGAAAACATGATGTTGATAATCTAATGGACCGTATGAAAGCAAAAGCTGAACGTAGTGGCTATGAAGCAGATGCTGCAAAAGAGCTTGCAGAAAGTTTTGATGGGAAAGATGAATTAGACAAAGAATTTGAAGGCCTTGGTGAAGTAACTGAAAACATTGCTGTTCAAGATAAATTAGCGGCCATGAAAGCAAAACTTGCTAAGGGATGAGAATTCAAAAAAAAGTACTTGAATTTTGTCTAAGTGACTTTAAACGTCTGAGAGCGCAACTTGTAAATCAAGAAAATGTTTCAGAATTTGATATCGATTATGAGTTAAGATACACAGTTTTTCTTGCGGCACAGATAGATGGGGCGCAAAAGTCTATTGAGCTTGAATTCTTAAACTCTATTATTCGCGAATTAGATTGGTCATCAG
>Ga0209712_10005076_pt1 | contig 10351 bp, 8 predicted proteins | sample ArcOceMetagenome_FD_187443 | JGI IMG/M metagenome (GOLD analysis project Ga0209712, IMG submission 187443) | Marine eukaryotic phytoplankton communities from Arctic Ocean - Arctic Ocean - Greenland ARC118M Metagenome (SPAdes) (version 2) | ecosystem: Environmental > Aquatic > Marine > Oceanic... | reverse complement strand
TTTGCATCTGCACCCTAGCCAGACCAGTGGTGTTGGCAGCAATGCCAGAACCGAACGTGTCTATGGCAGCGGCATTAGTTGCAATGTTAGTTACGTTAGTTGCAATACCAGTTTTGTTAGTTGCAACACCAGCGGTGTTAGTTGCAATGTTAGTTACGTTAGTTGCAATACCAGCGGTGTTAGTTGCAATACCAGCGGTGTTAGTTGCAATACCAGCTGTGTTAGTTGCAATGTTAGTTACGTTAGTTGCAACACCAGCGGTGTTAGTTGCAATGTCCGCGCCGAACGTCTTATTTGCTTGGTGGTTGGTATTTACTGCAGCAATCAACGCTCCACCTGTATCAGAGCCGGCAATTAATGCCGCCTGCAGTGTGGCGGCCGGATTACCTGCTACTAACAGGTTAACCTGCAATCCCTCTTCAGCAACGTTCGCTGCAACAACACCCGCTTGAGTAGTCACGGCTCCGCGAGCCACTACAGAAGTACGAAGTGTACCAGTCTGGGCGGCGCTTGCAGTAGCACTAGTGAGCCCAGCCCCGTACAGAGCGTTATTCGCAGTAGTCATGGCGGCAGTGGCAGTTGCTAGGGCAACGTTCTTAGCGGCTAAGTCGACAGAGGCAGCAACAACAGCCGCAGCATTTGCGGTAGTTGGCGTGGCCGTGTTAAGCGCAATAGCAGCCGCTTGAGTAGCTGTAGCAGCTACCTGGTCAGCAGTTGCGCCCGTTAAGGTAGCCTGCGCGGTAGCGGCATCAACAGCGTCGGCTGCAGAAATCACTTCCGCGGCAGAGGCAGTGACTTCTAGTGCTGCCTGAGAAGCTATTGCAACTGTGGTTGCTTCTGAAAGAACAGACGTAGTGCTCGCCATTTTAGCGGCGGCACCGGAGTAGGAGCTAATTGCCAGAGTCTCGTAACTAGTTTCAGTTACCACGCCTGCGTCAAAAGCAGCCTGAGCAGTTACAACTGCCGCAGCGCCTGCCTGAGATTGCGCGAGCTTAGTAGCGGCGTCAACTTGGGCAGCGGCAAGTGTAACGGCCCAGGTAGGGTCATAAGCTGCGACTCCATCCACGCCAGTTACACCAGCGGCTAGGACACCTGCAACAGTATCAATCGTCATTACAACCGTATTAGCGAGTAAATCGGCGGCGACGGTTGAGGCTACACCGACAGTATCAGAGGTGAAAGTAAGAACCTGTCCAGTTTGAGAAACACTAAAATTAAAGCCAGAATCAGCAGCGTTAACCGCAGCAATCAAAGCAGTTGCAGCACCAGCGCCTGTAGAGGATGACGTGTGAAACCGGTCGCCATCTTGCACGGTTAAGACCTCAGCAGCAGCGCCAATGGTAATGGTAAACGTGTCAGCCGTGGCGGCTTGGAAAACAACGGGTGCAGCGCCAGAGGTAGCACTAGCAACCGCAGAGCCACCGTCTGCGGTAACGCCAGCCTGCGCAACAAAAACCGCTACGGCAGCGTCATCAGCTGCACGGCGCAGTGAACCAGGGGTCGAGTTAGGAGCGGCTGAAACGGCTGACAAGGTTACGGTATTCAATGTACCAAGAGCACCGGTAGTAGACTCAACTTTACCGCCTAGCGTTGTGGCAGATGGAGTGCCCACGGCACCATTGAGGGTCGTTTGGGCAGCTTTCAAACTTACGCTTTGCAAACCAAGCAACACATCGGATGAGATAGAGCCAGCTGCGAGGACGTTCTGCGCGGATAAGGAGGCCGTGGCAGTGGCCTGTGCGGAGGCAAGGGTAGCGGCCGCGCTAACAGTAATTGCGTTAAAGCCGGTGTTATCACTAACACCTAAGGCAGTTTGACCAATAGCTGAATTTTGAGCAGCTACGATAGTAGCCTTATCTTGGCCACCAATTAACTGGGTGGCGGTCAGCGCGTTGGCCGCAACTATCTTAGCCTGGGCTGCTGCAATCGCGGTGTTATTATCTGTTACCGCTTTCTGAGCAACTACAACCGCACCGGCGTCAGTCACCGCTTGATCGTATTTGGTCTTCAGCGCTGTGTAGTACGTGTCACCGAAGAAAGTACCGACGTCGCCAACAGTATTTGTTGCCACCAAAGCTGTTGCGTCAACACCAGCCAGTGCCAACGGTGCAGCTATTTGATCCGCCGAGTGCGACACAGACGTCATCGCTAGCGAACCTGCAAGCACTACGAGGCCTAGAATATTTCTTTTAAATTTCATTTTTATCTCCTAAAGCCTTGCTCGGCCTTATCCATTAAGTAAATTTTATAGTTGCTGGGTCTGACGCCGGAAACCCCAGCGCAAATGCGACTGTACTTAGGGGGGAGGTTCATGCACATACGAATAGATACTGCTTTTTAGGGTACGTTAAAAAACGTATTGCCTAATTAGTTATATTATGGTAACCTGTTGCAAGCATTGGGGTCTTAATTATTTAACAAAAGCACCTTGCATTTGTCTACCTAGAACCCTCGGATCGATAAACATGGATAATAATGAAGATAGGGTAACCTTTCTAAAAATAGCAAATTTGCCTATTTCCTCGCATGAGACACTGCAACTCCCGTACTTTCGAATCTCCAGCGAGGTTAGCCTAATGGTTTTACGGCTTAATTTTGACGCTTTGCGCTTTAGATCGAGCGCTCAGGACTCTAATGTTAAGTCGCGACAGCTTAGGGAAGTAAACCTAATTTTTGACGACCAGCAAGGTAGCCAGATCGATAGCTCATTAGCCGCAGAGCAGGCGGACTTACTTTTGAAGCATGTAGGTACGCCGCATTTTTCTAGCTTCGAGGCTTTCAGTACATTGATAGCAGATTTGAGCTACGCCGACCTGCGGCTGACAGCCGACTTTTGGCTGCCCGTTCAGTCAGTGCTCAGCTATCGAGAAATAGAGGTCCTTCAATATGTTTATGACGGCTTATCGAGCAAACAGATTGCCGATGAACTGAGTTTGAGCGCTAGGACAGTTGAGTTACACCGTCAAAACTGCAGTAAAAAGATAGGGACGATATCGCCTCGGACTCTCTCAAAGCTGTTCTCTAGTGCAACCATAGAGACCTATATGTGGAGTGCTGTTAACCCTCCCAAGGATAACGCTAATCGAGATACCTCTTTAACTAGCTAGCACCCAGGCTAGCGTAAACGGCAGTAATGTCTTGTGCAAACCTTGGTGTCACGAAAGCCCCCTTCTCCCTTGAACAGAATTGCTAGGGTAAGTCATCTACTAATGCGCCCTCAACATGCTCTAAGAGGTCCTCACGATCCACATTGAAACCAAGCATAACCGTGGCCGCCACATAGATAGAGGAATAGGTACCTATACCAACCCCAATCATTAGCGCTATAGCAAAATTATGTATTAACTCGCCGCCAATAAAAAACAGGGCTAAAAGGACCAACATTGTGGTTACCGAGGAGTACAGTGCGCACAGAGTGCCTACTAGGCCCTGCTCATCAAAACGAGGAGAAGAGAGTTCAGCCTGTAACTGATCATCACCGATAAAATAAACATCCCCGAGCTTTGCATTGGTTTTGCCAAAATCTGAATTAATCGCATCGAGACCAAATCCGTCAATACGTTGATGCTGGCATCACATTGGTCAAAAACTCCTGCACCCCAGTCGATCAGGGCGACCGTCTCGGTGTCTGGATCAAACATAATATTTGAAGGCTTAATATCGCCATGAACAATTAGGCTACTTACTGTGGACTCTGACTGACGTCGTAAGTACAGCAGTATATTGGACATCTGGGCGGCAATTTTTAGGATTAAGCGGAGTTCCAATTTTCCGGTTTGGCGAGACAGCTGTTCGAGGCTGATACCAGGTGCTCGCTCCATCATAAGAATCGACTGGCCGCTGACATATTGAAAGTCTATAAATTTAGGAATGCCTGAATGCTCTAGCTGATTGAGCATAAAGCCTTCTTCTTCTAGGCGATCCTGAACATGCTGAGGTAATGTAATACGGGCAAACTTAAAGACATATTGCTGCCCCTTCTGATTAGTGCCAGAAAAAACAAAGCCATAGGCGCCTTTGCCCACCATCTCAATATCACTATACCCAAGTCGTTCAAGCTGGGATTCGCAAAGACTCAGCCAATCCTTTAATTTTCGGGCATCCTGATGACTAAGCAGGTAAAAAGATTGCTCTTCATTGATGTAAAAGTGCTGTAAGTTTTTACTTTCGAGCAACCCCATAATAATAAGTGCCTAAGTCATGTCGCGATTAACGCCTAAATCATTGCAGCCAGCATAGTAGTTGGACTTTTAAGGTATCCCATCCAAACATTATTGAATCTGGCAATAGTACCGCCATCAATAACGCGATGATCCCCAGACCAGCTTACTGTCATTATTTTTCGTGGCACCAGATTACCCCGTTCATCAAACCGGGGTAATGTCTGAATTTTGCCCAGCGCCACAATGGCTACCTCGGGTTTATTAATAATGGGGGTTGCTGCCGTGCCACCAATGGCACCGATGTTGGAAATGGTAATGGTACCTCCAGACAGTTCCTGGGGATTGATTTTACCGCTTCGAGCAGCTTGGGTTAAGCGCGTGACCTCAGTCGCTATATCTAATAGGCTCAGATCTTGGACATTTTTAATATTGGGTACTAATAAGCCAGTCTTACCATCTACCGCCATGCCAATATTGTGACTGGCAACATAGGTTAGCTCTGTAAAATCTGCATTTGGGTGACTGTTTATGATGGGGAACTGCTTTATTGCTAGAGACAGGGCTTTGATAAATAACGGCATTAGGGTGATTTTAAGGGTATCTGTGGCATAGGTATCCTTGAGCGTTTGACGAACTTCCATCAGCTCAGTCACATCCATTTCATCCACATAGGTGAAGTGAGGAATAGTCGAGACCGCTGCACTCATGCGTTCGGCCATTATCTTGCGCACACCCCTGATAGGTTCCACTCGATTCTCAGCAGTAGTCTTAATTAGCTGGCCATTAGACACACTGTTGTCACTCGCGCCCCTGTCATCATTTGAACCTCTGCCGTTCGAAAGAAACCCCAGTACATCCTCTTTTAATACACGTCCCTGCTTACCCGAGCCGTTGATGCTAGATAGGTCTAGTTCATGCTCGCGGGCCATTTTACGGACTGCTGGGGTTGTTAGAACTTTACTGCTAAACGAGAGATCTGCTGAGGCGGAGGCTACCATTGCCTCAGAAGTTTCAGACACTTCTGACTCTTTATTCAGGGAGGTCGCTGCAGCTACCTCAACCAAAGTCTCTGCCGCTGCAGTCTTTTCGTCTCCAGTACTTTCTGTACCCTCTACCTCAAGGGCAAATAGCGGCTGGTGCACCTTGGCAATATCTCCCTCAGCATAATAGAGTTTGGTGACACGACCGTTGTACATGGAGGGGATTTCAATAATAGCTTTATCGGTACTGACATCGACGATGATTTGGTCTTCGACAATAATATCGCCTTCCTGGACCTTCCATTCGATCACTTCACACTCAACAATACCCTCACCAATATCCGGTAATATAAAATCTTTTTTCATACTGCTTAACCCTCCAGGCGCTAGTAGGCCAGACTCGATTTGATGGCTTCATAAATTTTTAGATGGTCCGGCAGATACTGTTTTTCCTGTATCAGCGGAAATGGTGTGTCTATTCCTGTCACTCGCGTGATGGGGGCTTCCAGGCTTAGGAAGCAACGCTCTTGAATACTGGCTGCAATTTCACCCGCAAAGCCGCCGGTCAATGGCGCTTCGTGGCTAACCAGTAGACGGCCAGTTTTGTTAACCGACTCAGCCACTGTATCTCTATCCCAGGGGAGCAGGGTGCGGAGATCTATGACCTCACAGGAAATACCCTCAGCGGCAGCAAGTTCTGCTGCCTTACCAATTTGAATCATCTGTGCACCCCAGCCAAGCAACGTAATGTCTGTGCCTTTCTGAACAACTTCGGCTACGCCCAATTCAAGCTCATAATCACTATTAGGAACATCTCCAACAGAGGCACGATAGATCGCTTTTGGTTCGAAGAAGATAACCGGATCTGGATCACGAATAGCCGCCAACAAAAGACCCTTTGCCTGGTAGGCATTACTGGGAATAACCACCTTAAGGCCCGGGGTATGACAAAAATAGGCTTCGGGCGACTGAGAATGATAGAGGCCGCCATCAATGCCACCACCATAGGGGGCACGGATCGTTAGGCCACCACAGTTAAATTCATCACCACTGCGATAACGAAACTTGGCGGCTTCATTAACAATTTGATCAAATGCAGGAAAGATGTAATCGGCAAATTGAATCTCAGCGACAGCAATAGAACCTTGGGCTGCTAAGCCAATGGCAAAGCCAGCAATACCCTGCTCTGTGAGAGGGGTATTAAAACAGCGCGGGCGACCATATTTTTCTTGGAGGTTACTCGTGGCTCTAAAGACGCCACCAAACTTACCTATATCTTCACCCAGACAGATCACTTTTTCGTCTGCAGCCATTGCTGTGTCTAAGCCTTTGTTGATCGCCTGTATTAAATTCATGCGAGTTACATCAGTCATTATGAATTCTCCCCATGAGCTTTATAACTATCTGGATATTTAGCCACATGCTTTTCTAGAGATTCGAACTGTTCAAGGAGATGGGCTGGCGTATCTTGGTAAACATCAGTGATGAGATCTGAAAGAGGTGGCTTTGGACGTTTTTCGGCTAGTTTTAACTCTTCCAAAATCTCTTTACGGTAGTTTTTCTGTAGGTCTTCATCGCGGCTTTCGTCCCACCATTTTTGGTTAATCAACCAATTTTTCATTCTGACAATAGGGTCTTTCTGACGCCACTCATCTTCTTCTTCGGCACTGCGATAACCGCTAGGATCGTCTGAGGTAGAATGGGCACCTAGGCGATAGCTCATGGTTTCAATCAGCACAGGTCTCTGCTCTTGCACGGCAATCTTTCGCGCCGCAATAGCCGCGGCATACACCGCCAAAATATCGTTACCATCAACACGAATGGTTTTAATGCCATAACCCACACCTCTTGGCGCTATACCGTCTCCAGCAAACTGCTCGGTGGAGGGTGTGGAAATTGCGTAACCATTGTTGCGTACTACAAACACCACGGGGCATTCCAATACTGCGGCCATATTAAGCCCAGCGTGAAAGTCCCCCTCGGACGCTGCTCCCTCTCCAAAATAACAAAGGGTACAGGCGCTTTTGCCCGCAAGCTTTTGCCCATAGGCATAGCCAGCCGCTTGGGGAATTTGCGTCGCCAATGGGGAACTGATGGTCATAAAGTTGAGATCGGAGGATCCGTAATGAACCGGCATCTGCCGGCCTTTACCCAAATCTTTAGCATTGCTAAATAGCTGGTTCATAAACTGTTCAGTACTGAAACCGCGGAAGCGCAGTGCAACCTGCTCTCGATACTGCCCCATAATCATGTCGTCTTGCTCAAAGGCAGCAGCAGTGCCAGCTACGGATGCCTCTTCCCCAGTACAGGTGAGGTAGAAACTAAGACGTCCCTGTCGCTGGGCACCGACCATTCGCTCATCAAGAATACGGGTATATACCATATCCCTGTAAATTTTCTGAGCGAGTTCTTGGGTTAGTTCTGGGGGCTGTGCACCTTTAATAACGGACCCATCGGCCTGCAATATCCGCAGAGTCGGGATCTGTAAGTTGGTACTATCGACAAATACTGGGTCAACAGTGGGTGGGCTTTTTACTGCCATAGTAAACCTCTCATAAATCCATTTTTTAAGGGTCAGTATGTAATTTTTTTTATACTTATTTACCCTCATCTAATAAAATTACCATGATGAGGCCTAGGGAATCCTGCCAAACTATCCAGAAACTAGCCTCAGATTAAATTAATTATTGCGCAAAGTTACGCCTTTGTAAGGAATTATTGCGCATTCCAACCTATAATAAATTAAACCCTCTAAGGTAACTGGTTATTAAGGTAAGGTACGGTACGGTATCAGTCACCCCAGACTGTATAGGGTAAAAAAACACATTTTTTTTGTAAGTATAGATGAGCTTTGAGGGACAACATGATCGAATATAAACTGGATAATATCGACTGGAAAATACTTAATATCTTGCAGTTTGATGCGGGAATTTCCAATATCGAATTGGCGGATCAAGTATGCCTATCGCCCTCTCCCTGCTCACGGCGGGTTAAGAATCTTGAGCAGCTCGGTTATATTACTCGCCGTGTAACATTGCTTGACCCGAAAAAAGCGGGTCTTCCTGTTACTGTATTTGTGCAGGTGACCATGCATCAGCAAATCAAAAAGGATCTCGATCATTTTGCCAATCAGGTCATTAACTGGCCAGAAGTGATGGAATGTTATTTGATGACGGGAGATTTTGACTATTTAATTCGTGTCGTTACCCCCGACCTGCTGAGCTACCAAGAGTTTCTTGATGAAAAACTCACTCAGGTCGAAGGGCTAGATCATGTGAAGAGTAGCTTTTCTCTTAAACCGATTTGCTATAAAACTGAGTTGCCGCTGGGGCATCTGATTTGATAGGCTGCCTAATCAAATCGGTCTTATTAAACCGCTCCTCAGCCACCCGATCAGCAACCATAAAGGTTGGTATATTCTCAGCGGCGCTGCGCTCAAAAATCTCTTTTAGAGTATCGCCAATTTCTTCAACCTTGGTAGCAAGGTCACTGGCGTAATTCTGGGCACTGTACCCAGGCTCCGACATCTTGCGCTGGTAATACACGTCAATGATACCGCCAGCATTCACTACATAGTCTGGGGTATAGAGAATGCCTTTTTTATGTAGCTGATGACCATGATCAACAGTGGCCAGCTGGTTGTTAGCTGCCCCCGCAATAATACCTGCCTTAAGCTGGCCTATAGTTTTGTCATTAATGGCGGCGCCGAGCGCGCAGGGGGCAAACACGTCAACGTCTAGCCCAAAGATCTCGTCACCAGTGACTGCGGTGGCCCCTAACTCACGTACGGCACGATCCACACTGGCCTGAACAATATCCGTAACATAGAGTAGCGCACCCGCTTCATGTAAATACTCGGCCAAGCGATAGCCCACATTACCCAGCCCTTGAATGGCGACTTTTAGGCCCTTCAGATTTGAGCGCCCCAATTTGTAGGTCACTGCCTCACGAAGACTTACAAATACACCATAGGCAGTGCTCGGCGATGGGTCGCCACCATGATCAGAGGCTTTATCTACTCCACTAACATAGTTAGTTCGCTCGCCCATTTTTAGAATATCTCTGACAGAGGTACCGGAATCTTCGGCAGTGATGTAGCGACCTCCCAGCCCTTCAATAAAGTCGCCCATGGCATAGAGTAGCGCATCATTTTTCTCTGTCCGTGGGTCACCAATAATAACCGCCTTGCCACCTCCCAACTTTAAATTGGCGATCGCTGACTTGTACGTCATACCCCTAGATAGGCGCAGCACATCGTTTAGAGCTTCGTCTTCGGAGCCGTAGGGCCACATTCGACACCCGCCGAGCGCAGGGCCAAGATTGGTATTATGAACTGCAATAATTGCTCTGAGGCCAGATTGCATGTCATTGAAAAAGGCTATTTTCTGATGATCATCAAACTCTTTATGAGCGTAAACCGACATATCCTGAACTCCATTTCCCTAGGGATTAAACACTATTCGTCACAAAATTTTAACAGCTAGAGACTGATGATAAGTTGCAAATATGTGTGTTTAAAAAGAGCTTTTAGCAGGGCTGATTAGTTTTAGTCGCCCCACAGCAATCATTCACTAAAATGACTGATAGAAATTATTTTAGGAACGTAATCTACTCAATAGAAAACTTAGAGGATCTCAAGCGCTAACTGACCGCTAGCAACATTTAGCTGGCTGAATTGTTCTCGGGCCAGTTTGATTTTTTCGTTCTGATCGTCGGTAAGGTTGGCAATTTTGTCTGCCATCGCTAGCCGCCTGCGAAGACCAGCTTGGTTAGCCACCTGAATAGCTAAGCCGGGACGACAATTTAGTTCCAGTAGCATAGGCCCAGCCAAGCGGTCGAGAACGATATCGGCACCCAGGTAATCCAGTCCGGTCATATTCGCGCAGCTAGCCGCCAATTCGAGAATTTGTTGCCAGTGGGGGATTTTTAAGTCACCAAAGACCACACCAGTATCTGGATGCTGAATAACAACACGGCTGTGCTGAACAGCGCAGACCATCTGCCCCGAGCCTATATCTATACCTATGCCCACAGCACCCTGATGTAAATTGGCTTTACCATCAGACTCTCTTGTGGCACAGCGAATCATTGCCATGACTGGCACACCGCGAAATACAATCACGCGAATATCCGGCACACCTTCAAAGCTGTAATCTTTGAGCACTGGATCAAAATCAATCAGGGCTTCAATCATCGCACTGTCATTGC
>Ga0209712_10005074_pt1 | contig 10353 bp, 6 predicted proteins | sample ArcOceMetagenome_FD_187443 | JGI IMG/M metagenome (GOLD analysis project Ga0209712, IMG submission 187443) | Marine eukaryotic phytoplankton communities from Arctic Ocean - Arctic Ocean - Greenland ARC118M Metagenome (SPAdes) (version 2) | ecosystem: Environmental > Aquatic > Marine > Oceanic... | reverse complement strand
CGCAAGTTCAGCGTCCTTCATTTTAGTCACGGTAAATAATCCACCAGCGTTACCGATCATTTCAGGAAGTGATTCGACTTGTCAAAATACGATACTCAATTATTGTATAACAAATATTGCCATGGTCGATTCGTTTCATTGGACGATTCCAATTGATGCTAATTTTACGGGTCAACATACGGATTGCATTGAAATTGATTGGACTAATTCAAATGGTGGGCAAGTTTGTGTGGAAGCGATAAATGAATGTGGCAGCACTCAGGAATGTATGGATGTGACGCTTTTTCCAATTCCCACTTCAACATTTTCAGTTGATCCAATTATTTGTATTGATTCTACTTCGACGATAAATTATAATGGGACGGCAAGTGCTAATGCGATTTTTACTTGGGATTTTGATGGAGGAAATATAATTTCTGGAAACGAATCCGGGCCTTTTGAAATTGATTGGGACATTGCTGGAGATTATAACATTACACTTACGGTGGAAGAAAATGGTTGTCAGTCAGCTCTTTTTTCTCAAAATGTTCAAGTAGATGCAAGCTTAGCTATTCCAAATATTACCTGTGAATCAACCACTCAATCAATCACTTTTTTATGGGATGATATCGCAGGTGCAACGGACTTTTTAATTAATGAATTATCAGGAATCAATGGAGTTCAAAATGGGAATTCCATAGTTTATAACAATTTACTTCCGGGGCAAGAAATAGCGATCGAAGTGACTGCAGTTGGAAATACTATTTGTGGAAATGCGACTGTGATGGCTACTTGCTTTGCCAATGATTGTCCTAATGTTGAGTTGGTAATTTCACCGATTGATGATGTTTGTTTAACTAATTTATCTCCTTCCATTCCCTTGCAAGTTGCCGTTAATGGAAGCGATGGAACTGGGGTTGGGAATTGGTCAGGTAATGGAATTGTCAATGATGTTTTCGATCCAAATATAGCAGGCGAAGGACAACATGAATTGATCTATTCTTTCACAGAAATTCAATGTGATTTTTCTATCTCCACTTTTGTGAATGTGAATTTACAACCAATTGTGGAGGCAGGCGAAGATGGACATTTAGACTGCGGAGATACTTTGATTGTTTTGGATGGAAGTAATTCATCCGTTTTTGGAAGTCCAATTTGGACCACGAATAATGGCAATATTGTAAATGGATTCAATAGTTTATCAGCAGAGGTAAATGCTCCTGGCGTTTATTATTTAACCATAGAAAATTCAGTTTGTACTTCAATTGATAGCGTGGTTGTTACGCAGAATATTTCCATTCCAATCGCAGCTGCAGGACTTGACATTGAATTGGATTGCAATGAAACAGAAGCAATACTTGGAAGTGAAAATACAAGTTCAGGAGTAAATTTCGTATACCTCTGGACTTCCTCGAATCCAACTATTTCGATCAATTCTTCGACCGATTTGAATCCCATAGTTGATGGTTTAGGTACCTACAATTTGCTAGTGACAAATTTGGAAAATGGATGCACTTCAATCGATGTGATACAAGTTTCGCAAAGTCCAAACATCCCTCAAAATATAAATCTGGAAATTTTAGAATCACCTTGTCATGGAGATGACCAAGGTATGATTATGATTCCTTCCATCGACGGAGGACTTCCTCCTTATGTATATTCTTTAAATGGAAACCCATTTTCGAGTTCAAATGTTTATACCAATTTACCGATTGGTGATTATGATATTTTGATTCAAGATGCGAATGGTTGTGAATTATTAACCATGGTTACGATGAGTCAACCAGATTTTATAAGCATTGATTTAGGAGGAAATATTTATATAGAATTAGGAGATAGTGTGATGTTAGACCCTTCGGTAGTTGGAGTTTTTGATACGATAGTTTGGGAGTGTTCCACTAATTATTCTAATTGTGATACTCTAGAGAATTGCTTTTTTCCCATCGTTACTCCGACCCAAACTGCTCAGGTGATGGCGACTATAATGAATGATGATGATTGCATCGCTATGGATCAAATTACGATTTTTGTTGAGAAAAATAGATATGTTTATATTCCAAATGCATTTGCTCCTGAAGGAAATTCAGGCAATCAAATTTTTATGATTTATGTAGGGAAAGGCGTGAAAAAGATTAATACTTTTAAAGTATTTAGTAGATGGGGTGAGCAATTATATGAAACTAGAAATTTTTATCCTAACGATAATTCTTATGGTTGGGATGGAAATTTCAATGGCAGGAAAATGAAGGCTGGGGTATATGTTTACTTTGTAGAAATTGAATTTTCGGATGGTTTGAAAATTATTTATAAAGGTGATGTGACTTTGACGCGATAAGATTAAACATGAATCATTATGAATTTTGAAAAAGTTCTTTTTGACTATTGAATTATTTTCGCTTCGCTAATTGATAAACTGTTTCCCAAAACTTTAAAGCACCAATTATTTTTTCCATAATCAGGATCAACAGATCGACAGTAAGTTCCAATTCTTCCATTCCGGAAATTCGGAATAATTGATGTTTCACTTTTTACTTCTTTAACCTATTTTTTCTTTTTCAAATCATGATTAAGGGGAAACGAGGGATCGCTTTAGCCAATTTTAAATCTTCTTCAATCTCCAAATGAGTAATTGGGAAAATCAAATCCACTTTTGAATCTAACTCTTTTACCATGGCCTTGGAACGTTGGATTGGATCTTCATAAGCAAGGTAAGATTGTTGTTTTACATCCAAGGTCACTCCAAAAAAACCAATGGTCACGGAAGTTCCATCTTCGTCCGTAAAAGTTTGAATGATCGTTTCTGGAATTTTTTCTTTCTTTGCTCGCTTTTCATTTTTGTTTTTGTAAAACGGTTTTAGTCTATTCTTTTTGTGGTGTAGTACATTTGAACTCACCCATCGGAATTCAGATTCGTCCAGCCTCTTTTGAAGATCTTCTTCTCCCAAATCAAATTCATGGTTTCCAAAAGTTACAATGTCAATTCCAGCCTCATTCATTACATCAACCATGTGCGCACCTTTAATTCTATTACCCTGCTCATCCTTCAATGTTCCGATCACAGAAGGACTCACAAAATCACCTGGAAGAATCGCGAGCGTATTTTTATTTTTTGCTAAAAGTTGTTTTTTAAAAGTAGCGACTCTTGCCATTCCACCTTTGTCATTACCTGGCAAAGGGGCAATTTCGTAAACATCATTAACGTGTAAAAAAACAATTTCGATGAGACCATCGTCATTTGGATTGTTGACGATCGCTGTTTTAGAAGTGCAACTAATTAAAAAAAGTAGAAAAAATAAAAAGTAAACGGGCTGTTTCATTGGTTGTTTTTATTTTTAAAAAAATGTAAATGGATTGTTTTATTTTGCGGTTAGGTATCGGGTTCCTTTAAGGGATCCGATACCTTTTCCCTTCAATTTCCCTCATCACTCCTTTTTCCTCATCTTCCGAATCATTCCTTCTTGCACAACAGATGCAACCAATCTTCCATCTCTCGAAAAAATATTCCCTCTCGTAAAACCTCTGGAGTTCGAACTACTTGGACTATCCAAAGCATAAAGCAACCATTCATCCATTCTAAATTCTCGATGAAACCACATCCCATGATCTAAACTAGCTAACTGGATTTCTCCATATTCAATATCTTGTCGATGTGGTAAAAGCGCAGTTCCCAATAAATTATAATCCGAAGCATAAGCTAAAAAAGTTTGATGCAATGCCACAGAATCTGACATTTTTCCTTTGGCCTTGAACCATACATGCCGAAAAGGACGATTAGCTTCTTGAGAAAAAGGATGAATTTTTTCCACCGGTCTAAATTCAATTGGACGCTCTGTTGCATAGCGACTAAACGTCTCAGGAATTTTCCCTTCCCAAGTTGCGGCTAATTCTTGATCGGTCAATAATGTTTCGGGATTCGGGACTTTAGGCATTTCCATTTGATGGTCAAAGCCTTCTTGCTTGAGTTGGAAGGAGGCGGAGAAATTAAAAATGGGTCTTCCTTTTTGAATAGCTACGACTCGGCGAGTGGTAAAACTTCCGCCATCTCGAATTCGATCTACATCATAAATTATTGGTTGAGAAATATCTCCACGCAAAATAAAATAGGCATGCATCGAATGTGCAAATCTATCTTCAGGAACAGTTTGATAGGCTGCATGAAGTGCTTGCGCCAAAACTTGTCCACCAAAAACAGCACCCCAAGGTGCTGGATAATTATTGCCTCTAAAAATGTTTTCTTCAATTTTTTCGAGGTTCAATAATCCACTTAATTCTTTTGCATTTTCCATGTGGCAAATATAGGAAGGGAAAGGAGTCTTTTATTTTAAATAAATCATTTTTTTATAATTTTTTCAGTTTTTATCAAATCCCCATTTCCATTTTTTAATTGTAGAAAATAAATACCTACTGGCCATTCTTTTTTTCCAAATGAAAATTGATGATTTCCTTTTGTTAATTTTTGAGCAGTAATATTTTCAATAATCTGACCTTTTACATCAATAATATTTATATTGAAATCTTGTACTTTTTCATTTGTAAATGTAATGTTATATTCTTCAAAAAATGGATTGGGGGAAATAGAAATATTAAAATTCTCTTTTACTAGATTCTCATTGGCTACATCAGTATCTACCTCTATCGAATACAAAGAACGACCGTAAGTAGCCGCTAATAAAGTGTGGGTAGGTTCATGATAACTTAAATCGGTAATCACCACATTAGGCAAACCAATTCCTAAAATATTCCAAGAGCCACCATCATTAATTGATTTAAAAACACCAATGTCAGTAGCAATATATAAATCATGATTGGTAGGATTGATGATAATATCATTGACTGGAATGTTAGGCAATTCTCCAGAAATTGGCTCCCAAAAATTTCCTGAGTCCGTCGTTTTAAAAACGTGCGCTGCATCATCATAAAATCTAAATCCAGAAATAGTAACATAAGCTACACCTAATTCAGTAGGATCTAATGCTACTTGTGTAATCCAAAATTTAGGTAATCCATCAGAAATATTATTCCAATCAGTTCCTCCATTTTCGGTCATCCAAACATTACCATCGTCTGTTCCAACCATGATGGTTTCACTATCAAAAGGTGAAACACTTATGGTCGTAATTGTTCCGAAAGCTAAATTTCCATTTCCACCTCCATCAGTTAAATCGTCACTTATTGGATTCCAAAAATTAGCATTATTCGTTGATTTATACATTCGGTTTCCACCCATGTATAAAACGTCAGCATTGTTTGGATCAAAAATTACGGGAGTATTCCAATTGACCCTTTCAGGTTCAAATCCATTGGTTGCAGAAACAAAATTATTCCCTCCGTTGGTTGATTTCCTGAGATTTCCATATTGAGATTCTGCATAAATAATATTACTATCCTCAGGGTCAATCAAAGGAAAAAAACCATCACCACCCAGGATAAATTCAAAGTCATCTTGATCACCAGTCAAGGTTCTCATGGTTCCATTATCTTGAGCACCTCCATAAACTTGTTCAGGGTTTTGAAAGTCCATCGAAGTTCGATAAAATTGAGTGACAGGAAGTCCATCTAATTTTTGATAAGTAAGACCTCTATTTTCGCTCAAATAAATTCCACCATCATTTCCAGCAAGAAATAAATCAGGATTTTGAGGATGGATAAAAATAGAATGTTGATCAACGTGTGCCCATTCAAATCGTGTATCCCAGACAGGATCGGTTTCAATATCTTCGATATAATGAACCTTCAAACTTAAAACAATTAAACTTTTGGGAGATTCGGGATGTACATACATTTTTCCAAACCACCACATAAAACCAGGCTCTCCAATTCCATTTTTATTTATTTCACTCCAGCTATCACCTCCATCTGTTGATTGAAAAAGACCAGTCAGTTTTCCATCTTCATGCACAATGTAGGCATAAACATAATTTGGATCAGAGGGAGAAATGGCTAAACCAATTCGCCCTTTTTCATCAGGTAAGCTTGGTAAACCGTTGGTTAGTAATTCCCAAGTATCACCGCCGTCCGTTGTTCGATAAATTCCAGAACTGGCACCTGAATATCTTCTGTAATCAGGACGCCTAATTCTTTCCCAAGCTGCCGCAAAAATAATATTTGAATTAGTTGGATGCATGGCTAAATCAACAAATCCAGTTGAATCAGAAACAAATAAAACTTGTTCCCAATCAGTTCCTCCGTTGGTAGTTCGGAAGATTCCACGCGCTGGATTTTTCCCAAATAAATCACCCATGGCTGCTACCAAAGCAATATCTGGATTGGTTGGAGCAATCTCTATTTTTCCTACACTTCCAATATTCTCTAGTCCGAGGTGTTGCCAGTTATTGCCTCCATCTGTTGTTTTATAAATTCCAAATCCATCGTAGGCGAGCGAACCGCCACCTGCATTGGGTTCTCCTGTTCCGACATAGATTATATCATTATTCGACGGAGCTAATTCCATATCTCCAATGGATAAACTCATGGCACCATCAAAAATGGGCGACCAAGATTGTCCTGTATTTTCTGTTTTAAAAATACCACCAGAAGCAGAAGCTACATAAATAGTTTCGAGAGAATTAGATGGCATTTCTATATCGGTAACCCTGCCACCGACATTAGTTGGCCCTTCGAATTCCCATTCTTCAACTCCACTTGGACCGCGTAAATTAGATTGGACTTGTTGCCTATATTGCAAAGCTTCTTGGTAAGCTACTTTGTTAATCTCTCCACGAGGAAATGCTCGTTGAGCATAAAACCATTCATTGGGAAATTTTTTATTTTCCTCTTCCATTGGGAAATCCTGATCAGAAGAATCAGTTTGACAACTACCTAAAAGAAGGAGTAGGATGAAAAGTTGTAAGAGGTTTTTCATAGAGTTTTTTTTGAAAAAAATAAAATCTAAAATGGTTTTCCAGTAAATGGACTAATTCGATCAACTGGATTTCCCGCAATTCTTCTCCAACTATTGATTTGACCGATATGAGTAAGAACATCCGAAATCGGGCCATTAATCAAATACCAAAATGAGAAAGTAGTGTCGATTCTTTTTAAATAAACTTCGGTTTGTTCAATTTCCTCATCACTCATTTCCTCTAGTCTTTTTCTAAATGATTGACAAACCTGTAATGTCCTTTCTTGATAATCATCAAATGTGTTGCTTGGAATTTCCAATTTTGCATTTTTATCAAATACTTTGTACGCCCAAGTCAACACCTTGTATATATGATCCAGCAATTCAAGCATATTCATACTTCCTTCCACCGGGCGGAATTCGATTTCGTTTTGGGTCAAACCTTTGGTGGCGATTTGATACCGAAAACCAATAGCAACAATAAATCTTGATAAAATTGCTCCTGAACTTGAACTAGATGGAGTAGCAGGTAAGGATTGGAAAAGTGAGTTGGACATATTTTATTTTTTTGTAAAAATAGAATATGTTTTGGAAGGGAAGAAACAATATCGAATATCGATTTAGAAGTGATGAGTAGAGCTGTTGGGAAACTACTCATCACTTTTTACATTAAATCTTTCCCTAAAAAAAGTAAGACTGTTCGATTAACATCGAACAGCCTTAGCCCTAACCAAATAAAACCAAATATAGATTAACTCCGAATTAACGGGGAAAACCATTTTTTTGATGCGAGTGATTTTATATTCTCGCAAGTATATTGTTACCCTACAACAGGAATTTTTGCGCTATTAACAGTTTTAATAATTTTACTAGCAATCTTGTATGGATCACCATTTGAAGCTGGACGACGATCTTCTAAATATCCTTTCCAACCAGACTGTACAGTTATAATTGGAATACGAATAGAAGCACCACGGTCAGAAATTCCATAACTGAAATCGTGAATTGAAGCAGTCTCATGAAGCCCCGTCAACCGTTGATCATTATGTGCTCCATATACATCAATATGTTCTTTACTTACTGGTCTGAATGCTTCACAAATCGCGATGTAAGTTTCTTTTGAACCACATGTTCTCAAAGTCGTATTGGAGAAGTTTGCATGCATCCCTGAACCATTCCAATCACCTTGTACTGGTTTTGGATGATAATCAATATAGTAACCATACTTCTCTGTTAATCTATCCAATAAATATCTTGCTACCCAAATTTCATCTCCTGCTTTTTTAGCTCCTTTTGCAAATAATTGGAATTCCCATTGTCCAGCAGCAACCTCTTGGTTGATTCCTTCAAAGTTCAATCCAGCAGCAATACATAAATCAGCATGTTCTTCTACAAACTTTCGTCCCCAAGTATTTTTTCCACCAACTGAACAGTAATACATTCCTTGTGGACCAGGGTAACCGCCAATTGGAAAACCTAAAGGCAATTGAGTTTTTACATCCATAACAAAGTACTCCTGTTCGAAGCCAAACCAAAAGTCATTATCATCATCTTCAATGGTAGCTCTACTATTAGAAGGATGCGGTGTTCCATCTGCACTTAAAACTTCAGTCATTACTAAAAATCCATCATCTCTGGCTGGATCTGGAAAGATTGCAATTGGCTTCAATAAGCAGTCAGAAGAATTACCTTCTGCTTGTTTAGTTGAACTTCCGTCAAAAGCCCATATTGGACATGATTCTAATTTTCCATCAAAATCATTAACTACTTTTGTTTTACTTCTAATATTTTGTGTTGGTTTGTAACCGTCTAACCACAAGTATTCTAATTTAGACTTTGCCATTTTAATTTAAATTTTTTTTGATTTGGAAATGATTATTTGATTAAAAGACGATGCAAAACTAAGTTGTTTTGAATCTTTTATGTTTCTAAAAAATAAAAACTATACGACTTTCAAAAGAGTTAACTTCTGCTTAAGTGATTGATTATCAATATTTTATCTATTTTTAATATGTTGTTCCCACGAAAGAAGGAGAAGGTTTTAAAATAGAAAATCTAATCATAAACTCTTTTTACTAGACTTTTGACAAATGTTAAGTAATGTATACTTACGAGAAAAGTCTTGGATTGTTTTTTTGGTAACTACTTACTTCATGTTAAAGATAGCCACGAAGGCTCAAAGGATTTTTTGAAATAAAATTGTGTCTTTGTGTCTTCGTGGCAAAAGAATTAATGAGCAGGTAAATAGTTAGTTTTTTTCAAAAATACAATCTTGTGAAATGTTAATATCTTAAAATGAATAAACCGCTGCCAATAAAAATGACACCAACGATTTATCTGTTTCATTTATTTTTTCGAAATCAGGCAGAACTATTTCTTGAGAAAAAGCATCCAATCTAACTTCAGGAATGAGGGTCAAATTTCCCACTTTATAATTGGCCGAAAGGGTAGTTTGAAAAACACTTTCAGTATTCTCATCTTCCAAAATTAAATCAACTACTCCAACTCCATCATCCATAAAATATTCTCCACGTAAACCAAAACTTAAGGCATCGCTTGCCGATAATTGAAGATAAAGTGCTGCTCCCGAAAATGCATCTTGTGCAGTGGTAGCATTTAATCCAACGTAAATTTTCTCACTCGCTTGCCATCCTGTCGTCAAATCAATTTGATAAAAATCTTCTGAAAGAATAAGATTTAAGTAGGCACTTCCTTTGCCATTTTCATAACCCAGTTGAGCACCGCCCACATATTTTCCAAAAGGATTGAAATCTGTAAAGTCTGTTGGATTAAAAACCCCAACCATCGCACTAAATCCTTTTCCCAAATCAATATCCGCTTTCAAACCGGTATGAGAAAATGGCCCATAGGAAAACATATAAGAAGTGGAATAATTAAAATTACTGGCTGGTGAAATAACTTCGTAACCTAAAAAGGTATTAAAATTTCCCAAAGTCAATTTGAATTTATCCGTCACATTCCAGTAAGCGAATAATTGATTGATAATATTCAAACTTCCTTCCGAACCAAAAACGGCTTCATTGCCACGTGGGCCAAAAACAAGGTCAGCAGTAAAACCTGCTTTTTTCCCTTCATAATTTCCAATCAAATTGAACATCCCCAAAGAGAACCCTGGAAGATTAGCAAATGAAGTTCCTGGAGCAAGTGTGCCACCATTACTTGCATTATTGGTACTGTTCAAATTAGCTCGGAAGTAAGTATCAATAGAACCGCTGAGAGAAAAAGTAGAATCCAATTGGATTTGTGCAAAAGAGGTTAAGGTCATTAATGTGAACATTAACGTAAATAAATTTTTCATTTTTCGAATTGTTTTAAATAGGTAAAAGATTTGTGTTTTGTGAAAAAAGAAATCCGTCAATACCTTGTAAAACCAGTCGAGTAAATTTTTTTAGAAAAAATTATATAAAATTGGATTCAGAAGTTGAATTCAAATAATTTATTTCCTTAACTTTACTTTGTGGAATTGCGGTAAATCCGTTTTTCTATACTCAATAAGACTTTCGACAGAACTC
>Ga0209712_10005073_pt1 | contig 10354 bp, 9 predicted proteins | sample ArcOceMetagenome_FD_187443 | JGI IMG/M metagenome (GOLD analysis project Ga0209712, IMG submission 187443) | Marine eukaryotic phytoplankton communities from Arctic Ocean - Arctic Ocean - Greenland ARC118M Metagenome (SPAdes) (version 2) | ecosystem: Environmental > Aquatic > Marine > Oceanic... | reverse complement strand
TTATTTTTCTTTAGAGGTGGCGCTTGCCAGTAAAATCATATTATCTAGCAAGAGTTGGCAGAGCCAAGGTGAATGCTAGGCACGACCTCGGAGAGGTCACGGCAGCGGGACAATGCGATTAAGAAAAGGTGGACATTTTTTACAATATGATTGTATGATGAGCCGAAAATCAAAGAAGAGAATACTCTCAGATTTACGGAACATGGAATTACATCGTAAGACAAATAGTAATTTACAAGACCTAGCGAATCGGTTAAATCCGAAGATACGAGGTTGGATAAATTATTATGGAAAAATAAAAAGGAACTCCTTGAAACCTGTATTTTATTATCTTCATCATCGACTGATAAAGTGGATCTTGAGAAGATATAAACGCTTTAAAGGTAGTCGAATATTAGCCGTAAGATGGCTAAGAAAAATGACGAATGCTTTTCCAAATCTGTTTTATCATTGGAGTTTAGGTTATCAATTGACCTAAGAATTGACTGCATAATAAGAGCCGTATGAATCGAGAGGTTCACGTACGGTTCTATGAGAGGTTAGGGGGGAAGTTCCCCTTTCCTACTCGACTACAGCCAGCTTTTTTAAATTTAATTTACCCGAAACCAAGAACTGCTATTTATTATTTTTAGCTTCACTTCTACATACTTTGTTTTCTAGCGTTTTTTTCTTTACAAGCTTAGTTAAAGCCCTTTTTTGATATTCGTTTATATACCGCTCATCAAATTTTAAGTGTTAAGGAGTAGAGTGTAGAGTGGTAGCAGCAGGTAGTGCCAGTTAGGATAGACTTTAGCTCTTCTTTTAAGAATAACTATTTTAAATAATTATGTTTTCTTAATAAGGTCATAAATTTTTGAATATCAGCAGGGAATTGTATGCCTCCTTTATATAAAATTTCTCCTTCTTCACTCACTAGTAAATATGTGGGGTAAGTATTAATTCGTAATTTATTTATGAGTATGGATGAATTATCAAGGAGATGAAAATATGGTATTCCTTTTTCTTTTATTAGTTCTATGGTTTTTTTTTCGCTATTTTCCTTTCTTGGATTAACTGCGGCAACATTAACAATATTTAACTTTGAGGCATCAATCTTTTTGAATAAGATTTTATTCGAATCAATTTTTTTAATGCAAGGAAAACACCATTCCCCCCAGAAATAAAATAAGTAAGCATTATCGTTTTTCGGTTCGTTGCTAAATAATTCATTATTGTTTATAGCATCTTTATATGAGTTATATTCTTTTAGAGTTTTGCCCTCTTGAAAACCATATTTATAAATACTAGAATCTAAAACATTTTCTAAAACCCCTGTTCTATTAAAATAATCAAACTTTAACATTTTAAAGTATTTGTTGTTTATTTTAAAAACGTCGCCTAATCTGAACTGTTGATATTCAGGGGCTTCAAAAAAGAAATTTTGAAATAGATTGCCTGCATAAGGATTAAAGTAAAGTTTATAAATGCTATTTTCGATAGAAAAATCTGCAACAAGAATCTCCTTGTTATGGAAATACAAGAAAGTATCTAAATTATTGTAGTCGATTATATAATTATTTAAGGTAGTATTTTTCCCTTGGTGATTCAGAGATAGCATTATTGGCATTTTACTTCTGTATGTAAACACTTCTTTCTTGCCTTGGAGTATTTGATTTATCGATATTTTATCGTTTGATTTTATTAATTGATAATCAATTTCATAAGAGTGTTCAAGCGAATAAGGAAGAAATAGTTTATTAGTATTTACTTTATAAAATAATGTATCGCAATTTGTTGATTTATAAACAGGTTTGGTCATAAAAGAACCAAAAGTTTTCTCGACTATAGAATCCCTAAATTGTATTTCAATTTGGTTGTCTATATTTAGTTTAGATTGTGAACTTACATTAAGTTGCATCAGAGATAGTAGTAATAATAAATGATATTTATTCTTCATTTTTAAATAAAATTGATATACTTATTTTTAATTGAAGATGTTCTATAATTAAGAACATCTCCAATTAATTATTCAATGAACCACTAGTTACGGCATAAACCGACAGTCCCATTGCTGCAAGATATACAATCCTGAACTTGAGCTGGTGTAGAACCATCAACACTTGTAGGATTAGAAATTTGCCAAACAACATTACAAGAACCACCACTACAGTCCATTGTTCCTCCAACACCGTCAGACCATGCACATGTAACAGCTCTGGTGACTGCAACATTTGGCCCTACACTTGCTTCTGTTGCAAGAGTAAGTTCATCTTCTCGTCCTGAATTTTTAATTTCTTCTTCTGTTGGAAAACGGTAATAGGTATCGCCTTGCTCATTATAAAGCCAACCTTCTAAAAGTAATTGCTCATGTGAAGAAAGTTCATTATTATCTGCACATGAACTGACACCTAAAGTTCCTAATAGTAGCATAGTTAAGTAAAAATAAAGTAAATTTTTCATAATTTTTTTTAAATTTTTGTTAATTAAATAATATTTATAAAAGGCTATTACTGTTCTATTAGTAATAATTTCTTTTTTGTAAAAGCATTGTTTTTTTTCTTTAGTTGGCTGTAACGTTGAGTCTACCCGTCGTACGACCGCATAGGGAGAATGAACGGGTAGACATGGTTATCATCAGTCTTTTTCTTGAATCTTTTAAATTAAAATTATGTATAAAAATATCACCACTAAAGAAAATTATAGAAAACTTTTAGAAAGTGGAATGTTTTGGGAAGTTTACCCAGAACTTTCGGGAGATTGGAGTGAAGATGAATCAATAGTCTCACCTAATAAAAATGGTTGCAAAAACTGCGATAATGATTTTTTAAAATCAGACCCTCAGCGAGGGGAAAAAGTTTGTCTAAAGTGCTATGCTGTACATAACTGGGAAGGTCGATTAATGAAGTGATTTTTTAATTGATTGAGGATAACGTCCCCGTATATGCGCAGGTGAGGCGCATAGCCTCACTTGCCGTATATACATTGTGTGTGCCTCGAATGTACACGTATTATTTATCGGAAAGATAAATAAATAATTTGAGATAAAAGTCTCAAAACTCTAGGGAGGTGAAAGTCCTCCTATCGCTCAAATAAAGAGAGAGCGAATAGTAAGCCGCAAGGGTGCATACTGCGAAGTATAATCTGAAGTAAGCGGGACTGCAAAAGTTGGAATGCACGAACAGGAACTGCATAAGAGGCATATTAGGTGGTCGAGGTAGCACATGACCGATTGATTTTCGACGATAGTCGAAATGAATGTCCGATGGACATTCAAGAGAGGAAACCTCGAAGAGGGAGGGTAAGGAAGGCTGGTCACTTTACGAACCTTGAAAGAGGGGGAAACCACAACCGAAATATGTAGATGCAGGCAGATTCAACGGAAAGAGCGTGGACTTACCGAGATGAACGAGTGTAGTTTTTGTGGTAGCAAAAACCAAATGTCCTGTGGACATTTGACGGAGTGAACCGCAAGCGGGAGGGGAAGCTTTCTGGTCTAGCCTAATTTTACTTGGAGCAGAGAAGTCAGCAGAAGTAAAAGTTAAGGCTTGTTTTCAATATTTCACGAAATGGTGAAGAACGAAAACCGAAGGCACTTTTATGAAGGACTGAATCCTAAACGTTGGAAGAATTATTATGCCTACCCAAGGCTTACCGCTGACCAGCAATGGAACATAGCTACGAGTAATGCTGATAAAGGAGACAACAAACTTCATTTGGTGTAAAGAGCATTTGAAGTCATGTTTAGGAAACCGCCGTGTACGAGATCCGTATACTCTGGTGGTGTGAGAGGTGCACTCCGATTCTAGCCTTGGCTAGAGGCGGAGCTGTTTACTCGACTAGCGGTCGGATCTTTTTTTTCGGCATATTGAAGGATTTGGGATTGCTGATATGCTCTTTGAACATTTATTGATTAGTGTTTTGCTTTAGCGGGTAATGATCAATGTGCATGGCTTGGGTTTGCTGTTTTGTTAAGCTAAATCTTCAATTACTATTTACCTATTATCATTGAAGACCGTACTCTCACCTTTTTACATGCTTTGCAATTTAAGATAATACTTTTATATTTGATACGGACTTGCTCATATATTTGAATTGTCAGCAAGCACAATTAGGAGATTGAATCAATCTAGGGCAAAATACTATAAGAAACCTATTTTGGTTTGAACATTTCGTAAATTGCAGTGTTTCGGTATGCAAAACTTCAAATCATGAAAATAGAATTATACTTAGTTATATCACTTTTCCTTGTAAGTCAATTTATATCAGCACAGACTATTCTTCTTTCTGAAGATTTTGAAGCACAAACCTTTCCAGCGTCTTGGTCTCAAAATACAAATGCTAGTGATGGTGGATGGATATTAGGAACTAATACAGAGCTTGAAAGTGAGTATTGGTCCATCGCTCCTCATGGAAATTTTATTGCTACAAATGATGATGCTTGTGATTGTGACAAAAGTATAGACTATCTTATTATGCCACCTTTAGATCTTTCTTTTTCAACAATAGTTGCACTAGAATTTCAAAACTACTTTGGCGGTGGCTCTCTTTTTGGAGGTACAGAGATTGCAACTATTGAATATTCTTCGGATAATGGAACTAGCTGGAGCATTTTGGAAGAAATCGAAGGCACAGATGATGGAAACTGGGATTCTCAAATCATTGATTTGAGTTCACTCTCAGGAAATGAAAATGTACTCTTAGCATTTCATTACTTCGATGATAATAACTGGTTGTTTGGATGGGCTATAGATGATGTTTTGGTTTATGAACCCGAAGGACTAGATCTTGCATTATCATCGGTTCAAGTTCCTGATGTAATCAATGCACCGAACAATTTATATATTACCGGAACGGTGACAAACAATGGCTTTGAGGAGATCGATTCCTTTGATATATCCTGGAATATTGGTGGAACGAATTATGATGCTACTATTAGTGGACTTTCCATACCTGCTTTAGGAGTCTATTCCTTTTTGCATCCTGATGAATTAGAAACTACAACATCTGGAAGCTTTGAACTAAGCATTACAATCAGCAATGTAAATGGCATGCCGAATGACCTAATTGAATCGAATAATTATTGGACACAGGACATTCAAGTGGTCGAATACGGACAAATAATGGATGGGGGTCTCAATCGGGAATATATTTATTATCATCCGGGGACTGCACCAGATCAATGTCCATTAGTTTTTGCTTTTCATGGATATACTGGAACGGCAGAAGGCATCATGGGATATTCGGAATTTAATCAATTAGCAGATGAGTTTGGTTTTGCAGTATGTTATCCACAAGGGATTGAAGACTCTTTTGGGAATACGTTTTTTAATGTAGGATATGATTTCCAGAATGGAGAAACAGTAGATGACTTAGCTTATATTCAAAATTTAAATAATTATCTTCATACGAATTATTCCTTAGACGACCATAATGTATTTGGTACAGGTCTTTCGAATGGCGGTGACTTTTGTTACATGCTTGCGTGTCAGTCCTCAGAGCAATTTAAAGGTGTTGCACCGGTTGCAGGAATGATTTTACAAGAGATCATGGATGATTGTAATCCGGAAAATGAAGTATCCATTTTTGAAATTCACGGTACAGAAGATGATGTAACTTATTTCGATGGCGACCCTGATAATATCGATAATTGGGGGGCTTATCCTAGTACCCCCGATAATATCAGTTTTTGGACAGATCTCTTTGGGCTGAATATCTTGGAAAGCGAAAATTTACCGGATATAAGTCCAGATGATGGCAGCACCGTTTCTTCTGACAAATATAGTTTGGATGAAAGTTGCAGTGAAGTTTGGCTATACACTATTGAGGGAGGAGGACATGACTGGCCAGGTGCTTTTGGAAATATGGATATATCCTCTAGTAGAGAAATATGGAATTTCTTTGACCAATTATGTGATATATCTGTTGACATAGAAACCCCCTTTAAGGAGGCAGATCGAAGGTTATTAAAAATCCTTGATATATTGGGGAGAGAAACCAAGGAAATAAAAAACACAATTTTACTCTATGTTTATTCTGATGGTACAATTGAGCGTAAAGTAATACTTGAATAAGACAGTTAATGTATATAAAATAAAATTGAAAGAGCCAGCATACAATATTGAGAGCTGATAGCCGTGGCAACGCCCGACGATCAGTCCTTAATATTGTATGCCGTGCTTTTTTTTATTTTCTATTAGTTGTATCTTTTTTGAATCCGATTATTGTGCCTATTTCAATTTCATCAATTAATTCTTTGAACTCTTCTTCTTCCAGAATCCTAATTCTCTTTAGCCATTCCAATTGAGCTATTTTATGTTCTTTTGGTGAATTTTCGTCCCATTTTAAATATTCATCTTTATATTCATCTTTATAAGCATTTTTTATCCGAGTCTTTAATTCTTCTATAAATTCGTTGACCTCTTTTGTATTTGGTTTCTCTTGAAAAAATTCAATATTTTTTTGTCCTCCAGTTATATAAATTAATTTTTTTCCAGGTTGTCATCTTAAAAAGAAAATGAATCCTAAGAAAAATCTACTTCCAAGTGACCAATAAATTAGCATTCCTTTATTATCTGCTTCAAAAATTAAAGATTGAATTAAAAGTCCAAATTGTAAAATGAAAAAAGCCCAAAAGAACAATTCTAAGAATGCAGAGTTCTTGATAGATTTCTTTACTGTTTTCACACCAAGTTCTAAGTAATCAACTGAATATTCTGATTCTTCATATGTAACTGTTTTCATAACGAAGAGTTAGGTTAAAAGAAGGAGTCAAAGTGTTATAAGTTATTGTTTCACCGTTCCTTAAGACTGTAGGGTAGGTAATGATAAAAAAAGTAAGGAAGTGGGAATCAATACAACAGGTATCACTTCCGTCTCTACCTATTTTCTAAAAGAAATAAATCTGCTTTTTCAGCAAGCCAATCATCAGTTATACTTTTAAATTTCTTTCCAGGAAATAACATAAAAGAACCTAACAAAATATCTATATCTCCATCTCCATCAAAATCTCCATCATCCATCACTAGAAATCTTCCGGCTAACCCTGTTGAAAAAGTACTGGATTCAAAATCAAAATTGGCTGCATTTTTATTTTCTAAGTATACGAAATTCTCTTGTGGTACAAACTCAAAGTCAGGAAAAAAAGACATAACTGCCAAATCAATATCTCCATCTAGATCATAGTCATTTGCCAAAACTCTAGTTGCGCCATAAATCGGATAAAACCATTTTTCTTCAAATTGGTTCTCCCCATCATTCATAAATATTCGAACGCCATGATATGGTTTGGAAAAAATGGAATAGTCGGCATTGTCGCCATTGACCAAGACAATATCCAAATGATCATCGCCATTGTAGTCCATTAGTTGGAACCAACTTGAGCCATACTCTGAACCCATTTTAATTACGTGCTCTAGGCGGAAAGTCAAATCTTCCTCTTGATATAAAATATAAACACCTTCTTTGCCTTGGGAAGCCAAAGCAATAATATCTTTTTTTCCATCCTTATTGAGATCCGCAACTGCGGTTCTAATTATTCCAGGCAACGCCAAAAGAGTTCTTTTCTCTACCTGCTCACCCGCTTGAATTAACATGGAAAGTTGACCCGTAAGATTTCCAAATTCGCAAATTAATACTTCTTCTACTTGATCATCATCCAAATCGACCACTTGTGAATACACCGGCCGATGCAACTCTTTAGCTAAGATCGTTTGTTGACCATTTTGATATTTGGAAGTAACTCCAAACGGTTTTTCGCTTGGATTCATAAATCCTATTTCCGTAAAGTAGGTAGCATCATTTAGCTCATGGTAAGAAATCAAGGGAGAATCAAAGGAGGGTACTTCAACTGCTGAGGACGGCCAATGAACGGTTTTCCCTAGAGCATTTCCAACAATGAAATGATTTTTTAAGGAATCAAATTGAATATTGGTAATCACCGACAAGTCTTCGGAATCAAGTGAAATTGGTTTGGGAGAAAATTGAGTAATTGCCACATTGCGTTGATTCCTCGTGGTGTCAGTTTCTATTTTATCAGGAGCATTGGAAATCACATAGTCATGAATCTGCATCCACGTTATACTATCAATTAAGGGTTGGGATGGATAAACCCCACTCATCCTGATAAACAAATTTTCTTCCATGGTATTTCTGGCCAATGGATCATATCCATCGTATTTATATCCTAGTCTAGCCGCCATTTCAGGGAGGACTTTCTTCTCCCAAATGTCTTTTGGTATATTCGCTGGGCTAGGAGTGAGGTGGCAACTGGTGCAGTAGTTATTAAAGTGTTCCTCTGGCGTACTTGCTTGTTCGGAAGGTAGATTGCAGGAAAAATAGATCAATATTAAAATAAAAGGAAGTAAGGTTATGCTTCTTTTCATAAGGCGAGTGGTGGTGTTAATTGAGAGTGTCTTCACTCAGGGTATTTGTTAAATTCAATCATTCCAAAAGCTTAAACTGTTATCTTCACAGATTTTGGTTACGACTCTGATCGCTTCAGAAAACAACCTTTATTCAACTTAGTAATATTTGAATAGTTAGAAAGCGAATCGATTTAAGCTTTAAGATAATATACAACATGATATTCCCAAGATGGTTTAGTATGTTGGGAAAATTATTGCTACTACTGTTCATTTTCTTGATATCAATTTTTTCAAACCTTTCCGCCTCAGTCATTAATTCGTTTTTGGCTTATTTAAAAGAATTTGTATCTGCTAATTTGATTCTAACAAAGAGAAGATACTTAAAAGATAAAAGCTATATTTCGTTTTATTTAAATTTTAAAAATTAGACAGATGAAATTAACTCACTCATTTTTGGTTTTAGTATGCTTTTTTATTTTTCAGATTATTTATATTTCTCCAGTCCTTGCTCAAGGAGGAGGAGGAGCTTCATTTCTCTATGGAGATGCATTGCCCGATGCACCTGAAATGTCTGCACGAGGAGAACATCAAGTTGGAGTTCGTACGCTTAAGTTTATCAATGAAGGACAAATTGATATTCTAAATTCAAAGGAAGGAGTTGCCCCACTTTATGATCGTCCATTGACCGTAGAAGTTTGGTATCCAGCCACATTGCCTGAAGGTGAAAAAGAATTAGTTATTTATGATGAGGTGATGGGAACTTCTAATAATCCGCAACGGCCATTGCTGCCATTTACTTTTGAAGGGAGAGCATCGAGAGAGGCGAAGCCGATTGCCGATCTGGGGAAATTTCCTTTGGTAATTGTTTCACATGGATATGTTGGATCGAGAATACTACTAACTTATTTGACAGAGAATCTGGCGTCCAAAGGATATGTGGTAGTAGCCATAGATCATACTGAATCTACTTTTCGAGATGCCGCTCCTTTTCCGAGTACTTTGCTCAATCGCTCGAAAGATGTTTTATTTGTGATGGATCAAATAGCTGAACTTGGGAAAACTAATTCCAAACATTTTTTAGCAGGAATAGTAGATGTTGAAACTACTGGACTAGTTGGTTATTCGATGGGAGGTTATGGCGTATTGAATGTTGCAGGAGCAGGATATAGTAAAGAAGCGGTGCAATTTTTTGCAGGGATGACCGGAGGAAGTAACGCTCTCGCCGAAAGGACTTATGGTGACGAAACGTATGCGTCAACAGTAGATCCACGGGTAAAGGCAGTAGTTGCTTTTGCACCTTGGGGGATGCGGGAGAAAATTTGGAATTTGGAAGGACTGAAAGGGTTGAAGGTTCCTACTTTTTTTGTTGCAGGAAGTGAAGATGATATTTCTGGATATGAAAAAGGGATCAAAGCTATCTTCGAAGGAGCCGCAAATGCTAACCGATACTTGTTGACCTATAAAAATGCTCGTCATAATGTGGCACCTAATCCTCCACCTTCAGCTGCGTTGCAACCAGGGTTACATATTGATGAATACTATCGTTATGCTGAACCTTCTTGGGATGAAAGACGCATCAATAATATCAATCAACATTTTGTAACTGTGTTTTTGGGGATTCACTTAAAGCAATTAGATTTTGGAAAATATTTGGATTTGAAAGAAGATTCTAATGAGGAAAATTGGACTGGGTTTAAGCCTCGGTCTTCCACCGGTTTGGAGTTGTTGCATATGGAATCAAAATAGCTTTGACTTTTTTATATTTTGTAAAAGTATTGTTAGGGGGATATAGTTTTATAATTACATTTTTATAACAATACTTTTACAAAAAAAAAATACGCATATCTGGTAAGGTTGCTTAAATCCTCTTTTTCCTAAACCTACCACCAAACAATAAAAAAAGCGACATAAGAATCTTGATATTTTTGCCAAAAGAATGGAGCTTGTTTTTCTTTAATACTGGTGTTAATATGTTTTTCTATACCATTAAAGTTTGTCCAAATTTCGTTTTC
>Ga0209712_10005070_pt1 | contig 10360 bp, 19 predicted proteins | sample ArcOceMetagenome_FD_187443 | JGI IMG/M metagenome (GOLD analysis project Ga0209712, IMG submission 187443) | Marine eukaryotic phytoplankton communities from Arctic Ocean - Arctic Ocean - Greenland ARC118M Metagenome (SPAdes) (version 2) | ecosystem: Environmental > Aquatic > Marine > Oceanic... | reverse complement strand
CTCATGTACACGGATAGTAAAACTGATTCCTTATACGTTACAAAATATGCAAGTATTTATACTAGAACTTCTTACTCTGAGAGTACTAAACGAGAGTATTTTTCACGAATATGTAGCAAGAGTATAAATTATATAGAACCGATATATAGGCCTAAGTCTTATAGTTCTATTGAATTAAAGTTGTTTAGTACTCGAATATATTGGCCTGTCAGTATATCCTAAAACCATACAATAATACCTTACCAAATCAAAACCCTTTAGCTTGCTGTTAAAGGGTTTTATTATTTAATAGCATAAACATTCATTTAACATCCTAAAACAAAAACCATGGGAAAATTTAGAGACACATTAGAAGCATCAGGTAAAAAGATTAAAGCGGCAAGAGCTCGTATCATCTCAGAGAATGCAGAAGCAGCTCAAGAAGATTTAGTTCGTAAATTAAAGAAAGAAAAAAGAGAATTAGATGCTAAATTGTTATCACTAACAGACATTCATCCAGACTCAGAACTAAGTCTAAAAGTAGTTACTGCTAACTTTGATGCAGAAGACTTATTTAGTAAAATACATAAGGTTAAGATTGAGATTGCTAACATTGGAATAGAAATCGACATTGCTACGGAAACTTACGATGAGTGGTTCAATGATACTCAAGCGTAATGAGAATACCTGAAATACCGGAAATAGTTTACCTTGCTAAAAGTAATGCAGGGGATCCAGATTTAATTGATGACATCAGAGCTAAGATAGATGCTTATCATGTAGAAATTAAAGAGTTTACAGGCGGAACTTACACTACTGATAAGCTATTAGCTTGTCATGTTTTAATAGTAGTTCCATATACTCCAATTAAACCTTATACTGATAACTTTAATATAGGTAAAGGAGTATATTCAGAAATTTTGACTGCCCAGAAAAAGAATATACCAGTATATATTGCTGCTATTAATGGAACTGATGATGTTCATATTGCACTTATATCAGACATAAAAGTTCTAGAAGCTGATTGGGGTTTAAACTGGGCAAACGTTAAGTTTTACCGCATTAGACCAATGGCTAAATTGTTTGAAGGTAAACCTAGTACTGCGAAGCAATTATTTGGGGATAAGGAACTAGAAGAAAAGAGTTCTAATACTGTAGAGAAAGGAAGAGTTAAACCTTACCTAGCACTATATAAGAGGAGTACAGTATAGTCTAAACCTCTATAAACATTGACAATACTATCCAGTAAGTTACTGGCATAACAGAGAAGTTATAGTGATAAAAACTCAAAAATACAAGTGTGTTAATTATTAGCACACTTGTTACTTTAATCATTCTTTAAACATACAAAATGAGAACTAGTTTCACAGTAAGATTATATAATTACACTAGAGACACGTGTACTGAAGACATTGATGATATAACAATATCAGGCATTACAATAGTATCTAAACCGGAAAAGTTTGGAGGAGTATGTCTACATTTAGGTAACCAAAAGAAGTTCAAATACCAAATGAACATATTAGGAAGGTTCTCTAAAGTAGCAGGTTCACACAGTTATCCTATACTATTTTTTAACCCTAAAGTTCCTTACATAGATATAGAACTAATAAATTTTCCGCGTTATCCTTCTTACCCACAATGCAAATATCATGCTAGAAATGTAATGAATGGTTTCGGTCACAACGGTATAAACAATGGATTTCCAAAAGTAGAGCAAAGAAAAATTGATTTTATTTACACAGTACCAAAAAAAGAAGAAGATGAAACCATCAAACAGTAGATTGAGAGAATTAAAAATATCAAGAGCATTTTTCTTGATTATAGCAATAGCTATAGTATCAGTAGAAGTATTTTTTGAAACAGTTGTTGCACATGAAGTAGTATTTAATAGACTTATACTTTACCCAGGGTTAGCATTAGGTCTTGCAATATCACTTCTTCTTGCTAAACTAGTAAACGACGACATTAGAAGCTACAAAAAAGATTTATAAACATTCATTAAATATACAGATTATGAAATTAAAAGACAGATTTGAAGGCCAAGTTCATTTAGAAGCTTGGGCCTTGCCTTTCGGTATTTCTATAGGAGAATACGGTATTGATTTAGTATTCCTATGCTTCAGTTTATCAATTAACATTGAAGTTCCTCCACTTGGCTATAATGTATTTTTTATAGCTGTTTTACTAGTTGTATCATTACATACAAACATATTATTCTTTTGGATACTACTTGCTATAGCTGCAGGTTGTGTGCCTATAACGTTTAAAATGTGGCGTAAGAAAAATGGATAACCCTAGAATAGAATCACAAGATATTCTTAAAGTAGGCTCTCTTGTTACATATCATGGCGCAATAAATAAGGAAATTGGCGTGGTCAAAGAAATTCCAACTCACACTAAAACTCAAGTTAGAGTAGTTTACAATTGTGCAGGAGATTGGTCTAATTTTAAGCAGTACACTTCATGTATTACTTCTTTATCTGATTTAAGTCATGACTGGGAAGACGACTGGGATAAAGACAATATAATTTAACCATGGCAGAAGTATTCGATAACGAATTAAACGATCATCAAGAGGATATGAGTAAGACAAAAGACTGTATTTTATGCGGTGCGTCTTGCTCAGATTCTTATTGTTCGTGCTGCCTCAAAGAACTTAAAAATGAAACACGAAACTACTATAATAGCAATAAAAACTGACGAACCTACTAATCTTTACATATCTTCAAATGGTGCTTTAATGTATACACAGAATACAGGAACATGTACTTCTTTCTTATTTTACATTTACTTGTATGCAACAGTAACAAGAGATTTAGAACCTGTAGAAGATTGTTGGTATTATGATAGCACAAACAATAGTGTAGAATATTGTAAGAAAGGTCATGGTTGGGGTAAAGATGTAAATTTATCACAGTACTCTAAAATAATAGCAACTACAGATACTAAACTTGCATTAAGCTATCCTAAAATAACAGATAAAGACTCTTGGTGGTGTGGTAAGAATCCTACAATACGTTTTGTATCTTCGCTAGATGCTGTTAGGCATTATAATTGTTATAATGTACCGGATTTACAAGCTTCTTTTTTGAAAGAGTTTGCAACTTATCCTGATAGACTTTATAAAGTTGAGTGCGAAAATATACATGATAATCCAGAAAGATTTAAACTAGAAGCTAAAAGTTCTCCTGACTGGTCATATTGGACCAGTGTTAAAGTAAAACTAGTTGCTAATAGTGTTAACATTACATCTGTAGAACCTGTTTATACTGAAGAAGAAGTTATTGCTATTGTAAAGAAAGCTTTTGTGGATTTTAGACACAAGAATAAATCAGTACAATATGTTGTAGGAGGTGGAAACGCTAATGTTAATGGTAAGAAGAAAACCTTTTCTGTTACAAACTTAAAACATTGGATCATAGCTAATTTAAAATAATTAACACAACTGCACCAAAGGAAAGAGTTCTAACTTAATTGTTCTTAGAAAATCGAAGCTCTCTTCCTTTGGGTAGTTATTAAAACAAATACTTATGAAAAAAACAATTATGACTACTGATAGTGTAGATGACCCTATAGAGTTAAAAGATGGTAGATTATTATTTTCAACTCATAACAATTTCAAACGTTGGCTCAAAGACAAAGAAGGAAAAGTATTACAAGTCGATGAAGCTTATTACAACAATTGTAAAAAGTCAAAAGCTTAAACTGGAGAGTTACTCATACGTTCTTTGCCCTCTCTCCCGGTGTCTAGGGTGCACAATATAGACACCTCATAGCAATTTTTCCCACCTCTCAACGATGTGGGTTTTATCTCAACCCTAAATTAATCCTTAAACATTCCCAATTATGTGTAGAAAATCATTAATACTACAGACTAAATTAAGAATTTCAACTAACCTGTTATCAGGTAAATATATTACTAAATTAAAACCTTCTTTTTTACAATCTCGAATAGACTCTGTGACTAAAGAACTGCAAGACCTAGAAGAATATAAGGCTGCAAATGCATAAATACTAATAGATCAACGAAGGTGTTGTTTGTTAGTCAAGCAGCCTTATTATAATATATGAAAGAAGAACTCACAAAAATTAAAAGGATCCTACGGGATTACGATTTATACATAGATCATACAATTGTCAAAATTAGAGCTCATCATTATGAAATAATGCCAGTGTACCATTTTATTATATCATACAATGAAATGATAACTTGGATAGAAATTATGAATAAGCTTGAAGTTGACCTAAATAAGTCTTATTTTTCGAGTTCTAAAATTCACCTAATTTTCAACAGCAATGAATAACCCCGAAGAACTAGTAAGAATAATATATAAAAACAATAAATTCTACTGCAATAGAAAGAATGTAAAAATACCTGTAACTATCGAAAACCTACTTATAGGTAAAGGAGAAAAATCAAGTACATTCATTCGCAGAAAACACATTTTATAATGAAAGAAACCATATTAAATAGAGTACCTCATCCTGTATACATACTAGGTGAGAACAATGAAGTAATTAAGACATTCCACAAGAGCAATGGAATGGCTAGAGTAGCTCAAATTACTAAATCTATCGGAGAGATAGGAGGAATTCCAATAACTAATACAGTATTTGGTAAAGCTGATAAATTGCCAACTCACAAAAAAGGTGTATATTACATCGTTTCTAATTTAGTCAAAACTGCACTACCTGAGCGCGTAGATTTGCTAACACCTTCTAACATGGTTAGAGATGACACTGGAATGATTATAGGATGTAGATCTCTTGACTTGTAACATATTAATTAATCTTTAAATATTCAAAATGGAAAAACGCAAAAGAAAAGCTAGAAAATCAAACTACCAAAATAGAGAAACACTTCTGGCCAAGGTTAAAATCCTAGAGAACACTTTACTCTTTAAAAATCAAAAAATAGCAGAGCTAACAGCAGACGTCAACACCAATATTACTTTAAGACGTAGAAACTCAGAACTTATAAAAGTAGTCAACGAAAATAAAGCTACCACTAGACAGGTAAAGTTAGACGTCATAGAAAAAGCGGGAGAGTTTGATCGTCTTACTTTTTGGGGTATACTACCTTATGTTACTGGCAAAAAGTTACTACTTAAGTTTTTGTTTAAAGAGAGTGATTGATGGTGGAAGAAAACCATATTTTATTAATGGATGTAATTGTATGTCCGGCAACAGGTGCTCACGATAGTTCCAACGACAATTTGATAAGAGAGTTGAGTGTATTTTTGAACATTCAACTTTCTACTCGTTGGATCATCAATTCTATAATGAGAGATCATTGCAAAGATTATGACACGATGTTATTAGTGGGAGTACTTAACCATACTCCTCATTTACTACTACCTGAAGAAGCAAAAAGAACTTCAAAAGTTATGTCAGTCACAGAAACTCAATTTGAGGATTTCTTTGTAGGATTAGAATTTAAAGCAGGTGACTATTTGTTCATACGAACAGATGTGTTTGAAGCTATAACAAAAAAGTATTTTAAGTAAACAACAATAGTTAATAATAATTAAATTAAATTAAACGATGAGTAATTTAGATTTTTTATCTAACGTAACGTTAGAAACAGTAAAAGTAGAAGCAAAAAAAGTATCAACTGACAAATTACCTACCAAGGCTGACATCAGAGTATTTGCAAATGGAAAAGTTTATCCTTCTATCGAATTTGCGGCGAAGCATTCTTTGGATTTTGTACCTCGTGTAAACGTAGCTGAAAAAGGACAACCTGAGAATTTAGTATTAGTAGGTAATGGTTTAGACATCTTTAGATCTTCAGATTGGGGAATGATTGCAGACAAATTACCAAAAGAGGTTTTGTTTGTTGCAGTAGTACCTAAAGCGGAACCTAAAGTTGACATGTGGGGTTCTTGTAAGTATGACAAAGACACAGGAGAACCTAAATCATCAATCTTAACTCAAGGTTCTAATACATTTGCTAAAACAGTATTAGTAGGTTATTTAGAGAATGTATTAGGTGTAGTATGGGAAGCAGTAGAATATGTTGATTTAGTAGTTGTAACTGAGCACACTATGACATCTTCAAATAATGTTTACCACTTACCTAAAACTATTTCAACCGGAACAAGAAAAGGTGAACCAGATTCTGTAAGAAGAGAAAACTTATCTATTCACCCTTTAGTTTTAGCTGCTAAAGAAGTAGAAGTTTTAGATGCAGATAAAGTTGTTGATACTGATGCTAATTCTACAGAAGGAAGTGTAACTAAAGCTGATTCAGATGAAGAGTCAGATCCTCAAGCTGAATCTTCTCAAGGAAATGGTGCAGATTGGGCTGAGAAGTTACAAAAAACGTCTGAGTAAACTGTGAGTATTTTACAGTTTATAGGAAACACTGCTGCTACATCATATCGATGTGGCAGTTTTCCTACGTTTATTAATTGGTTAGATGCACTTGATCAAGTTGCATTTGATACAGAGACCAACTTTGTAGATTCTGTGTTAAGCAGAAAACTTAAAGTACTGTCCTTTTGTAATCCAGAAGAGACAGAAACCTGGGTTATCCAGTGGGAGTTCTTAATGCCAGTTGAGAAGAAATCTCTTTTAGAGTCTTTAAGAAAAACTTTATGTGTAATTCACAGTGTTTCATTTGATTATTCTGTAATGAAAAAACATGGAGTAGTGCTAGAGAAAGTCTATGACACCATGTTAGCAGAGCAAATATTAAACAATGGTTATTCATCTGAGAACTCTTTCTATGGTCTTCAAGCTATCATGCTTAAAAGGTTTAGTATAGACGTATCTAAAGATGCTCAGCTTACTTTTGGTGACACTCATGAGTACGATGATGATCAGATAGAATATGCAGCTATAGATGTTATCAAATTAAACTCTCTTAAAGAAATTCAAGAGGATGAAATGAAGTATTTCGATAAGCTTGTAGGATTAAATAACCACAAAGGTTTACGTAAAACTTTATGGTGGGAGAATGAGTTTGTTAAGTGTGTTTCAGACATGGAGATGCAAGGAGTGCTATTTGATAAAGAAAAATGGTACGCCATAGCTGATTCTGTTCAACCCATATATGATAGAGAGTTAGCAACTTTAAATGCTATGGTTATAGAACAGTTTAATGAGGTTCTTGTTGCTAATAATTGGATATCTACTACGGATGATTTTATGGTTCCTATATGGTCATCTTCTCAAAAAAAGAAGCTTATACTAGATAAAACTTTTGATTTTAATATAGATAAAACGTCTGCTTTAGAACTTAAAAAATTACTACAAGATAACGATCCTGACTTTCCAAAAGATTTAAAGCTATCAGGTAAAGCTTGGCAGAGTTCAGCCTATCCTACTACTTTAAACAGTATTTATGCAGTATTAAAACTTCTTATATTAAGAAATGATCCTTCTGCTGAAGTAGCTTTAAACAGATTTCTTTTATCACATCACAAAGATTTTTGTATTGAGCAAGGTTGGCTAAGACCTGCAAACACGTTAAGTTTAAACTGGGCTTCTCCTATACAAAGACTGAAAATATTTCAAGCAATCAATCCTAACATACCGGGAACAGCTGCTGACGTATTAGCAGATTTTGAGCATGAAAACTCTATCATTACCCACTATTTAGGTTGGAATCAAGTAGAGTATCAACTTAAAAACTTTGGTAAGAACTTCTACGATAAACACGTTGAAATGGATGGTAAGCATAGAACTAGATTTCAGCAGATCCTTCAAACTGGTAGGCTTTCATCAGTAAAACCTAACCTATTAAATATTCCTAGAAAACATGAAGCGTATAGAGCTGCTTTAATACCTGATAAAGGTTTTGACTTAGTTGATGCGGATTATGATGGTCAGGAACTTGTTATAGTTGCTTATCTATCTGGAGAGAAGTCTTGGCTAGACTATCTAGATAAAGGTTACGATTTACACAGTAAAAATGCAGAGCTTATATTTGGCCAAGAGTGGCTAGATGCTACAGAAGATGGTTGTACTTATTATGGTGCAAAAGAATTAGTTCATTACAATAGACCTTACAAAAAATGTAAGTGTAAAGGTCACGTTGAGATGAGAGACAATTCAAAAGCTGTATCGTTTGGTAGTATATATGGTATTAGCTATTTTAAACTAGCATTTAACCTTAAAATATCAGAAGAGAAAGCTAAGTTTATACTTGCTAGGTTCTTCGAGGTTTGTCCAAACATACGTACTATGATGGATAAATTTGGAGAGTATGCATTAGGTCAAGGGTTTATTGTAGAACCTGTATTAGGTAGATTGAGGTTCTTTGATAAATGGAAATTAGCTGTACCTGCTGAGCACGGAAGTATTCAACGAGCATCTTTTAATACTCCAATTCAATCAAGTGGTAGTGCTATTCTTAAGATTGCATTTGTTCTTTTAAGGCGATGGATTATACACAACAATCATCAAGATAATATTCAGTTGTTATTACCTTATCATGATGAATGTATAGCTCAATCTAGGCCTGCTTACACAACGTTGGCTAAAGAAAAAATATCTCATTACATGAAGCTAGCTGCATCACTAGCAGGATTTAAGATTAATGCTAGTGCTAAATCAGGAAAATCATGGCTGGAAGCGCATTAACAGACCAAGACGATAAATTCAAGAAGGATTTCGATGGAGCTACTTATGAGCGTAAAGAAGATCACGCTAGGCTTTTTGGCCAAGCTAAAGATATTTTTAACGTGATGAAAGACGGTATGTGGAGAACTTTAGATGAAATTAACACAGCCACTAATCATCCTCATGCAAGTATTTCAGCTCAACTCAGACATTTACGTAAGCACAAATTTGGTTCTCACGTAGTGTCTAAAAGGGCCCGAGGCAATAGAACTTCTGGCTATTATGAGTACCAGTTGTTAGTAAATAAGAATCCTATTAAATAAATTAAAACTTTAATAGAATGTGGTTATTAAAAATGATTTTAATTGCAGTGTGGGCAGCAATAATGGCCTACTTAACTGTTAGAAAAAACAAACGAACATATTAAATTAAACTCTTTGGATTGAAGATAAACAATAGTGCTAGTATGGGAAACTAGCTTTGCATTTCAAGTAAGTCGATAACCTTGAACTATAAACTGTATCAGCAGTTGTGTTTATTGTAGATGTATGTTAATTAAGAATGCTTGGTGCAGGTTAGTTGCAACTTACTGTTAGCGGGTTCGATTCCTACTTAATTAACATATCCCATAACTGAAATTTGGGTCAAAGAGTTTTTAAATTATACAAATTATGACTAAAGACGAATTTACAACTATAAGAAAAAGATTACAAAGACAATTATCTGAAAGGGCGAATACTGTCAATAAAAAATTAAAGCCCTATCAACATTGGGAGAACAAAAGATTAGAGTTTGTAGATTTTATAGATAAAGCTTTAAAGACTGAATGGTTTATAATGCCTAAAGAAACAACAGTTATTTATAAACTGTACCACAATATTAATAGCCAAAACTTATAAATCATGAAAAAGCCAATAAAGTTTGTATTATTACAAACAGAAGATGAAACATTATTTGTAGTAAAAAACAACAAAAAGCAAACTCTTTTAGTTATTCCTAGAGATAAAAAGCACAGATCTAATCTTTTAATGGGGTTAAATTATGTAAATAAACACTTATACGCAACTGTGTCGCAAGATATAGAACCTATTAAAAAAGGAGATTGGTGTTTATTATTTGATGATTACGGTACAGTAATGTCACAACCACAACAATGGTTAGGAAAAGGAATATTAAATAATGGTTTACAAAAAATCATAGCAACTACTGACCCTAAATTTACACATCCATCTAAAGTACAATATGGTAATATGACTATGGTAGACCATAATGAAGATGGTTCTTGGTATCATGCTATAAATGTAGAGGTAGAGTTTTCTTTAAGTAGGAAAGAACTTACACGAAGAGGTGTAATTATACCACAAATACCACAATCAACAATAAAAGAATTTACAGTCAATCCTATGGGTGAATTTGAAGTTGAGTATGTTTACGACGTAGATATACTGGAAGAATATAATAAAGAAGTAGATTATACAGGAAGCTCTTGTATAGATTTAAAAGATGGATTAGAACTAAAACTAAACCAAGACAATACAGTTAATATTACTTCTGTAGAATAGAAGTGGCTCTCAGCTTTAAGCGTGAGAAAGGATATACAAGTAAAGGTTAAACATTGAAACCTTTGTGAATAAATGATGTGCTGTAAGGCTAAATTAAGCGTGCTTAGTTTAGGTTGAACATGATAATATTATTCACATAAAGATACTAATCCTGAGTACGGGATATTAATTAATGCGTTACTAATTTGCTAGTTTCGGGTGGTACATCTACGCGTGCAACAAAGGACAACTGTTTAGACAACCAGTTA
>Ga0209712_10005068_pt1 | contig 10360 bp, 4 predicted proteins | sample ArcOceMetagenome_FD_187443 | JGI IMG/M metagenome (GOLD analysis project Ga0209712, IMG submission 187443) | Marine eukaryotic phytoplankton communities from Arctic Ocean - Arctic Ocean - Greenland ARC118M Metagenome (SPAdes) (version 2) | ecosystem: Environmental > Aquatic > Marine > Oceanic... | reverse complement strand
TTAGTCTACGTTTTACACGAATCAAATCCAGTCTCTAAAATTCGAGATCAAGTTAAAGTAGTATCAAAAGATCGAAGGCTTCAAAAAATCTCTCAAAATTCAATCTTGAAACGTTGTCCGCCAGTAATCCTCCTGATTCATCAGTGATGCAAAGCCCAGATCGAGTATTTCTTTGCTCCAACTCAACTTCGTGCGTTCAGAACTTATCTTTTCTCGAGGAATAAGAACAGAGAAAGAGACTACATATCACGACTCGACTCAGTGACAAATTCAAATCGATGATAACAGTTGATGAACCAAGGCATTCATTTGTATGTGAAGTGAAGTTCTGGTGAGTTTCCGTGATTTGGTTTCGTTTGATAGGTGGTTTAGGTATGGTCTTAGTAGAAGGTGAAGATGTTATTGTGTTTTGTTTGTCCGTTCGTCGCCACAACAATGAACAAATACCTGTTTTGTCATGCATGCATAGAATGCTTATAGTATCAATAGCTAGAAGTTGGAATATTCATTCCTGGTTGAGGCAGCATTAGTAGTAGGCTTGCAGATGAGGAAGGCAACAAACTCAGGACCAGATAATCCATTGAAATAGTACGTTTGTTCTCTAGTGAAAATTATTGTAAAAAAGAAAGAATCAATCAATCAACGCAAACTGCAACAGCAATTCCTAGACTACCACGGTAATGCTTGGCCTATGAGAAGAAACAAATAGATACAGTAATAATGAGTGTTGTCTGATTATGAAAGTGCAAATTAAAAAATTTCCAAAAATTCAAAATGCATGTAATTCGAATACTAAAATAAATTTGAAGTGAACCATTCTAGCATTAGTTATTACAAACAATATCTTGCTGCAAGGTCTATATAAGCGTCGGCCGCCATTATTTTGTGTTCCTTAAAGCGAGTAACACTAATAATAGGGGTGTGCCATTAGAAGTGCACCTGTATTCGGGAAATCTGGAGTGTCGTATCTAGTTTGAAGTTTTTCAGTAATTGTACACGCAGATTAGACATTATAAAATCCTATTAGCAACTTTCAACAATTAAGTCCTCCGTAGTAAAAGTCTGCTTCTTTGCCTGTGCCGCATCACTAATCACCTTTTTAAGACCCTCCTCCATCGAGTATGCCATTTCCAAGATATCTGCACAGGTCTTTTCATCGTCGAGATCAATCTCTGTTTGATACAGCGTGCTCAAAGATAGTTGGATATCTGAAAGAATGTCGAGGGCCAGAGCACCACTGCTGCCACCATGGCGATTAGTACTGCTGGTAGTACCAGCATGAATAATACTCGACCTCCTCATAGACCTGCTATGGTAAGAAGAAGTAGCACTATCCCGCCGCAGCACAACATCAGCGACAACACCTCTCTTATCATAGATTCCCTTCATAATTGTTAAAGTCACAATAAGGATAAACTCTAGGAGGCAAGGGGCATATACCGCCCAGTAGCCATAATATATCGCATAAGTGTTCACAAGAGCTGTACCAAAGATATAGATGAGTTGGTACGAATACGAAATGTCTGCTGTGCATTTTGTTTTGTAAGTGTGAATGACTTGAGGGAGGAGCGAGACAGAGATCGCTGAGCCTCCAATCACACCGATGACATTTAGAACATGATCTGCGCGAAGACTTTCCATCTTGTTGTTGTGTGGTGTTGTTGGTGTTGTTGGTGTTGTTGGTGTTGTTGGTCTTGTTGGTCTTGTTGTTTTTGATGTTTTTGCTATTGCTGATTATGCTCATACAACGGTTGGCGGTGCTTTTATTACGACCAAGTTCACAAAGTGTGTGAAATGTTTTATCATACGTCATACAGTAAACCGACGTCAAGAAAAAGTTCAATTTGTAAATAATGTTCGCATACTGTTCGCATCCAAGGCCAGACTTTGCATTGTATGTATCTGTTGTTGACTGGGTATTCGTAGAGGACGAGTTCAACAGCTGTAAAACAACGTAGAAACCAAAGATTCATCACATTGACATCGAGTGCCTTAAAACTGGAAAAACGAAAATAGGTACGTTTTGGTCTCCATGAGTTCTATTTGCTCAAGTTACCAGCAGAGTTACAGCACTTAAATAGCCTCTGCAAAAACAGACAGGGCCGTGAATTTAAATTATCGGTGATCAAGGGATGGTCTAATGTAGTAAAGTTGCTTCTCCGATGCCTCCAGTACACCTACCACCATAGGGGGGTTTGGGATGCTATTTGACCTCATTCTCATCACTCTTGTGCCTCTCATGGAATACTATTTGCCACCAATTGAAAACTATTTATCCTGGAAGTCCTATTATAGAACAACGTGGTTTCCCAGTAAGTGTCTTGAACTCTGAACTTTCACATGATAGTATTGTAATCGTTGAACATTGAAAGCTATTTTTTGCATCTTGAATTTGATTCTGTGCCATAAAATGATCAATTGACTGGAATGAAATTTCTCTCGCAGAGCCAAAGAATGTTTCAAAGATAAAAACGTTTCCTCGCCGTTATTTGGTGAAATTTTGTGCATGCGATTGCAAGCTTTGTGCTCGGCTAGACGCCTCTATTACTGCGGTACAAAGTACAAACCGATCGCAGAAGAAGACGCCAAATAAAACACACTAGTCTAGTGTATAATACATCACACCAAAAAGGCTCAGTAAATCGATCTTCCTCCTCAAACCTTATCAATCAATACTGTCCATTCATTTATAACATACATCCAATATAATATGTCAGAGGAAGTACTCGAACTATCAATCCAGGAAACAAACGAACTCCGGAAGAATCTCGGCCTCAAACCTCTTCGTACTGCTACTACTAGTACTGCTACTACGAATGCTAATGTAAATGTCAATGCTGCGTCAGGAGAAGAACTGGCACTCTCTATCCAAGAATCCAACAATCTCCGTGAAAAGCTAGGCCTCGCACCACTCCGATCCGGCACTGCAAATGCAGATGCAAATGAAGCCCAGTACGAACAGTCCAAAGGCGCCAAAGCAAGTACAGCCATCCATGCTCCTCCCAAGAATACACGAGGGGAAGAATTGATCCAAGAACGCATCGCCAATGCGAAACTAAAAAGAGAAGTTCAGGCCGGCATTCTTAAATTGGAAAAAGAATCTCTGACCTCCAAAAAGAATGGACAAGTCAACGTCAACGATGAAGAAGAAGTCACAATCAGCTGGGCTGATCGCATGAGGGCGCAATCTTCCACTTCCACTGGCACTGGCAAAAGCCAAAGCCAAACTCAAAGCAGCCGTGCCAAGGTCGTGAAAGAAACGCCAAAAGAGAAGAATAGGAATTATACAGATTCAGATTTTGAGGAGCAGAATATTACTGTTGGTCATCGCACATCGGATTTTGAATTGGGATCGACGACTGTGCTCACTCTCAAGGATAAATCCATACTTGAAGCAGAGGAAGATGGGGATGATGCGAATGCATTGGAAAATGTCAATATGGCAGAAAGTGCTGTAATGGAGGATAATCTCAAGAGAAAACGGGCCATGGAGCTGGGAACGGGGCATGCTGGTGGATATGCGGGGTATGATGATGATGAATTTGAGGAATTGGGTGGGACCCAAGCCGCAATGATTCTTGGGAGGGATCCTTCTCGGACAGGAGGATTGGCGGAAGATGACAAAGGCTCAAAAGGTGTAGGTGGTTTCAAGTTGGCAGGCACGATTGCGGATTCTCGAGAGGAGGAAAAAAATGAGAGTGATTTATTTGCGGGGATTAGTGGACAGAGTATTTCATTGATGTCGGATCAAAAGGAAGGGGTGCATCAGGCAGATTTCATGTCATATGAAGAAGAAGAGGCGATGGGACTTGGCGGGATTGGAATGAGTAAAGTGGAGATGGAAAAGAAGCGCAAGAAGAAAGAAAAGAAGCTTATGAAGAAACTCAAAAAGGATAAGAAGAAAAAGAGCCGTAAGGACCGGAAGGGAGGCGAGGACGACGACGAACTCGTAAGCAGCGCAAATGGTGAAGATCAGTCACTGGTTTCATCTGGGGCGGCACATGATACAACTGGTAAAGTGGTTCAAGGAGCGAGTTTACTGGAGGAACTTGCTGCGTCATCTCAATCTGATAAAAACAAGCGCCGAAGGAAGCGTCGTAGAGACATTGATAGTGACGACAGCGAAGATGAAGACACTACGAAATGGAAATCTGCAACTGCAACTGGTACGAATGAGGGCAATACTAAAATTGAAGACAAAGACGAATCAATGCAGCAACAGCGAAAGGACAAATTTCACACGATTATGGAAAAGGGGAATCAAAGGTCTCACGCAGTCTTTCAGCCAAAGGATCAAAAGGAAGCAAATACTACACGTACGCGCAGTGCTGAAGTGACTGCAGAAAATGATGTCGAAGCACCAGAAGACGATGACGCATTCCTTTCCGCTGCAATCTCCAAAGCTCGTCGCCTCCGACGTTTACGCGAGTTGAATGCAAAAGGAAAAGTTGATGCACTCTCAGAAAATTCAAAAGGAGCATCTGGCGTAGTTCATGCATTGAAGATGATGAAAGAGAACGACAAGAATTTAGCAGGCGATCAAAGCAACAACGGAAAAATCACGTTTGAGCTTGGTACCACCAAAGAGTTCACTCGGGCACTTAGAGCTCAGCCAGGGAAGCAAGATGTGGCGACACTGCCCGTTCCAGCACCACCAGACAAGAAAAATACGCAAGTGGTATCAAAGGTAGAAGTCGAGGATGTTCTAATGGAAGAAGCCGAAGAAGATGCAAATGAAGAACACCAAACTCTTGAAGAACTTGCTGATCAAGTCGAAGATGAGCCTGATGGTTCAGGTGCATTTGAATCCACTGGATCGAATGCTGGGGTTGGAAGGGGAATGTCTGCCTTCCTAGGTCTGCTGAAGCAAACAGGCGAAATTGCAGGTAAAAGTGCAGGCAAAGAGGAACTTAGAGGGCGAGCAAAGGACGAGAAGACTTATGATGATTACGCACCTGTTGATTTGAAAAAAGTGGTCAAGATTGATACAACTGGTCTACGTGGTAGACCTCATGAGAAGGATGTAGAGTTTGCAAACAGGGAAATTAAGCTTGAATATCGCGATGACCACGGTCGCCTATTGACAAGGAAAGAAGCATACCGTCAGTTATGCTATCAATTCCATGGACATGGGAGCTCCAAGAAGAACGAAGAGAGGCGGCTACAGCAAATTGAACGTGAACAAACAGAGAGGTCCGCAAACAATGGTGTTAGTGGGACGCTAGGTGCACTGAAGGCCACACAGAAGGCAACAGGGAAAGCATTTGTTCTGCATAAGACATGAAGTGTGCAAAAATGCTTGTACTGCATTAAAATTTAAAAGTTAATTTGTTTACTTGAACGCCTTGTACTTTGGTCAACATAGGCATTGGAACATAATAGAGCTGGCTGAAGATATACTTGGTACAGATTATATGTTACAACAATAATATCAACCACCAGCGCCAAGACCGCATAGAACGTAGATCACTTTGATTGGATCAATCATCCATTTATACAGCAGCTTGAGTATAGTTTGACCACTCCTTGAGCTGAGGCAAGGTTTCCAAGAAAATCCATACACATTTAGAGGCTTGAGATCAATAGGAGATCCCTCAGTCAACATTTCAGTCACTGATTTTGAGCAACTAAAGTTCGTTAATTTGGAGAAATTGAAACTTTTACAAATTGTTTGCAGTTTTCAAATTGTGCTTGATCAAGACTTTATAATACGGCTGCATTACCAACAGACTCACACGACTCACATAACTCCCGGCTATTCATTTATTGCCTATTAATCGAATATTTTGTATCCTAGCATCTTCACATGTCCATCCTTCAGGGCATAAACTCTAAATCCCTCCCACTCTTCAATGTGCTCATTTGTCCATGTTGGAACACTACTTCATGGAGACATCCGGTGCTCCAACTGCTAAAAAGTTCAACTGGATCAAAGCCAACATCACCTACAGTCTCAACATAAAAGGCCCTGCTTCATTTGGCAGTTCAGTGACAGCACTTCCAACTTTTCATGCTGCCCTATCCTTCCAATACAAGAGAAGGTAACAACATGAGTTGATCAAATTTTAGATATAAAAGTCTTTTTTGCTACAGTAGCTCTATTATTTTGGGATTTGCAGATCTGTCTCATGCATTCTTGAAGATTTGCCTATTTCAGTTGAACAAATTCTAGATGTAAAAGTCATTTTTGCTACCAGTGCTATTTTGAGATTTGCAGATCTGACCCATGCATTCTTGAAGATTTGCCTATAATGCAAATAAAAGCTTCTGCATTGTCATATCTCTAGGTGTAGCAATACAATGCACCTTTAAGCCTCATCTTCTTGGATGCATATAATTCTCCAACCTGGAGATAATTCTCAAATATCTATTGGCCCAATCCAACTTGCCTCTACTTTGCGATTCACGGTGCATTAGCTTGGCCAGATCAAGCGGAGTCCCCAATGTTGCACTTCTTGTAATCTGGACTCCTTTCTGAAGAAGATCCTTCACAATGTTATCATCAGCAATTATTGTTGCAACATGAAGTATGGACACCCCATTGACATCAATATTAGCATCAAAATCTAGCTCCATACCTTCTTCGAGGGTTTGCTCTCGAAATGCCTTACTTTCTGACAGTGATCTCTTCAAAGTACTACCCAGGTTTCTATGCTCTTTGATGATATGGTCAATTATGTTGATGTTCTTTTTCCCAAGCTCCGCAGGAGTGGTTTTTCCAACAATTTGTAGGTATGTGTAAATCCTTGCATACACTTTCAAAAGTTTAACCTTCAAATTGTTCTCTAGAAGCTGGCATTGCACCTCTCTCATTCGCTCTACTTTTTCTACAGGAGTGATGTCTTCTCTATCAATGAATCGTGCCTCCTCTTCCAGTTGTATCACTCTTTTCTTCATCTCGTCTACTGGACCAGTGTAGTTCAGTTCATGTACGTGTGTGCAATGTTTCAATGAGAGAGCTAACACAACCAATTTCTTTCCAAGGACATTCTCAATTAGTTTCTCTTGTTCCGCAATTTGTGAGCATGGGCGGTGCTCTTGCGTTTTGGGTCGTGTGTGCTCTTCCTGACACCAAGAAAAAACTTCAACTTCATTATTTGTTTCATCAATTCTCACTTTTGCACCAGAAGCTGATGACCCCTTTGCTCTCAGAATCTTTGGAGCTGGTACAATAACTTTTGCTGGCTGCTTAGGTTGAGGTTTAATTCTTGACTTATTATCAGCTGATGGGAGGGTCCTGTTGCTACCGATTTCACTCTGGATTGATCCTTGTTGAAATACATGGAACTGTGCATTCCTGGGCGCTAACTCTTTCCTTGCAACTTTAGGAGTCTTCGTGATGCTTTCAGTCCTCTGGGCATCATGGATTTTTTTCTTTGCATGCTGTGGCAACGACATCAAGTACTTCTCAGTGTGACCTAGAGCTTTGGTAGGACCTATAGAGCTGACTGGCTTCCTTCGATTGTTGTGACCTTGCATTGCACCACCTGCCCATCCTTGATTCTTCGAAGGACCGATCCATGCATTTGTATCCACTGTCCAGTCACCTCTGCAATCAACCTGCGTTGCATTTCCAGCAGGAAAGAACTTGAGAGTGAGAGATGTTCTGTCAGCCCTATGTAAAGTACTGAATATTTTTTCAACCTGGTTGTGAGAGTTCACATTTACTGAAGGTGAATTTCCAACTTGGTAAGAAGAGATTGATGATCCACAAGATACCCGGGCTACACGTTTGTCTCTTGGGTCAACTGATGTGACAACACACCTACTTCTGCCATCTTGACCAAACTTTGTTTCGAGGAATAGGCCGAGGGATGCCTTGCAGGGTTTAAACGTCAATTCGAAGCTTGCCTGCATTGGTGTTGCTACATTCTTTGCTACATTCTTTGCCACAATGGAACCTGCTGTTTTCACTTTCACTTTGGCCTTGGCCTTGCTTGCTGTCTCACCTTTGCAAATGGGAAGAAACACTTCCTCCCAAGCAACAGCACAGTTACAAAAATTGTTGCACTTTCCATTGAATTGCCTCTGTTTCTGGTGTCCATATCTCCACATGTCAACTAGCTTTGACAATACATTTTCAGGAGAATCATTTGGCAAAATGTGTTGCAATTTGGCATAGAATTTTGGGCAAAAACTATCTGCAAATCCAATAGGAACATGTATGTTACTAGAAGGCTGCCAGTTGGGATCTTTCTTTTGCTTTGATGAAACAAAGTCTGTCACAACATTGCTTGTCAAAACTTTGAGCTGAGCAACACAGGAACACTGTGAATCACAATGCTCTCCAAAAATATTCTTGTGTTGATTCCACATTGATCCATTGGCTGCTTGAAGATGAACATTCTTATACCGGTATTCAATGAGTTTCACCTCCTTCATCTTCGCGCTAAAGTGTTGAAAACTTGTATCCTTGTCGGTGTTGATCTTTGTTCGCTCAGAAGGTGGTGACGAAGTTTTGGTTTTCTTTGCAGGCTTTTGCTCGTCATCAATGGGTCGCGCGCTCAGTTGCCTTTTTTTGGAGGGAATTTTGCCTCTTTCTGGAACGCGACATTTCCCGCGATAGGGGCCATTCCGGCAGCGGAACCTTTGACCATTTCTAGGAACAACGTGGGTGACGTCCATACAAGCGATATTTTCATCTTTTGTCAGGTAGATGCGCAGTAGTATCCACTTGTCTTTTTCATTCTTGCTCAATGTAAAAGATTCTTTGGCCCTGTTAATCAATTTTTTTTTTCCCTTGATGGATCGCACCTTTTCCCATTTACCGTCTTGAAGCAATCCCATTTCTGTTATCACTACTCCTCTCTTGGCTGTGGTTCCAATGATTTTTTGCAGCTGTCCTCCTTCAGTGATTTCTGAAATCCAGAGACAGTCTGTACCCTTACGAGCCTTGAAACCAACATCATCCATGGCATTCATTTTGATATCAATTTCAATACTGTTTTCGTCCTTCAGTAGCTCTCGAGAATTGTATCCAGCAATTTCCTTCTGCGCAAACTTGATAAGTTTACCCAATGCTTCGTCGACCGTAGCTTCTGATCCTCGAAAGTGCAATTCGACCGTTTCATCATCTTCGCTCGAGTCAATCATTCTTATTTTGCATTCGATGCTTTCGATGCTCTTCAATATTTCTTCAGTGAAAAGAAGATCGTTCGAGTCAGCGATATACTTTGGAAAGTCTTTGCACTTTTCAAAGAATTTGTGGCGAGAGGGCTTTGACACGGAGGTGTTATTTTTTGGGAAAATAGTTCGTGGCACCTTTGTACTTGTAGAGCGGGAAATGGAAGAGAGTCCCTTTGACTTGGACCTATTGCTTTTCTGTGCTGAAACAGGAGTCTCAACACTTTCATTCCCGTCTACCGAAAAAAGATCTTCATCATAATATGCCTCACTGGATGATGCTATTGAATCATCGGCGGACACTCCTGAAACATCAACGGATGCCATCATAACATCTGGCGAATCAAGAGAACAACTTGTGCTCTGCACCATTGCATCCAAATCAATGACACGTTGAACTGAATCCATCAATATTTCTTCTTCTAGCCGGTATGCAAATGCAAATTGATCCACCAATTCCGGAGTCGAGCCTATTGTCAATCGATCTTTGGACCCCGATACAATGTCCACAAGTCTCTCCCTCGACAATCGGACGGATGTCTCATCAGCAATCAAATTGAATTGATTCAATGTTCCATTATAAACCCATCCCAATTCCAGGAGGTGGGAAGTACCCACTTGATTCACCCATTGATCAATATTCGTTCCTTTCGGGAATACCAATTCCCTTGGTCTTGTCGAGCAGGGCTGGAAGAGGGCGGACTTGGAAGCATGGATGAATTTTCGTTTCGAATTCGAATTCAATTTCGTCACAAACACATTTGGAATGACACTGAACGATTCATATTTCCCATCTTTGCCATAGTGTAATTTCTCCAGGTGTTGCACGAGTGATCCTTCCAATCCCTTTAGTTTCTTCGGGGAAAACGAAGAGAGGGGGAGTTTGCGCTTCTTTGGCCATTTGCGTTCCATGATTGTTTTCTTGGAGGCTAATTTGGACCGACGCTTTTTGCTTTTGGGCACCGCGTTTTTGCTTTTGCGATTTTGTGAGTCGTTGCGTTTGTGGGCCGTGGTGGATTTTGATTTGTTCGGACTGGGTTGTTTATCACGAGCGTGATTCCCACTTGGTTGTTTATCACGAGCGTGATTCCCACTATGGGTGCTGTCGGTTTCAATCCCGGTGGAGCTTGTAGTGCTTGTAGGGTTGTCAATGTTATTATTCGTGGGAGAGGAGAGAGAAAAGGCTGTGGTTGTCTTGGCCTTTGCTTTCGTGTTTATGTTTGTGTTTGCATTCTTA
>Ga0209712_10005066_pt1 | contig 10362 bp, 12 predicted proteins | sample ArcOceMetagenome_FD_187443 | JGI IMG/M metagenome (GOLD analysis project Ga0209712, IMG submission 187443) | Marine eukaryotic phytoplankton communities from Arctic Ocean - Arctic Ocean - Greenland ARC118M Metagenome (SPAdes) (version 2) | ecosystem: Environmental > Aquatic > Marine > Oceanic... | reverse complement strand
CTTCTGAGTTAGTCAGAAGCGCCGGCCCTGCAACGGGGCTGAATTTGTCTATTTCGATTGTCATGGTTGTTTCTCTGAACTTGTAATAATTGCGCCTGCTCGCTTGCTTGTTGCTTGGAGTTGGGAGTTGGGAAGCTCTGTGTTCCTGCTTGCCTGCCTCCTTCCTGCACGATCGATCTGCATTCTGCATTGCCTGCGTCACGGAATTAAAAAATGAGTGGTAAAAGGCCCTTATGATGACATGAGACATGACTATGGGAATTTGAGGAGATTCAAGATCATCTAACACAACGTATTCAAGTATGTATTATTAATACTTATACCCCTTTACTCATCAAACCCTTTCGTACACTTTACACACTAATTTGTAGCTCTGGTATACAAGCAGGCTACACGACGTACCTATCAATGAAGAAACAGTCTTTCTGTACAAAATGGAAGATCAAACCACCAATAGAGGCAACAAGCATGAACGCCACGAAGTGGCAAGAGACTACCCAGTTGGAAAGAGACGTCGAAGTTCTTCCCAACAAGAAGATGATAATTCAACAATCTATGATCTCCCCCTTGAAGTGTTAAAATTATGCCTATCGTTCGTTGGCAGCAAAGATTATCGTTTCATTGCCAATGTATCGCACATGTTCCGAGAAGGTTATCGAGAGCTCTATGTCCACTGCTGTGTTACAAGTATGAAGAGTGTTGTTTCGTCGATACCACGCGTGAAAATATTTGTGAGGGAGGCAAAAGGCATTAATGTCTTGGAGCGGGTCGTTGTGGCTGCAGCTGGCGAAGGACAACTTGATATATTAAAGTGGACAAATGACGATTCTTTATTTAATAGATGTGGACCAATTGCCACTCTTGAAGCATCCAAGTTTGGGCACCTGGATGTAATCAAGTGGCTGTATAAAAAGAATTGTATGGCTGACTATGGAGTAATCTGCAGAAATGCTGCTGATGAGGGACATCTTCATATTTTGATATGGGTCAAGGAAAATAAATGCGTATGGAATCAATTGCAAAAAAATCATTATATCTGTAAAAATGCTGCATCCAGTGGTCATTTGGTGATTCTCAAGTGGGCTCGACAGAATAACTGCCGTTGGAACGAATGGACTTGCACTGGGGCAGCTGATAATGGCCATTTTGAGGTACTCAAGTGGGCTCGCCAGAATGGCTGTCCGTGGGATAGAAACGTGTGCTCGAAATCTGCTTCTAATGGCGACCTGGAGATGCTCAAGTGGGCTCGCCAGAATGCATGCCCTTGGGATGAATGGACTTGCACTTTGGCTGCAAGTAATGGCCATCTTGAAGTATTGAAGTGGGCACAGCAGAATGGATGCCCTTGGGACTCAGATACATGCACTGCAGCTGCCAATAATCGTCAGTTCGAAGTGTTAAACTGGGCACGTGAAAATGGCTGTCCAGAGGATGTGCACTTCTACTGGTAGGTTTAATTTCATCAGGATTCTGAAATTACTGCAAACTGCAACTTTCTTTTCAGCGGAAATAAATTCGAAATATAATAAATTGTGTAGAGAAGATTTATCGCAGATTGAAGAGGGAAGGTTCTAGTCAGCGCTTCCGTCCTAGCCCTGGTTCTGTAAAACAATAAGATTGCACATACGTGTACTGTGCGAGGAAGATATGACATGAATCACTTTGTAGTTACTTCTAAAATATCAGCAGTGAAAGTGGGCTCACGGTGTACGTTCCCAACTTTCCCCTTTTTCTCCTTCAAGTTTCTCTTCTTTTACAGGTCTTTTGTCATTTTTAAATATATCAGCAGGACCTTCCTTGATTTTAGAGTATCTTGGGTGAATGTGTTTCTCCTTACCAACAGGAATAACAACTTCTTTTGCTAATTTGAGCCCCTTGTACTCTAATTCTTTGCTGAACACAGGGACGTATGTGCGTTCTTCCATGGCACTGGCACGCTTCTTCAGGTTGTTCAACCCTTCTTTAGTAATAGTAATAGGTTTGCCTGCGCTCTCATCTTGAACGGGTGGATCAAAGACAATTGGGCAGTTTACTGACCCACCACCAGCACAGCCCCAGAACCCGCTTGTGGCCTGTAAAAGAAATATAAAGCAAAAACTTAGAAAATTGCGAAATCTTGTGCATTGTAGTCATAATGGAAGAAGACTTACCCAATTACCTCCAGGAATCGTAATTGAAGGAGTCAGCCATTGGTTAAAAACAGTGGCGAATGGCAACTCATACGGAAAGAAACGAAAGGTAACGCTATTCAATGAGAGATTCGCATTGTTGGCACAATTATATCCAGAGCCTCCGCTGTTTTGATTAATTGCAGTAGCGTAATTATTCCAGCCACATGCAATGTGGGGTGCTTGAGTTCCACTGACACATAGGCGCACTTTCTCGAATACAAACTGGCCGACTTTAGTGACGCTGCTTGGGTAGGCGTTATAAGCATTCGCATACACTGGTGTGTTCCATAAGTGCATATAGATGGCAGCAAGAATAGCCCCGTTAACAGGACCAGTGGCAAAATCGCTCATCCAAGTTCCTGGTGGATCTTCAGATATTGTCGCTGGTGGTTGCCATGGATAAATACTTGTTCTGTATAGACCTTGAGTAACAGGGACGCCATTCACCTCGGCAGTGCTACCAAAATGCTGTGGAAGCGCTTGCTCGAGTGAGTTCAAATCGGCTGCATCATTTGCACCAACAGTAAAGATTGGGGTGCTTGGAAACGCATAAAATCCTGCCCAATTCAAGGCTCCAGCAAATGCTGCATCATAGAAATTAAGAAAACTCTGGGATTCGTAAGTGTAGCCTAGGTATGAAAGAAAAAGAGTGTCAGGAAGATTGCAAAGAATAAAGATTATTCAAACTCCACATTTATGATTTATCGGAGGTACTTGAAGAAGACTTACCTTTCCACTGCAAAGCGTGCCTTCCCCATTGCTGAGCACGATATGGAAAAGTGCCAGCATAAGGAACTATTGCTTCAATTTCTGGGGTGTTGTAATTTGAATTGTAAAAGGACATGGAGTATGTTTGACATGTTTGGCTCTTATACAATGGCCCTTCTTTATCAAGAAGGAGAGCAGCGTCTATGTTAGCGCTGAAGACTTCTGGGTCCCTATCGTTATCGATGGAAGAACCATCGATACTAGTGAAGATGTTTCTTACTTGTTCTCTCCTCCTTAGATTCTGTTCTTGGGCAGAAGCTCCATGGTCGGAAACCAATAGGAAAAGGGATATGATGCTAAGCATATACTTCGTCATTGCTCTCTTTATTGTGATTTCCTGGAATTATGGATGATCAACGGCGGGAATTGTCGCAAGCCTGCAAGCACAAGCTTACAAGTTGAAGTTGAAATCGCCAGCCTGAATCTTGTAAAGAGAGGGTGTCACAAAAATCTTTTTTAAAAATACTAAAAACGACTCACTCGACGGAGTCTTTCAGTCGGTCATACCAGTCCCGTCGTACCAAGCGGTCATACGTCATACACTGAATGTTCCACGACTGACTTCAAAATTCAATAAAAATAAAACTGCGTACGTACCAGGTATTACATTGAAGACAATTTGAAATTCAAATTGTTTAATTTCAAATTGGAATACACAAGCAATGATATTTTCAATTAGTGTCCATCATCCAATATTAAAATGATCTACTGTACCTAACAATTGATTACCTGGATTACACGTGCCTTTTGAGGTTGAGGTTTTGATTAATTTGGAAATTTAGCTGTCAAGAATTTGAAATTGAAGAAGTGACAAAAAGTTATCCGACGTGTTAGTAGTGTAGATAGACGGACAGACGATCTCATTCTTGGCGATCGATGAGATGCTATGTATCCAGTAGCCAGTAGTATTTGTTTAGACTCTCTACTACTGACTCACTCTATCGCGTTAATATTCTTTGCTTCTCGACTGACTGGTTTCTTCTGGTGTTCCAGCAGCACGTCTTCAACGCGATCTTGGACAAATTCAAACTACCAACAACCCGGGATAATACAGAGATATCATTATCCTTAATGGTCTGGGACTATGTATCCCAGTTTAGTTGAGAAAGGGTGACGTGACATCAAGCGGCTAGCGGACAGACACAAAAAACATAATAAGGTTTGACGACTGACGACACAACAAAGCAAAACAACAAGCTTGCAAGCACTAGTGTTGTACTGATACTGGTACTACTAGTACTGTCGCTCCGCATCGCATCGCTTTCTCTGTCTTGCTCGCCATCCTAGCTGTAAACCAGCTGCATCAGGAAAGTCATCTTTGAAGGGATTTTTCACCTCAATTGGTCACCTTCATTTATCTAGTTTACAGAAATTATCCTTCCTTCCCCTCACTGGATTCGAACAACTTCTTGTTTGTTGTACAGTATACTACGGAAAAGCATTAGTTCAAATAGTGCAACATAGACATGTCGCATATTTCAATTACACGTTGCACAATAGCCCTTTCCTTGTTATCGATAATTCTGCTAGATGGACCTCTTCCAATCTACGGTTTCGCTCCTAACATAATGAACCTGGCCGAGGGAACCAAGATGACCACTTTATCGTTGTCTCCATCCGACGATGATGAATTCATGAATGATTTAGAAAGCGCAAAACAAAAACTAGGAACACCAATGTCCTCAATTCCCATAACTGACAAAGATTTCATAAAAGAGTCAGAAGATTCCAAGAATGATTTCTTGGCTGCAATGAAGGTTGTGTCTGAGGAATTCAAAGTTCAAAAAGAGCAATTAGGCGTGGACGGCGCCATTGATTTGTCCAAGAGTCAGTGGGATTTGGAGGATAAATTGAAGTATGCCAAGGATGAAGATATAGTTGGAGAATTTGAATAAAATGAAAAAATTGAGGTGGTCGAGCAGTGGCAGTGAGTGCAATCTGAAATCAATACAGTAAACTAGAGCAATTTTATAGAGATTCTTTGATGGAATCGCACAGATTTAAAATCTCCCTTAAAGATCCTTTCACTTGCAGTGAAAGCAGTAATTCCTGAACAGTTATGATGCAATGCCTCAACAGTATATTATATGTGTTAAAGGCAAAAGGGAGATATTATAATACCTATTGTATTGACCTGTTGTAATACACAACACCCCAGGCTGGTACGGTTGTATTTTTTGGTGGACTCACTCCTCTCTTCTCTCTTTCCCTTTCCCTTTTTATTATGTTTCGTCATTTTACGACGGACGGACGAAGGAAGGCAAAAGGCAACGTTCAAACAGGCAGGAACAACGACGAGAAAAAGTGATGTAAAGATGATGTAAACGTTGTGAATTCTACCTTACTACCTTAAATGCATTCTTCAAGAAGACCTCCCTTTCCATTCATCGTATCAAACAATGTCCAAAGATTTCTTCACTCAACCATTTACCCCGGAACGAACTGCCGGAGTTAAAGCTCGAACAAGCGCGCGGCCTCCTCCCCCGCCTCCTGGTAGTGGTTCCAACTTGGGATCTTCCAATGCACCACCACCGCCTAGTAGTAGGGCAAACCCTCCGAAGTCTACTATTAATGGTGGATACTATGGAAATTCAACCAGCGGTTCCTCTAGATCATTGCAAAGTCGCGGTAGCACTAGCTCAAACGGGAGTGGTAACGGTATCAGTGCCCCAAAGGAAGGAGGAAGAGGTTTTGGTGCAGCACCTTCCAGACCGACTGGAAATTATTACCCCACTGCGCCTTCTGGGAACAGTACAGAAGCTACCTCTCGCGCAACGCCTTTTCCTGCATATAACCCATATGGCGCAAACGCAAATGCCAACCCCGCTGCGAATACTAATGTAGCCCCGAGTCCTTATGGAGATAACGATATCAGCTCGAAAACTTTGAAGACCAGTAATGTCAATAGTCCACCAGCTACGAATGACGGTGATGATTGGTTCTCTTCCGCACAAAATGAAGATTATAATTCTCAACCTGCACCAGTGAACAACATGAATGACACGTCTGCACCTGCAAATGCAAATGCAGCTCCTACCTACATGAACCCCTACGCACCTGCTGCTTCCATTGCAAAACCAGAACAAGATTCCCATCCATTGCGGTCCGAAAGCATGGAAATGCTCTCTGGATCAATGTCAGGACCAATGTCATTCTCAAACCCAAATCTTAGTAACATATCTGCGGCCACTGGTGGCACCGGCTCCTCTTCCTACAACCAATACGATTTCGAAAATGAACCGCCATTATTGGAAGAACTAGGAATCAATATCTCACACATTAAAACCAAATCTCTGGCAGTCATTCTTCCCATGAAATACGCTAAAACTGTCATTGATACGTCCATCATGGAAGATAATGACCTTGCAGGACCTCTCGCATTTGGACTTTTCCTTGCTGTGGAATTGCTCCTTGCTGGAAAGATTCATTTTGGATACATTTATGGATTTGGGTTGTTTGGATGTATTGCAACGACTCTGATGTTGAACCTAATGTCTCCTAAAAGTTCGATTTCGGTATGGACCGTTGTTTCGATATTGGGATATAGTTTGCTTCCTGTCAATATGCTTGCCGCATTGAATGTGTTTTATCGCATCAAGTATATGAACACTGTTGGCGTAGTTTTAGCAGCGGTGACTATTTCATGGTGTACGGTTAGTAGCACTAGGTTGGTAGAGAGAGGGTTTGATATGAGGGATCAGAGATTTTTGATTGGATATCCAAATGCATTGCTTTATTCTGCGTTTGTAATGTTGACGATTTTTTAGAGTATTCTTGCCCGAACAAAAAGAAGAAAGAAGTGGTTTCAGATTCTTGATTTAAATTTGGATTATCGGGACAGAATAGTAATAATGACAGAAATAAGTTCCAAACCAGGCGTTGCTTCAGGGAAATGTATCTATATGTATGATATTAAAGTGCTCCAAAACTGAATAGATTGAAGATCAATATGAAAATAGCGTTTTACGTAATAGATGACTCTGAGTACATTTTTTGAATAGTTACTGTTTGGAATGCAGAAAGAACCCGAGCATTCTTTGAAAATCTCGAAATTATTCTTGTAATTTCCATGCACATGAGCACAAGTAATTGTGTTGTGCACATTGACATTCAACATGTCACATGTCGTTACAGTATTCCATACCATCAAAGAACTAACATGATTCATAATAATCCAATCACTCCTACACCTTTTTACTTGAAAAGCCCAAAGAATCCCTTTTTGGAATCAAATCGTTCCATCAGAATATCAAACTCAGTGGTACCATGAACTGAACTCAGATCGGGATCTGCCCTCACTGTCGCATAATTATCAAACCCATACTTGAATGCCTGTTCCAAACTAGCACATGATTCGCTAATCTTGTCCAAACTAGCGCAAGCGCAAGCAATGTTGTAATGTGCCGCTTGAAATTCAAATTCATCTAGTGTTTGCACGACTTTTCCCTCTGTTCCTCCCGTTGCTCCACCGACAGGTGAAGGTCCTGATGATATTTTTGTTCTGATAATGTCTGTGCGCGATCCTGGTAGCTTGAGTCCATTCTGAAAGACTGCAATTCCAAGTGAATTTTTGATAGAGCATCAATTGTAGGTAGTGCATGGTATTAAAAAGGTTCGTATTAGTATGCGCAGGATGAAAATGAAAAGAATTTAATGAAATCAAATCCTTTGTTGCCTACACTAACTGACGGCAGGACGATAAGTGTGTAGGAATAGATCCTCTAGCTCGAAACAGAGTCTTACCTTTCAAAGCTTGGTCATGCTGACCCTCTTGCATCAATCTCAAGCCAAGCACCTCAGCCTCTCTAAAGGTCTCTGGAGAGGGTCCTGAGAAAGCTCCTTGACTTTCCGAATACAGTTGAGTCTGCATTCCTCCAAACGAGATTGTGTTCATATTCTTTGGAATTGTGAAAGCATTTATGTTGGTATTCTGCAATAGCGCAAATGAAACAACGAGTATGGTTTGGTAGGACAACATCATGTATTTTTATTTTTGTTGAGGCTACAGAATAAAGCAAAGATGTTCCAGTGAGAACAGTTGGTAGTATCGGATCAAGTTGGTGAAGATGATGAATGAAGGTGGTAGAGCCGGTAGGATGCTGGATGATTCTGGTCCTTCGTTCTTCTCCATCAGTTTGAAGTTACCTTCTTCAGCGAGCGTCAGGCAGTCGTCATCCACTTGGAGGCAGGAAGTTATCCGTTGGTAGGGGAAATATAATTTCCCAACTTGAAAAAAAAACACAAAAAGATCGACTGGAGCGAGGAGGAGCGCCAAAACTACCTGTGACGACGACGGCTAAACCGTTATCTTTTACATGCAACAATGGTACGTAACGTCGTGCAGCTCACCTCATCCCTCATCCCTCCTCCAACAACATTCAAATTGTCCTGCTCCTGAGGAAAGGAAAGTTACTCACCTCTCACCAAGCCAAGGAGATTTTAGTGCAGTTCACAGCCTACTCCAACCTCCATCTTGTTCAACCTCCTCCACAATGAAAGTGATTACTGCTTCCCTCTTCTGCTGCCTCTCCACTGTCGCTGCTTTCAGCGCGACATTCCATAACAGAGCATCGTATTGGCAATCGTCACAAACGTCCCTTGCCTCTCTCCCGGAACAGGGAGGCAGGAATAAGGGCAGTAGAACATTCCTTGGCATACGCCGTGAAAAGGGATTCATCCGTCGTTCCCTCGATAACCCAGAGCAGTCTACGTCACAATCGTCCACTGTGACTCCTCTCATACCTGACGGAGGACTCTCCCCGTGTGTTATCAAGGTCCTTGGAGTGGGAGGAGGAGGAACTAATGCTGTAGATCGTATGCTTGACACACGCATTAGTGGCGTTGAGTTCTGGGCCATCAACACCGATGCACAGGCACTAGGACGCTCCAAGGCGAAAGGAGCTCAGGTTCTCAACATCGGATCATCTGTTACCCGTGGTCTTGGAGCTGGGGGTGATCCCGAGGTGGGAAGACTTGCAGCTGAAGAATCGAGGGAACAAATTGCTGCCATGGTAGCAAATACTGATTTGTGTTTCGTTACTAGTGGTATGGGGGGAGGAACTGGAAGTGGAGCTGCGCCTGTTGTTTCAGAAATCGCCAAGGAGAGTGGTGCGCTCACAGTTGCCATCGTCACGAAACCTTTTGCTTTTGAAGGAAAGAGAAGAATGAGACAGGCTGTAGAGGCGATTGATCGCCTGAGGCAAAATGTTGATACTGTCATTGTGGTTTCCAATAATAAGCTTCTTGATATCATTCCAGAGAATACTCCTCTCGAGGCTTCTTTCCGTGTCGCTGATGATATCTTGAGACAAGGAGTTGTTGGAATATCAGAAATCATTGTTAGACCTGGTTTGATTAATGTGGATTTTGCAGATGTTAGAAGCGTAATGCATGATGCTGGTACTGCTCTCATGGGAATTGGAACTGGAATGGGAAAAACTTCAGCTGAAGATGCTGCCATAGCTGCAATTTCTAGTCCTTTGCTTGATGCACCAGTAGACCAGGCTACTGGAGTTGTGTTCAACATTATTGGAGGAGAATCTCTTTCTTTGCAGGAGGTTGATAGAGCAGCTAGAGTTATTTATGACAATGTTCATGAGGATGCAAATGTTATTTTTGGAGCTCTTGTTGATGAAGAGATTACTGACGGCACAGTTTCGATTACGGTTCTTGCAACAGGTTTCGATGGCAATGGGATAAACGCCGGATATAAAACCTCTGGAGATTTCCCAGATTTTCTTGGAGGGAGATAAGAAGGATAAGCTTAGTGGAACAAAAATGAATGCACTAATATAGTTTGTAATGGGGATAGAACTTCGTTAATATTATCTCAAATAAAAGAGCCCTGATATGTGTACCTGTGTACTGGAAAGAGAATCCAATGTAATGTGATGAAGTGATGAAGCATCGAATCGAGGTACTATATTAAATTCTGTAGTAACGACATTTCAACGGCCAAGACCGCGCCAAAGATGAAGCTCCTTTTCAAACTTTCTAAAACATCGATTGGAATTCTCGACGCCCTCATTTTTGACAAAAGCTAGCTAGCCATCACACTCCTACCTTCCGCTTCAGCATATTATGCACTCTTTGCTCTGATACAAACTATACAACACTCATTCATTCAACACTCATCATTCAACACTCATCATTCAAATCTAAATATGAGTGGGCGTAAATCCCCGATGTTGATATGGCTGACCGATTGGTACAAAGACAACATTGGCTTGTTTGAAAACGATTCGTTTCAAATCACTTTGGAGTTCATTAGGAAGAATGGAGGATTATTGAAGCAGGTGACAGACCGCTTTTATAGTAATGGTGAATTCATTCCCAAAGCAGGTATTGCAGTAAAGATCAGGGACATGTTAGGGAGGATCAGGAACCCTTCAATGCAGAAGAAGGGAAATGCCAAATCTAATAC
>Ga0209712_10005065_pt1 | contig 10364 bp, 10 predicted proteins | sample ArcOceMetagenome_FD_187443 | JGI IMG/M metagenome (GOLD analysis project Ga0209712, IMG submission 187443) | Marine eukaryotic phytoplankton communities from Arctic Ocean - Arctic Ocean - Greenland ARC118M Metagenome (SPAdes) (version 2) | ecosystem: Environmental > Aquatic > Marine > Oceanic... | reverse complement strand
CTTTTTTACCGTAACCTTAAAGTTGGCGCCCCACTATCTGGATAACCGGATGATTCAAGCCACGCTTAATCAGGTTGGCGAATCGGATATTAACGGCAAGTCAGATACTGAAATACGCAATAAAATTGCCAACTTTTTTACCATTAACAATATTCGCGATGTCAATATAGCGACCATCGCCATAGACCGTGTCGACACAGCAACCCGCATTGGCCTGGACTATGAGAAGCGAATTGTAATGTTTGGCAATGTGGATGTGGTGCTGAGTTTTAGCAACCAATATGACAGTGCCCAGTGACATAATTAACTTGAGGATACTTCGTGGCGAGCAATGCCAAGCAACTCCAGGACCGCTTGCAATATCAGTTCAGCGATCCACAGCTACTGACCCTGGCACTCTCCCATCGGAGCTGCGGCAGCAATAATAACGAACGACTCGAGTTTCTCGGCGATGCGGTTCTCGGCATGGCCATTTCCAGTTTTCTTTTTCAGCGTTTCCCCGAGGCCCGAGAGGGCGACCTCAGTCGTATTCGCTCGCAGATCGTGCGCGCCGAGTCCCTAGCTGAAATTGCCCGCAATCTCGACCTAGGCCCTGAATTACTGCTCGGTCCCGGAGAGATGAAAAGTGGTGGCCACCGTCGCGATTCGATTCTCGGTGATACCGTTGAAGCGCTGCTTGGAGCAGTATTTCTCGACCAGGGTTTAGCGGCAGTCGAAACCTGTATACAAAACTGGTTTAGCGAATCACTCAATACCCTGACCCTAGACTCCCCGGTTAAGGATGCCAAAACCGCATTGCAAGAGTGGTTACAGGCTCGCGGCAAGCCCTTACCTGAGTATCTGGTTGTAAAAACCGAAGGAGAGGATCATAGTCGCCTCTTCACCATGAGTTGTAAAATCGACGCAGTGGAAAACGCTGCCGAGGCAACTGCCAGCAGCCGCCGTAAGGCAGAGCAACTGGTTGCCGAAAAATTAGTAAAAAAATTGGAGAATATTTAGTGACTGATACACCAACACGCTGTGGCTATGTGGCCATAGTCGGTCGTCCCAATGTGGGCAAATCGACACTGCTCAATCATATTTTGGGGCAGAAGCTGTGTATCACCTCACGCAAACCTCAGACCACCAGGCACACATTGTTGGGCATCAAAACTGTTGATGAAACCCAAGTCATCTTTGTTGATACCCCGGGCATCCACACCAATCAGGAACGGGCGATTAACCGCGTGATGAACCGCTCCGCGGCCAGTGTTATAGCCGACGTTGATGTGGTGATCTTCGTTGTCGACCGTTTCGAGTGGAGTGAGGCGGATGAGTATGTGTCCAAGTATATTGCCAATTACGATGTGCCAGTGATTATTGCGATCAATAAAGTCGATCTTATTGAAGATAAAGAAGCGCTGCTGCCGCATCTGCAATTTCTCTCTGAGAAACTCAAGGCGGCTGATTTAATCCCACTGTCAGCACTGCGCAAAACCAACTTTGACCAGCTTGAAGCCAAAATCAGCGAATTTATCCCTGAAGCCATGCATATGTTTCCGGATGATCAGATCACCGACCGCAGCGAACGCTTTTTAGCCGCGGAAATGGTCCGTGAGAAAATCATGCGCCAGCTAGGTGCCGAGGTTCCCTATCAGGTTACCGTTGAAATCGAAGAGTTTCGCGTCGAGCGCAATGTCACCCATATCGGTGCATTGATTTTAGTCGAGCGGGAAGGGCAGAAGAAAATTATTATCGGCAATAAAGGCGAGCGTATTAAAAGTATCGGCCAACAGGCGCGGGCTGATATGGAAAGCCTGCTGGACTGCAAAGTCATGCTTAAAACCTGGGTTAAAGTTCGCAGCGGCTGGTCTGATGACGAACGCGCACTGCGCAGCCTCGGCTACACCGACAGGTAAGCCCTGTGCGCATTGAGTCTGAGCCAGGATTTTTATTACACTCGACGCCCTATCGTGACACCAGCCTGCTGGTGGATCTGTACACCGCCAATCACGGCCGTGTGCGCTGTGTGGCCAAGGGCTTCCGCAAGCCCAATAAGCAGGGCATCAACCGCTCCATATTTCCCTACACCGAACATCATTTCAGCTGGCAGGGTCGCGGTGAATTAAAAACCCTGACCAAAGCTGATGTGGTGCAAGCTCCAGTATTTCTCAAGCAAGAATGCCTGTTTACTGGGCTCTATATCAATGAGCTGTTTTATCGTCTGCTCCAAGAGCAGGATATTCACCAGTACCTCTATCAGCAGTACCAACAGTTTATGGCCATTCTCTGTGCCGCGCAGCCCGATGAAGTGCGCCTGCGCCAACTGGAAATGACACTGCTTGAAGAGCTGGGTTATGGCCTGGTATTGGACTGCGAGGGGCAAACTGGCACTGTGCTAATCGCGGATAAGTACTATCAATATATTCCCGAGCAGGGTCTGATTATGTCGATCAATCAGCGAGAGGCGGTACCCGGAAGCTACTCTGGCGCCGACCTAATGAATATTGCCAGTGGTGAATTTGCCGTGGGCACGGCTCAGCGAACCGCCAAGCAGTTACTCCGCAGTGTGATTGATTTTTATCTCGCTGGTCGCAAGTTACACAGTCGCGAACTCTATCGCCAGCATTTGCAGTCACAGACATCGGTATAGAATAATGGCCACTCAAATCAATCGTGAGACGCTTCAATGATCATCGCCATAGGCACTGATATAGTCGAAATTGCCCGTATCGCCGAGCTGCTAGAGCGTCAGCCTCAGCGGTTTGTCGAACGCATTCTCTGTGCCACTGAGCTTGAGCAATATACATCTCACAGTCATCCTGTCGCTTTTGTAGCCAAACGCTTTGCCGCCAAAGAGGCCATAGCCAAGGCCTTGGGCACTGGTATAGGTCACGGCGTCAGCTTTCAAGATATGCAAATTAGCAATGATGAAAAAGGTGCGCCCCATGTCGAGCTGTCTGGCGGTGCCGCTGAAGTGATGCACAGTCGCGGCGGCCAGCGGATGTTAATTAGCTTGGCCGACGAGCGCGATTACGCCATAGCCTACGCCATGCTCTCGGAATAAATATCGATCTATGCCCCGAGGCATATGCCAAACAATTATGGGCTATAACAGTCTTGCTGGGGTCACCGGGCAGTGGTTCAGGCACAATAGCCAGCTTAATGATTAATCTATGTAAAACTTATAAAGAGTAGCGTCCATGCACTACCCCACCATTGACCAAGGCATAGGTAATACCCAATTAGTGCAGCTGCAGCGCATGCCTGGGAACACCTCGAATATCATCCTAGCGAAAATGGAAGGGGACAACCCAGCTGGCTCAGTCAAAGATCGTCCGGCCCTGAGCATGATAAAAAAGGCACAGGAGCGGGGTGAAATCAAACCTGGAGACCGCCTAATTGAGGCCACCAGCGGCAATACTGGAATTGCTCTGGCCATGGTTGCAGCGATGATGGGCTATCGCATGACTCTGATTATGCCGGCCAATGCCACGGCAGAGCGCAAGTGGGCCATGACTGCTTACGGCGCCGAGTTGATTGAGGTGACCAAGCAGGATGGCATGGAGGGCGCCCGTGATCTGGCTCGACAGATGCAGGAGCAGGGGTTGGGCAAGGTCTTGGACCAATTTAATAATCCGGACAATCCACTGGCTCACTATGAAGGTACTGGGCCAGAAATCTGGCGCGATACCGCGGGTACTATCACCCACTTTGTCAGCTCAATGGGCACCACCGGCACCATTATGGGCACCTCGGCTTATTTAAAGCAGCAGAACCCGGATATTCAAATTGTCGGCCTACAGCCTCAGGAAGGTGCTTCTATTCCTGGCATCCGACGCTGGCCAGCAGCCTATATGCCGGGCATTTTTGATGCTGCCAAGGTGGACCAAACTTTAGATATCTCCCAGGAAAATGCCGAGCAGACCATGCGTCGCTTGGCCACTGAAGAGGGCATCTTCTGCGGTGTCTCTGCGGGTGGCTCAGTCTATGCCGCCTTGGAACTCAGTCGACAGATGGAAAATGCGGTTATCGTTGCTATTATCTGCGACCGGGGTGATCGTTATCTCTCCTCAGGGATTTACGGATAGCAATCAAATACAGTCAGACGCTGCGAGTAGACGCAAGAAAAGAGTAGGGAGCAGCGCTATAACTCGAGATCAAGGACATGGTCAAAGTTCGCGAACATCATCCACAGGACGACACCGATCAGGTTGATACCCAACGCTGGGTTACCGAGCTCGTGGAACGCCATACAAGAGCTGAGAGCGACGCTCAAACTCTGCTCCATACCTGTGAATTTACCCGCCTTGCACTCACCGAGGAATTCGATCCAGAGAGACTGTGGAGTTCTGCCACTGGCTGTCTACAAACTGGTCTCGAAATGGCCGAAATTCTTGCCGAACTCTCCTTAGATACAGCCGCTCTTCAGGCTGCAATTCTCTACCGTGCTATTCGCGAAGGCCGCATCTCTCTGGATAAAGTGCGTCGTGAATTTGGTAATGAGATTGCTGGGCTGATCGATAAAGTCCTGCGTATGGCGGTAATCAGTACCCTGAGTAACGCCCAGGGCCGATCGGTTTTTGGCCATGTTGCCGGTCAACAGGCGAATAAAACCCGGGAAATGTTAGTCTCGATTATTGACGATATCCGCGTGCCACTGATTAAAATTGCCGAGCGCACCTGCGCCATAAGGGCGGTTAAAACCGCCAGCCCGGATAAAAAAATACGCGTTGCCCGGGAAGTGGTGGATGTCTATGCGCCCCTCGCTCATCGCCTCGGCCTGGGCAATCTAAAGTGGGAGCTTGAAGATCTCGCCTTTCGCTATCTACAGCCTGAGGACTACGCCGATGTGGCGAGCTTGCTGGCGGAAAAACGTCGCGACCGCCAAGCCTATATTGCCGAAACTATCCGTCAGGTTGAAGAACAGCTAAATGCCCTTGATATAGAGGGTGAAGTAAGCGGACGGCCAAAGCATATTTTTTCCATATGGTCGAAAATGCAGCGCAAAAAACTCAGTTTTACTGAGGTCTATGATATTCGTGCACTGCGTGTGTTGGTGCCCACTGTGGCTGACTGTTATGCGGTTTTAGGCTGGATGCACAGTCGCTGGGAAAACCTGCCCAGTGAATACGATGACTATATAGCGGCGCCAAAAGAAAATGGTTATAGCTCATTACACACCGCAGTTATTGGGCCGGAAAAAAAGATCTTGGAAATTCAGATTCGTACATTTGATATGCACAGTGCCGCCGAACTAGGGGTCTGCGCCCATTGGCGTTACAAAAGTGGTGCCAATGTAAAATCTACCGATAAAAGCTACGAAGAAAAAATTGAATGGTTACGTCATGTTCTCGATTGGTCAAAGCAAATTGAGAACAGTGATTCCGCTGCCAAAGCCCAGCAATCGGTTAGTGAAGACCGGGTTTATGTATTTACCCCCGAGGGCCATGTGGTGGATTTACCCACAGGGGCTACGCCATTAGATTTTGCCTATTATGTGCATAGCGATCTCGGCCATCGCTGTCGCGGTGCCAAAGTGAATGGCCGTATTGTGCCCCTCAGTCGCGCCCTGCGCACCGCTGATCAGGTGAGTATTATCACCGCCCGTCAGGGCCAACCTTCCAGGGACTGGTTATCCGGCTCTATGGGTTACCTGAAAACCAGTCGCGCCCGCAGCAAAGTGCAGTATTGGTTTCGCAAACAGAACCAAGAGCAGAACCAGATTGAGGGCAAGAAACTCCTCGATCGTGAATTGGCCCAGTTGAATATCACTGGTGTTGATTTAGAGAAAGCCGCCCAGCGTTATAATAAGCAGGGTGCGGCAGGTCTCTATGCCGCAATTGGCGCCGGTGATGTGGGCGTCGAACAGGTTATTAATTCACTACAGGGCCGTCAGGGAAAAAGTAAAAGCCTCGATGCTGTTGAACTAAAAGCCCTGGAATCTGGCGCTGACGAAGAGCGCGGTACAGCCCAGCGCTTTGAATCATCTGATGTCTATATCCACGGTGTCGGTAATTTACTTACCCAGATGGCTCAGTGCTGCCGGCCGCTGCCCGGGGATGGTATCGGCGGTTATATTACCCAGGGGCGGGGAATTTCTATCCATCGCCAAGACTGCGGCAATTTTTTACGCCTGCAAAGTGTCGATCCTCAGCGCATCATTAAAGTTGAGTGGGGTGGGCAGCCGCAAAAAAATTATCGAGTAAAAATCGCTCTAGATACCTATGATCGCAGCGGACTGTTATTGGATATCACCAAAACGATCGATCGCCTCGGCCTTCATATAGCGTCCATGACCAGCGATGAAAAAGTCCGGCGTAAAAAATCCATGAACAGCTCCCATGTTTTGTTGGCTCTCGATGTTCCCAGCCTTGAACAGTTGAGTGCGGTGCTGTCTCAGCTAAATCAAATTCCCAACGTAGTAGCAGCCCGGCGCGTGACCGATTAGACTGACGCCGCCATAACAATCTGTTCCTGGCTCTCACCCAATAAGTTCTATCAAGGTTTATCTCAATGGCTAGACAGTACAGAGTTGATGATCTGCGTTATCTAATGCAACGATTACGGGATCCTGAAAGCGGTTGCCCCTGGGATTTGAAACAGTCCTTTTCCAGTATTACTAAACATACTCTGGAAGAGGTCTATGAAGTCATTGACGCTATTGAGCGGGATGATCTTCATCATTTGGGAGAAGAGCTAGGTGATCTATTATTCCAGATTATTTTCTACTCCGAGCTGGGTGCAGAACAACAGATTTTTGACTTCGATAGCATTGTTCATGGTCTGGTGACAAAACTTATTCGTCGCCATCCCCATGTGTTTCCAGAGGGCACTTTAGAGAGTGTTATTGAGCCTGGCAGCAGAGTTGATAACCCTACTGAGCAGGCGCGAATCAATGCGGTATGGGAAGAGATTAAAGCCGAAGAGCGCGCCGCCAAGGGAGAGGGCAAAACCCTCGATGATATTCCTCTGGCAATACCGGCTTTAAGCCGTGCCCAAAAAATACAGAAAAGAGCCGCAACCAAAGGCTTTGACTGGCAGCACCTTGATCAGGTGGTAGAGGTGGTTCGCGAAGAGCTGGTGGAATTAGAGGCGGAGATTGAGGTCAGCGACAGCTCGGCAATTGAGGATGAACTGGGTGATCTACTGTTTAGCTGCGTCAATTTGGCCCGGCACCTTGAGGTGGATCCAGAGCGTGCCCTGCGCAGGGCCAATGACAAATTCCAGCGGCGTTTTCAAGGTATGGAGGACCTGGCCAAGCAGGCTGGTAACGATTTTTCCCAACTAAGCACAGAAAAAATGGAACAGCTCTGGGTCGAGGTCAAGCTGGCTGAATAAAGGCCGACAGTTTACTGCCGGTTTGACTCTGTCTGAACTGTGGCTTGTCTGGTTAATTTAATCCGTGTATTGTGAGCGGCCTTTTCGGGATGGTAGATGTTTCAACTGGTTGTTTCGAAACCGAAATAACCCCAGAGATTGTTCATCTGCAGAACTTCCCATGTAGTTTTAACTGTTCAAGGAATCATATTGATGAGAGTTATTTTGTTAGGGCCTCCCGGCGCAGGTAAAGGTACTCAAGCACAGTTTATTACTGAGAAATATTCAGTGCCGCAAATTTCCACCGGCGATATGCTGCGCAGTGCAGTTAAAGCAGGTAGCGAACTGGGGCTTAAAGTAAAAGATATTATGACCTCTGGCGGCCTGGTCTCTGACGAGATTATTATTGCCCTGGTTAAAGAGCGTATAGCACAGCCAGACTGCGCCGCCGGCTTCTTGTTTGACGGCTTTCCCCGCACCATTCCTCAGGCTCAGGCTCTGGTTGATGCCAATGTCTCGATTGAGTATGTTGTTGAAATTGCCGTAGACGATGAGCAGATTGTGTCGCGCCTCAGTGGCCGACGTGTACATGAAGATTCTGGCCGTGTTTATCACATTGATCACAACCCACCGAAAACGGCTGGGCTTGATGACGAGACGCAAGATCCATTGATCCAGCGTCCAGATGATAAAGAAGAAACCATTCGCAACCGTCTTAATATTTACCACAGTCAAACTAAACCACTGGTTGAGTTTTATCAGGGTTTGTCAGCAACGGAATCTGATGCACCGACATTTTCAACGGTAAACGGTCTTGGTAGTCTCGATGAAGTGCAGGCAAGATTAGTTACTGCACTGGCTTAAATTTTTAAAAAGCAGTGTATAAAAACACTGCTTTTTTTTAAAATTCCTTCATATCTTCTTTTATTTTCCAATTAAAACGCTAATTTCGTCGAAAATTAGCGTTTTAATTGGAAAAATATTCCACAACTGCTTAAACTCCCGCCTAGGATGAACTAACGTCTTTTTATCATGATGGTAAAATTTGTATTTATTTACGTGAGGAACGCATAAATGAAACGTCCAGCCAAGAAAACAGTATCTAAAGCAAAAGCTAAAACAAATGCCAAAGCAAAGCCACAAACTTCACCTGTACTAAGTGCAGCGAAGCTTGTCGATTCAGTTAAAAAGCAAATGGTAGCTCATAACAAAAAACATGATGCTGTTGGCGTTAAAGTCAATAAAGCCAAAGCAAAGATTGCCGTTAAGGCGACTGCTGCTGCTAAAGCCAGTTTGGCTACAGCACGTAAACAAGCTTCTGCTAGCCGCAAGATTGCTGCTGCATTACGCGATGGTTTGCGCTCTGCCAAGATTGAACTTAAAGCAGCCGAGTTAAAGAACAAGGTTGCAGCTGCTGAAGCTTCAGCCAAGACTGCTGTATTGAATGCCGAAGTGCGATTGCAAGCTGCTCAGGATGCTGATCTTGCCGCTGCAATGAATCGATTTGAAAAGCGCTGGTTAAAGGCGCGTGCTAAAGCGACCTCTAAGAAAATGAAAGCCGCTGAAAAGAAAGCCGCTCTTAAGGTTCAGGCCGCTGAAAAAGCTGTAGTCGCCAAGCTTAAAGCTGTAGCGAAAAAAGCAAAAGGCAAAAAGCCAGCCCCTAAGAAAGCTGTGGCTAAGACGGCTGTTGTTGCGAAGCCTGTAGCCAAAAAACCCGTAGCCAAAAAGCCCGTAGCTAAAAAAGCGGCTAAGAAAGCTGTAGCGAAGAAGCCAGCTGCTAAGAAAGTCGCTGCCAAGAAGCCCGTCGCTAAAAAAGCCGCTGCTAAGAAAGTTGTTGCTAAGAAGCCGGCAGTCAAAAAAGTAGCCGCTAAGAAAGTAGCCGCTAAGAAAGTAGCCGCTAAGAAAGTTGTTGCTAAGAAAGTTGTTGCTAAGAAAGTTGTTGCTAAGGTTGCCAAGAAAGCAGTAGCTGCAAAGCCAGCGATAAAGAAAGTAGTGGCTAAGAAGCCAGCTGCTAAAAAGACTGCTGTCAAGAAGCCTGCTGTAAAAAAAGTCGCTGCTAAGAAAGCAGCAGCCAAAGCCCCAGCCGCGAAAAAGTAATACTGCGACTGAAGCTGCCAGGTCTTAAGGTGGAAAATGGTAGATAGTTTAATTGTCTTGAGACCTGTAAAATCCCTCGCCTAATGGTGGGGGATTTTTGTTTCCGCCTACTTAAAATCTGACTCCAATGATACCTCCAGGTAAAGTGAGACTTTCTACCATGGCATCCATTTTAGCGATTGAAACCTCTACCACCGCCTGTTCGGTTGCCCTCTCTGTTGGGGAGTCAAGATTTTCACGCTATTCAGAGGAGCCGCGCTCCCACACCAGGCTGATTATGGCAATGGTCGATGCTGTGCTGGTTGAGGCTGGTGTAGCCGTCGCCGCACTGGATGCGATCGCGGTTACCGTTGGCCCCGGCTCATTTACTGGCCTGCGCATTGGTTTTGCCACCGCTCAGGGGTTGGCCTTTGGCGCTCAGGTACCGGTCATTGCGGTATCCACACTACAGGTGATGGCGCAAACCTATAGGCGCAAAACTAATCTCAGTGATCAACAGACCGGTATTCTGATGCCGCTGCTGGACGCGCGTATGGGAGAGTTTAACTGTGGCGCCTATGAGCTCGATAGCGCTGGAGAGTATCAGGCTGTAATCGAAGATCAATTGCTCAGTGGAGAAGACGCCAAACTGCTTATAGCGCGTTTACATCCTTTCATGATTGTTGGTGATGCATCGTCTATAGTTAGTGAAGCTTTTGGTGACAAAGCTCTTGATGATAAAGCTCCTGATAACAAAGCTCTCGATGATCAAGCTTTGGATAACAAGCTTTTAGATAATAATAAAACCCATTCTCAACAGCCCGGCTATCAGAGCATCTATCCCGATGCGATTGACCTGCTGGACATTGCATTAATAAAACAGGCTCGGGATGAGGCTGTGGATATTGCGTCGGTTGAGTTGGTCTATCTGCGTGGAACAGACGCGTGGAAAAAACATACTAAGTTAAGGGCAGTATAAAAATTGATTT
>Ga0209712_10005063_pt1 | contig 10365 bp, 11 predicted proteins | sample ArcOceMetagenome_FD_187443 | JGI IMG/M metagenome (GOLD analysis project Ga0209712, IMG submission 187443) | Marine eukaryotic phytoplankton communities from Arctic Ocean - Arctic Ocean - Greenland ARC118M Metagenome (SPAdes) (version 2) | ecosystem: Environmental > Aquatic > Marine > Oceanic... | reverse complement strand
TCCAAAAGTGCAAAAAGAATCTCTGATTTCCATGGAAACATCCTATGAATTTCGAAAGTGCAGACCGACAAATCTTACTCCCGACACTGACACCCTAGGAAAAGAAAGTTGGCTCCAATAACGAGCGGCTCAAAGATACAATCAGTGCCAGATCCGTCCTCGCCGCACTGAAACAGCGAACCCGAGAGGATCTCCCAAATGGCTGGCGATCCATTTGAAGGGTAGAGTCTGAACAAATGGTAAATACAGTCTGACCGGTGGGTGTCCCGGGTTTGTCTGGCAATTGAAACCTGGAATCAGTGACAGCAATTTTAAGATCGACAAAGTCAGAGTAGCAGCTCTGCGACGTTACGGGGCTTGGTAATGACGCGATCATGATGGTGACAAAGTACAAAGCAGCACAACCAGCAACTAGCAGACTGTATTGCTCAGTGGAGACCGCCGGGACACGAAAAGCATGGTGACACTATTTTCTATTTTAATACTGGTAGAGGCCATGAAGTTTTGGGACGGAAGAAGCACACAACAAACGCATTTTTCTTCGTTTTGTGGGTCTACGAGTATGCGCCAGGTCGTATCGATACGTACAATACAAGAAATTCAACTCGAGAGCAGTAGTCCTGGCAGTGCAAGCAAGTTGTGGGCAGAGAGAGGGCTACCGGTATGATAAGTGGTGCCCATAGCATTCATGAGTTTACCAAAGTCTGACTTTTTCACTACTCCTTCAGTAGCAGTGGATTCCAAGGCTTCAATAGCCTTGAGCTTCTCCTCCTCTCGCTCCTCGCGTTGTTCTTCAGTATGATCGAGAGAGGCGTCGCCAGCATCATTACTATCATTGTCTCCACCAAGTTTGCAATATCAATCAATGAATGACGATCCGCATCAATGAAGCCCGTGCTTTGTGGATCCAGGATGGCAAGCTGCTTATCAATCTCATCACCATGAAATCCTTCGCCAATACCATCCAGTCTTTTATTTTCAATTTAACGGCGTGTGACGTGTGACAACTTAGAGAAAATCAATTAGAAGATTGTAGATTGTAGATTGCCAAAACACGGTTTATGGCCGAATCCAACGACCGTTAGACAAGAAACAATCTTGGACAGTTTGGGCGGATGCTTCCGCCCGGATTCCGGCCGGATATCTGCTGGCTGGCTGCTGGACACCATTCTGTATTACCCCTATCCGATACGGTTCATGTTCCCACTTGACACACGATCTTTTTCCGACACATTTTTTCGAGGCATAAAATAAGAACAGAAGAACACTAAAGACGTGTCAGCAATACGTAGTAGCAATCACCTCCCATGAACATCCTCCACCTCTCACTCCTTTTCGCTATCGTCTCCAACGGAGCATTGGCAGCGTTTTCACCTCTGCCATTCAAGCACAAAACTTTGCAGAGCTTGTCTTCTCACCAAAAATTGTCATCATACCAACTCAAATCCAACGCATCAAAAAAGTCTACTTTAGCTCTGTTCCAAACCGAGGATCCAAATAATGCAGCACCAAAGGAACCACTTAGAGATGTTAATGAAAAAGAGGTTTTCGTTCCGAAACAGAAAGATGAGAAACTTGAAACGTCTCAACTCACCAATCTCCTGTCCAAGATTTATGGCAACATTTCTTCGGGAGAATTCGGTACAAGAGGCGAAGCGTATTTCGCAGGACAGATAGTTTTGGTCCTATGCATCTTGTATGGCAATATTCCTCTTGTTGGAGAATTAATTATTTTTTTCTTTGGACCATGCACTTGTGCAATTGGAGCTGTTGTTGCAGGGTTGGGCGTGAAGGATCTAGGATCGAATCTCAGCCCGTTTCCAAGGGTTCCTGACAATACGGATCTCGTTACAGATGGGATATTTGGTGAAGTAAGGCATCCTATCTATACCGGTCTACTCTACTTTTGCTTGGGGGTTTCCGTTTGGTCTGGTTCGGCAATGAGGATGTTGCTCACTGGTGGCTTGTGGTATTTGCTGGCTAAAAAGAGTGATTACGAAGAAAAAACGTTGCGTGATAAGTTCCCATCTTACGAGGATTATTCAATCAAAGTACGAGGGAAATTCTTTCCAGAGAAGTTGATGGAGGCCATGCCTTGGGTGAACAAAGATTGAAAACTTGTATAATGGGGACAACAAAGTTGTGTACAGTACTCAAAAGGTTAACAGAATTGAAAATACTAACAATGCAAATAGAGGCAACTATTGACCCCATCCGTTGGTGAAGAGGGATATTGAATTCCATGCCGATGCATCGAGATAATACTTATAAAATATTACTTGTACGGTAATTTCTAATTATTACACGTAGATGCTGTCGTCCAGAGATAGAGCATTGGAATCGTGACTATGCACAATAGCATTTTTAATAACATCCTTCACGTCATCTCCATCTATTTTGGCAACATTCAGTAGAGATATCACCATATCACTACCATGTGCAGCAACGCTTTGTTGAGCTTCACAATTATCTTCTTCGAACAAGATGTCAAGAGCGTGCTGCTCATTGGAAAGGAAGCATTAACTATGTTTGCTCGTTCGTAGGTCCTCAACATTACTGCTGGTAGTAGCAGCAGATGTTTGCGAGAAATCGGGACAAACACCATAGTATTCTAATGTTTGTTCTCGGAGGGAATTCAAATACTGTTGATATTGTTCCTTATATCTTCGCCCTTCACTACTAAAACAAGGAATACGGGTCCTTTTCCTTTGCTGAGTTGAAAATTGAATTGAGGCTGTTGCATCTTTTGGATCTTGAGGCATTGCCGCTACTGTTCTCTTCTTGCTCAAACTACGTTCGGAGGACGACTTCATATCATTCCTCCTAGCAGTACTAGAAGCATCATGTGTTGGTGTCATTCCAGCATTGATTATCTCCTCTATTTCTTCTACTACTCTTCTACTCGCATCCGATTTATCCATGGACGTGAGGAGACGACGAGAGTGGTAGTCGTAGATGTTGTGGTATTCCGATGGATTTGTCCACATTAGTTTGCAAAAGGTGCTGCAGGCTTTGCAATAAACAATTGTATGGCGATTCTCTGTAGTTTTTCGTTTTTTTTTATCAAAGTCCCGTGCAGGGCAAATCGCCGCCGGCGGGTGCTTTCGATAAGTTTGGCGGCAGCTCGTAAATGTTCATAACTCGACCAAGTATAACGGCGCCCCATCCCAACATGAAACTCGATTTAAGCCGTTCCACATCGTTCCAAGTTGTTCCAACAAAGTTCAAATGCTTCCATCTACGCTATTGACGATATCACTGAGAAAATTAATATCCTGGTCACGACGTTGTTATCATTCGTCGGTTTGATCTAGGTTTTGTCGCCACTGGTTCCAATGGCTGGGAAATTAAACATATTTGACCGATATGCCATGTGCAGTGTTATCATGCTTGGAGTCTACCAGTAACCAGCAATTTCCCATTTCCTCCATTCGAACTAACTAGATAAATACGTACTCATGCCATGCAAATACCACGCATTTCTGGATTGTGTATTGATGAGAAGGCGATCGTCAAAGCCTGAAGAAACCTAACACCACTTCAGCTAGCATTCCGAAAAACACAAGTAACGAACTTCATCTCTTCCATCCGAGCCACAATATAATCAATAATATATTGAAGAATAAAATTCTCAATTTCCTAGCGCCACAAGTACTTGTATATTTTACATCAGAGAGATTTATGGTGATATCTTTATTTGTGGCATTCCCACTGCACGATAATCAATAATGCGATAGGTTTAGTACTTTAGTAGTATTTTATTAGTACTTTATAAAGCCACCTTGTGGTGACATGGGAGCTTTGGAATTGGAGACGCCACTTTGTTCACAGGGCTCGACAGATGTTCGTTGATCTGGGGTAGATGAGTTGTCTGTTGGCCAGCTTGGACGTCCAACAACGATGTTTCTCTGCCTAGCTGACACAAGGTTAGCAGCATTCTTTAGAGCTTTTTGTCTCTGTTTCCGTCTTGGTGTTCCAAAACCAACATTACTGTTTGTATTTTCGACGGTCCTATCTTGGAGTTGCAGTGCGTTCGCCTGGTACAAACTAGTTTTCTTAATGCGACCTAGCATTCTCCTTGCGATCTGAAGGCCGGACTTTCTACAGAGATCTTCGTGAAAGCTGATACAAGGCACCGCTTGAATGCATCCAGGGCAGCCGCCCTTGTACCTTCCTGCATCGCATTCTGAAGGGCATTCGGATAGAAGGTCTATAGCTGCCTCAATGATTCCATCAGGTTTGAAAAAGTGACGCCACAATTGTGCACTAGTTCCAGCGCCCCCAGCTCTTACATCAAATAGAGTAATTTTGGTGCATTCATAATGGCCGTGATCACAATCGAGGTCGCTTGGGGTACAAGGCACAAATAAAGGAGAGACAGCGAGGATTGCATGAGATAGTGCGTGAACTCCCTTACTATAGTCTGGCATAAGTTCTCCGAGAACTGAAGCTTCCGCGTCTATCCACATTGCATTAGTGTCATATTCCATGGGTGGCAAGCTAATTTCACTTCTAGATAGCTGCAAGAGGAAGCGTGTGATTGTTAGAGCCGACATTTCAATTACAAATTCATGATTATTATGCAGGTTTTCTCACAAATTGGCACATACCTCTTCTCTATTTACAAGCGATAGCTTCTTGTATCCATGAACGGTCCGTTTCACGGTCACTACGCCATTACCTGCTAAGGTGCCTTGAGCTAATGAAGGAACGAAATCATCCTCTACTATGTTGTCATCAAGACTGCTCTTCTGTGCAATACCTTCTCCGCTGTCTGTCGATATATTATCTGTATTAAGTTGAAGGCCTCCACCACGTTGGATTTCTACCCGGTCTAGCTGCTTGACTATTGTTATCAGGGTAATGCTGAGGGCCCTCGTAGAATATCTTGCTGTGCTTGGCTTGGCATATGCACCTAAGTTGCTGCTAGCATAGCGATAAATCCCAAACGCTGATGCAAAAGCTGGGGGCGGATTCATGCTGTGGATTTTGTACCGCCTACCGCGATGCATAATGATAGCCCCGGGGTACGCATGGTAAAAGACTCTGTGAAAAGGAGATAGAGAATAAGGATGAGATACAAAAAGCAAAAATGTATTGCAAAGATACTTGCCACACCTTGCGCGTACCTTGAATAAGGAATAGTATCCATCACTACTGCCTTATCGTGGATTTTATCGTTCCTGTTTGCTTGTTTTGGATGAGACATGTCTACTATGGAGTAGTTGATCGGCTCGATAGACCGTAAGCTAACTCTCAATGATGGCCTATCAATAGACTGGAGGATGAGAGGTATTAGAAACAATGGAGAAAGTGCTGTTATTTAGATACGTAATGGCGACAAAGAACTCACGGGATGCTTTGAAAATGTGTCGAACTTGACCATGTCATTCACTTTCTCCGTCTGCACTTGCTGTGTGTCGCACAGATTCTCCAGGGATTCGTTGTACACAGATTCTCCACCAAATAAATCTGAATCGATATGTTGGAATCGTGCGCTGACTCCATTCAGCAATTCTGTAACAGCATGATTACCACAAAGTGGAAATTCTTCAGATGCGCATAAAAGGTGACCTTCGACAATACCTGGATTCAACGGTATTGACGGTGGCGCATTGAGCCCGCGTCCTAATAAACCTTTGGGGTGCTTCCAAATATGCTTTAAAAAGGAAGGAAGAGATAATGTTGGCCTTTCAGAAGAGAAAAGTGTGTTTAACAGCATAAACTTCTCACCTGCTCGGACGGCGAACTGAAGCAAATCATGATTGCAAATGAAGAACCCCGGATCGATGCTCCACGACCTGCTCTTCCCGCCTGCTGCATGAGTGAAGCATAACTACCAGGGAAACCGCAGTGAAGAGTGAGATCAATTCCTCCCAGATCGATACCTAGCTCCAGAGCAGACGTTCCCACGACGCCAAACAGCTCGTTCTTGAATAATCTTGCTTCAATATTGCGACGAATAGATGCGGAATATCCTCCTCTATAAATTTCAACCTTGTCTGCTAGTTCTGTAGGGTTTTCTCCGGATCTCAGTAGAGCAATACATCTTTCGTACACCCATTCTGCAAGCATGCGGGTTTTGCAGAATGCAATGCTTCTGGTACCATTGCGCACAGCGAAAGCCAGCAATCTAGCTGTCTCGTCTGCGGCGTGACTGCGCTTGATAAATCCATGCACATAGGCTGACTCCACTGCTTGGTCCGAATCCAATGTATTCACGATACTAGTTTTATCTAGACCTCTGGTTCTAGCAGACACTTTGTGAGGTCGTTTGCGCTTGCGTCCGAATCCTGATTTCTTGCTTTCCTTTGATTTACTTGGTATAACAACTCTACCGATTCCATCTCCTGAATCATTCAGTAACGGAGGATTCCATGCGAAAAAATGCTATTTTTCGAAACGTTTGATAATGATAAGAACAAGATTATCACGGGCACAAAAACACACGATCAGGATTTGTCTTCTCAAAATCTCACCTTTGCAGCGCATGGGGAGCCATCTTCGTCTGGTGCCAGCACTTTGATGTCCTCGTTCTTTGCGATAGGGCACACCAACCGAAAATGATCCTCAGGATGACCAATGGTAGCTGAGCAACCTATGAAGACTAACTTGTTTTCCGGCAGAAGACTTTCAGATGTGCAATTCGCAACCTTTGCCAGTCGAATTAACCTCGATAAAACAAGGGATACATGGGCACCGAACGCTCCTTCGTATATGTGCAGCTCGTCAATCACAATGTAATGAAGTCGTGCAAGAAAGTTCTTATATGTCGCTTTCCATCCAGGTAATATTGCTGCGTGTAGTGTATCAGGGTTGCTCATTAATATATTGCACTGGTTTGCTATGTCTTCACGGTTTTGGTGGGGTGTATCGCCATCAATTATGCCTGGGCGAATATGCTTCTCCATTAATGGATGTTTTTTTATGATTGAGTTTAGCTTGGTAAGTTGATCATTGGCAAGTGCCTTCGTCGGAAAAATGAGGAGCGCGACAGACGAACCCGCTGTTGCTTGATCACTGTTGCCAGGACGACTAGAGGCTTCAACATCAGACTTCATCACACTAGCTAAAATTGGAATAAGGAAACAGAGCGACTTCCCGCTGCCAGTACCTGTACAGACAAGGGTATGTTTATTGTCCAACGATGCCTTGATGGCCTCTGCTTGATGTGAATACAATTTTCTTCTTGCAGTTGACCCTTTGTGGGCGTCGAGAGCTTGATATGCAACACTCTGGTCTTCGACTCTACCATCTTCTGTTAGCTGCAAGCCAAATGCGTCCCTAATTTCAATGGGGATGGCGTCAATGTATCGCTGAGGAAGGAAGCTATATTCGGTCTGGCGTTCTTCTTTCGAACCTGCATATGATGCTTGTTTGGGTAAAATGAAGCTGTTGCTAATCTTGTCAGATGTATCTTTGTCGCCATCACACTTTCCACCTCTGTCAAAGAATTCTTCCAATTCATTGAGTGCCTTCTTGGCTTCCTGGCTTAATTCGCTTTTACTTCCTTCCTGCAACTTTTTCAGTCGTTGATGTTGTTCTTTTACACTGAGCGCCACCATTCCAGATTTTTCCAGGGGGTTATTAGATCTTTTGCCCTCCATATCAGCATTGACAACTGTGCTTGATGCTTCCTCTGAACTTGTTTTACTCTTTTTTGTAGTTTTGAAACTTTTCTTTAATGCAGACAATCTTCTCTTTGCAGCCGCTTTTGTGCTTCCATGCAAATTTTTACCAGTAGTCTTTTGCTTGTTTACATCGTTGACCAAGCCTCCGGCCGCAAAATGGTCGGATGGCAGTGGAAAACCAATCATGACCTTGCTATCTTTCTCTGCATCATTTCCACTTAGAATCTCCTTTAATTCACTTTGTAGATTGTTTGGCACTTCCAAATGCAACACACCTCTCTCACTGAGTTCGGTTACATCCTTTAATACGCATCTCTTATCTACTGGAATTATTGCTCTAACCGATTGTAAAGAAAGTGTCGTTCGGCCAGTCGCCTTTGTGAGAAATTGAAGCAGAGGATCTAATTGGGTTGAACATCCGTGCGAAAAGGTGAGTGTTATCTACAGAGGAAGAAAGTACTCTCCAGTGCATCCAAGAGCCATTCAGTCTCATCTTACCGAGAAGCTGAAGGGAATTAACAAGTTGCTCCTCAGACAAAGAAGATGACATGCTGCTATCAGCCTCTATATAGAATAGGTATGTTAGGGATGTAACTATCAAAATTGGTTCCAATGATGAAGGTGAGGGTGGAGAGTGAGTTGTATTGTTGTATTCAGAGTTGGTTGCATGTTGCATCCTGTGTGTGTGAAATGTATCGTGTTTCGTGTTGTTGCTCTGCTAAAAAGTTGACGCAGACAAATATTTCCGCGCCCAAGCAAAAAAACGGGTATTTTAACCGCACGCAATACTTTCATTATTCTTACCTTTTTCCTTATATGCATAAGAAACGGCGAGTGTGCCAAAAGCTGACTAATATTTTGCATAAACGAAGGAACACAGGTATTGATCTTTTCTCATGATGCCAAGTTCAAAGTTCAAAGCCTTAAAGATTTTTTTTATCCTACACAGGATTCATATTTTGCAAGGACTTGTAGGAATTCCTAAAGAAAGAACGATCAGAATTTATAACACATTATATCTTGCCAGGATGTCGAGTCTAATATCCATCCTCTCTACAGATCATGGACGCCTCCGAAAGGAAGAACATTATGTTAGTAAGCGCGACCTCTTGAAAGCTCTGCGTTATGGCCAACGGAAGAGAACTTGGGGAGATCGATGGAAGATTGGGTACGATGGAATCATTTTCATTGTCAACGGCTCGCTAACCCAGGAAGTCCCTATCCTTCACATCTTGCGCTGGTCCCCGTTGATACGGAAGATCGAATTGTGCATAGACGGACCCAAGAGCTGTTCCTGATTAAACTAGAGCTCTACACATCTCATACCGTTTTAGTAGTTGACAACTACGTGTCAATGACAACTCACGATAATAATTTACAGGTTGCAGCTTATTCTAGTTTAGCCATGGAATATATTGCAGGGCGGCTCTTTAAACAGACTGCAACGAACTCCAATGGTGTGTCCTTGGAGGAGATCAACCGCACAGCGCAAGTGGTATTATTGAGAACCTTTCAGCTGGACTTTGTACAACAAACTCTTGGGTCGCAAGGATTCTGGAAATTTTGAGCAACGGCAAGATGAGAGCTTCCGTGTTCAATTACAAGGAGATAGTAACTATCTAGTAGCTCTACAGGAGGCAGACAAAATCTTGAGGTCTATTGATCACGATCAGTGCACGCTTTTCCTTCTCGTTTTGTCTGATGGTGTACCGACGGATGCCAAGACTCTAGGTATCACACCAATGGCTGCCATGAGACGCACGGTTGCACAGGTATACCAACGGATGCCAAGACTCTAGGTCTCACGCCAATGGCTGCAAGGAGACATGGTTGCACAGGTATCCGAGATGTATTCACAGTATGGCGAAAAATTGAATGTCCACATGGTTGGCTTTGGAAATGCGGTTCAGGATTTTCCTGTTCTTATGTCGCTTGTAGAAGCTGTTGAATCGACGAACCGTGGAGTAAAGCAGACATATTACGAAAAACTTGCTAGCAAGATGGTATCAGCTCTGAGCGGCCTTGTAAGCAGCACCTTTGAAACCCGAACTCAGATCATGGATCATGGAGCAGGATCGTGGCAAGACGCGCACTAGGCGCCAGTTACAACTTGAGTCTGAAACCAAGGAGCGAAATGAATGGTCTCTCTACAAAATAATCAATCATTGCTACTTCGACCAAAGGACCTAGACTTCATGTATCGCTCCAGTTTACCTCGACACTCGTTGGTGTAGAAGGGACTCATCGAGATAAAGAGGAGAACTGTTTGTCCTATCTCGACGACTACCTCCTTTCCTTGCCATGAAAAGACTTCCTTATGGAAAAGGTGCTGAACGTCTTGCATTTCGATGTCAATCGTCTAAATTCTAAAAAGACTTTTCTATCAATGCCATGATTGCTAAAGAAACGAACCTGGTTGAACGTCCAGCCAGATGAATAATAGAGAATTTTATCGAACTTTTCTAATGTTATCTGGCCAATGAATCCAATCGTCGCTAGGTGGTACTCCCATGGTACAATAGCACTGATCCACCGAGTATAGTGTTTCTCCCCTGCTCTATTCTCATTCTCGATGATTATGAATGGGGTGGTCGAAGAGTTCTAGTAAAAAGGAAGTTGAACACTGAAAAGTATGGCCAAAACAAATATAATGACAATGCTGGGGTAAGTTGAGTGCTATTGCGCCAGAAATGAACTTCCTTTTACTAATGGCATTTATATCTATCATCTGATT
>Ga0209712_10005060_pt1 | contig 10375 bp, 3 predicted proteins | sample ArcOceMetagenome_FD_187443 | JGI IMG/M metagenome (GOLD analysis project Ga0209712, IMG submission 187443) | Marine eukaryotic phytoplankton communities from Arctic Ocean - Arctic Ocean - Greenland ARC118M Metagenome (SPAdes) (version 2) | ecosystem: Environmental > Aquatic > Marine > Oceanic... | reverse complement strand
TTATGGACTGAAAATGAAAAAACCCCAATATGGGGCCGGTAGGGGCTGATTGGGGTCATTTGGGGGTCGTTTTTTAGTCCATAGTAACGAGGCACTAGCAAACAAGCGCACCTGAAGCATATCTTCAAGCATTGAATCACTACACACTTCTCGAATGCGCTGCAGAACAGAAAATACTCTCTCTATAGCACAGCAACTAGAAACTTGGAGACCCAATCAGTTGCAATGCCTTGCTGAAACAGGGAATGTCTCCATTTTAGACTTCTAGCTTCTTGAAGATGATGGGAAGATAATGAATGTGTGTGAGTGCATTATGCATTCGACAAGACCAGCCCGATCCTCCAGTTGAATCATGTCCAGTTTTATGCTCTGCGGTGATCGGCTCTCAAGAGCTACTAATTGGTTCTTCATCCGCAGTGAGGGTTGCTACTGCAGAACATGCTGCTTCTTGCCCACCGAGTTGTTTCCCATTTCCACCAGATCCTTTCTTCTGGAACACCACCAATCCATAAGAAGCAATTTTTCTGGGCAGTCAGACGTTGACGCATTCCAGAGCCTAGCCAACCTTGATGATTCTGTGCTCCGCATGGTAGCAGATATGTGTGGTAGTTTATTTCTATAATTCTCTTGACAACTTGAAATTCACTCCCTAAATCACGGTCATTCCTGACTTATCAGGGATGTCTAGGATTCCTATTCTCTTGTATTCGTCACCTCTCTTCGAATGTAGCATCAAGAAAAGGGCCAGGTAATAAATATGATGAGAGCAGTAATTCTTGACTGACTGCTGAATTATCATTCAAAATGGGCCGACAGATTTTCAGGTCTTGAAACAAGTGAAGACAACAACAAGAGTATAGCAAGAGTATTGGTATACACATTTGACTAAATTGACTACTGAGGCAGTGCACTGATGCCGTGGCAATTTATTTGGACCTTAGTTAAAATGAAGTTTTTCAAAAAGCTCCTCGAGCAGATTCCTCAATTTGTAAACCACCCAGCAGCTACCGTACTGATAATTCCTCTCCACTCTGATTGTCAGTATCCCGCAGTGTGATGGCAGTTCTATTGTACCTTACCTGAACGAATTGTGCTTCGTAAAGATTCCGTTTTGCCATCTTGAATAATCAATTTGTCATCAGGTCGGACAGAACTAAAACTCCTATGCTTCATTGCGAATAATGTCTTCTCTTCAGCCTAAATACATAGAATTGAGCTTGTTTCGCTCTCATGGCATCATTGTTTGATTGGCGCGGGTTGTAGTTCGGAAATGAACTGGGCTGAAAGTCATCCCACCATTCCAGCACAAAACCGGCATTCTGCGCTGAATTCAAAATGTTCCAACGTGAAAATTCATTCCCTTGCAGTGCAAGCCCAACTTCGAACTCTGAATCATTATACTCGGTATACTTATTCTCAAAATATGCAGCGACGCTCATGAAGAAACCACGCAAAAGCGATTCATTTGATGTGTCACTGTCATTTTGACCAAGACTCGGAAAGTTCCAAGCGCATTTTACGATTCTTGAATTTAGAGGGTGACGATCAAGAGTCTGATTGATGTGACACCGAGTAGCATCCAATCCTACAAAATCATATTGGCGAACCACAGAACATACAGGAAGGATCTCGTCGTTCGTCGATGCTATTGCTGGTGTTGCTCGGAGTAGCTCGAGTGCACGAGAAAACGAAAAATCTCCTTCTCCAAACAACAAAAGTGAAGAGGAGTGCATTCGAAACCAGGCCAATGGTCCGCCCTCGAATTGTGCATGTATGGGATCCATCATTGAAGCATCACTGTGAACAGATTCGTCGTTCGAAACCGGCTCTTCGTGAGAATAAATGCATCTGGGGTTGGTGCAGCCTCCCGGTCTCGAGTAAAAGTGGCACAGAGGACGCGGTGCACTGGCCGTATGGGAGTTTTTGCAATCTTCTCCAAACGTGCAGTTTCCTCTCAAGAAGTGCATACATACCACGGCAGTTTTTGTTTTGATACGGTCTCTCCGCTGAGATAAGGATTTCTCTTGAAGCTCAATCAAGAGACTTTCAGACATGTCTGTTCCTTTGTATGATCCATAGACGGACGAGAACACATCGTACATCCCAAAGCGTTCCTCAAAGTCAAATTGATCACTGAGGTTCCATTCGGGTTCAGCCTTCTGGCACCTTAGCCATTCAGGTTGAAAATTAGAATGATGAAGAGTTTTCAAAGTTGATGCTACACATTCTTCAACGGCCCTTACACTGCTTGGATTAATAGAGTGCCGTTTGCACCAGTCCGTGTGAGCTACATCCATCTCTGGTGTCCACACCGACACATTGCAATCGTGTGCCATTTCATCCAAATGCGTTGAAGTTTCAAAGAAAGGATCACGAATACCTGCGGCACTGGCACCATTTGTACGATGGCTAAACTCGGCCATGATTCCTTGACGCTTGATTCTCATCCAGTTTACACGCCAAAACACATACGCCCCAAAATGTGCAATAGGTACTGACATGGGATTTTTCATATCTACATGATTGTAGAATTTCCTGAGATTTTTCTGATTGAAATCGCCCTCTCCAAATTCATGAACAATAGGCTGAGGTCTTCCTGCCTTTATAGCAACTAATGCTAGGGATTCATGTAGTAAACCGTTCTTTGCTCCATGAATTATCACACCTGCATCTTCAACCGTGAAAGGTAAGCTTGAAATTAACCGGCCATGGTCAGTGGGGACGACTTTCCTCCCACGTGAAGTCCTTTGTTCTTCACATGCACCTATATCTTTGAGATACTGGATGGCTTTCGTAACAGTTGTGGACGATGGAGGATCCAAGCATTTTTCCAAAAGAACCTGCGGATCAGACATGATCTTGTTGGACGATGAAAGTAGGGACAAAATTTCATCACGACAAGAAGCTAGTTCCAGCTTTGGTTGTTCCCACTTGTCAAAGTCGTTGTTGTAGAAACTTTGGTGAACGAGGCGAAAAACCCTTCCTGCGCAAGTACGCCCCGTCCTTCCTCTCCGCTGATCACAGATTGACTGTGATGCCCATGTAGTCTTTGGATTATATGCTGATCGATCAGAGTCCCAACGAACTTCTAATGCTCGGCATATATCAATGACGCAGGTTACGCCCGGTATCGTGATGGACGAGTCTGCAATGGCAGATGCTAGAAATACTTTTCGTGTTTTCGTGCTTGTATGCGCCTTTGTTCCAGCAGAATCATTTCCTTGCATGAAATTCAAACAATCTTCCATATCGACGGAGGAATGAAGAACTCTAACATCAAAAGGATTTCTGCTACCAGCACTATGACCGCCAGTGTCTATTAGAGTTTTATAAATTTGTTCCAAATGTCGATAGGTCGGCGCAAAGATCAAAAAGATGGAATCCGATTCCTCCTCTTGATCGAGATGCGCCACCAATACAAAAATGAGATTCAAGAGCTGTTGCGACAAAGTTTTTCCTCCGTCCTTTCCATACATTTCTTTCATTGGATCTCTCTTGATACTTGTGCAATACTCCATGTAGTAATTGTCAAGCCCAGAGAACTGGAACTTGAGCATTCTCGTAACATCTTCCAAATATAAAGTATCAACGTTGGTATAAAACGCATTGATACTCTCAGCCGTTTGAAGTGTAATGGTATCCACGTATTCGCACCCAGGCACTCCCCGAAAGAAGTTGGTATACCTTGCATGGTCGAATGTGGCACTCATGAGAACCAACCTTAGTTTGGATCTGGGATACGCCACCATGAATTCTTTTATAATAGTCAAGCATAAATCACTTTCAGTGGATCTCTCATGGCACTCATCGATAATGACAACTTTGTATTTTTCAATGGCATCTAGTCCGTGAACTCTGAGTTCTTCCAATAAGATACCTGCAGTACAGAAGGTCAACCCAGTATCTTTACCATTGAAATCAGTGACACGATCTTGTCCAACATGATACCCAACTTCTTCGCCCAAAACAACATTTCTCTGTTTCGCAACATGTGTTGCAACTGCAAATACTGCAAGTCGTCGAGGTTGTGTGCACAAAATCGATGGGCCGAAACTGTCAAGTAATACTTGCGGAACTAACGTGCTCTTCCCACAACCCGTTGGGCCAACAAGTACAGTAAGTTTATTGATTTGAATCTTTTCAATGATTCGTTCTTTGAGATAAGAAGGAAAATTTTGGAGGGGATCTTTCTCTTCTTGAGTTTGCTGCCGTCGTCGTTGCGTTAGTTGGTGGTGTGTCGTCCTCGCGTTTTCTCGACTGGAGGTTGAGTCGTCATCGCTACTGCAGATAATGTTATCCCATCTCGAATAATCAATTCTGCTTGATGACATTGCTTTGATTGCTTCTTTAATTAGTCTAATTCAATTGTTCACAGGATGGATAGTAGTTGAAGTACTGTATGAACCGAAAGCTCCAGGTTTATGTTGGGGAGTGAATACTTACAGACGATGATGAAAACTATGACGAATAATGACGAGATTCTCTGCGGAGGAGGAGCGAGCCTCTTCTGCCATTTCTTTAGAATGAGAGCTGATGGCTCTGGGCTAAATCTAGCTAATATCGTCATATTGCCAGTAGTCGCCACAGAGTTTCGTTTATTCTTCTTTCAAAGTTCAATTCGTACATTAGAAGCAACGAGCAACGAACAATTGAAACAACACGAACATTCAACATGTCTACTCAAACTCAAAACACTATAAGTAATGATCACCTCAAGTTGGCTACATCTAGACTCACATCTTTAGTTGACAACAACTTTGAGTGTTCCATATGTCTCGATACCTTCTCCGATCCACATGTCATACCGGAATGCCTTCACCGATTCTGCGGCGCTTGTGTCAAAGAAAGCATTCGGAAATGTGGAGCCGAGTGCCCCATGTGTAGGGCTAGGATAACTACAAAGAGAGGCTTGAGGAAAGACAACGACTTCCAAGATATGGTAAGCAGTAATTGGGAAGGCTTTCAGTGATCCACCATGCTGAGTGTCTTCTAGTAACACCGCATGTTTTTCCACAACAACAGATGTCGATGGTGTTGAGGACAGTCAAGCTTCTGAATCAGGCAAAAGCTGAGGCGACAGACAGTGAGAGATGCGCCATAAAGATCGAGACGGGCACAGGCACCGCCAACGAAGGAGGTGCGAACTCGTCAAGTACGAGTACTATAAAAAGACGATCGAAGAGGGTTCCAAAAGGTCTGTGCGATCAAGCGATGACCGATCAAGACAGCAGTGCGGCGATAATGTCGAAGGACATGGATAACATCACAGCGAGAGGGGTTACGAGGAAAAGGAATGCTGAATATTCTTCCTTCAAGAGCAGGAAGAAGGGTACAAGAACCGGAAGTTTTGAAGGACGATGCAAACAGCTGATTGATTTCAAAGATGAGTTTGGGCACTGCGATGTTCCCCGCAAATTCTCGGCAGATCCATCACTTGGGAATTGGTGCCGTACGATGAGAGGATCCTACAGCAAGGTACAGCAAGGACAGACGCCACATAGAAATCTCACTCAAGATCAGATAGAGCGTCTGGAAGAGATTGGTTTCAAATGGAAACTTGGTTATCAAGACAGGAAGACATTTGAGCAACGCTATCATGATCTTGAAGTATTCAAGAGCGAGTTTGGGCATTGTAATGTTCCCTTCAAGTACTCAGTGGATCTTTCATTGGGGAATTGGTGCAGTGGGACGAGATGCGCCTATGATCAAATACAGAGAGGACAGACACCAAGGAGCAAACTCACTCAAGATCAGATAGAGCGTCTGGACGAGATTGGTTTCAAATGGAAATGCACTGATTATGGTGAGATATTTGAACAACGCTGTTGTGGTCTTGAAGCATTCAAGAGCGAGTTTGGGCACTGCAATGTTCCCTGTAGGTACTTGGCGAATCCTTTATTGGGGAATTGGTGCAGTAAGCAGAGATGCTCCTATAAAAAGATGCAGAAAGGACAGACGCCAAAGAACAATCTCACTAAAGATCAGATAGAACGTCTGGAAGGGATAGGTTTCAAATGGAAACTCGAATGATTATTGCGAGACATTTGTGCAACGCTGTCATGATCTTGAAGAGCATCTAGTAGAATAGATTAGCTTCAAATTGAAAGCTGAGAGATAACCAAAGCATGGTGGTTTTCTCCTTTGCGTCCCCTATCATAGGTAGTACAATACTAACCAACTAGCCTAGAGGAATCTTTGTAAATATAAGTATAAAATAATCATATTCAAGGCATAATCAGCTACCAGGTGCTGTATGAAATGATCGGGAGAATTGCTATTATCATACTTGATAAAGAAGGCATTCGGTAGAGGTCCCCAAGGGGTTAAGATATAATAAATGCACAATCCAAAGAAGCTTCTACGCAGGGAAGATTTTGTTTTCAAATAAAAAACACGGAATTGATGCAACCAAATCTCCCGATGCCTGGAACTGTATATTATACTTTCTGCTGCGTAGAGGTGTAAATACGATTGCTTTCAATTCTGTCTGTGAAAACATGGTGGTGTGGCAAGCCTGCGAAAAAGGAGATACGAGATACTGATCCCAATTCTCAAAGCAAATTTCACATTCAGTGTGAAAGAAGAGATCTTCAGCCCTACACGTAATAGGTCGTATCTTTTCTATGTTCTAGACATTGTACTGTAATATGGCTATAATTTCTTCAAAGTTCATCTTCCTGAACGACTTCAAGCACTGCGATAGAATTGGATGTTTTAGAATGTTCTCCTTTCAGCCTTACCCTACTTGTTCTTTGTTACCCCCCGACTTGGAAGTAAAGTGTTTCGTATAGCCAGCAATGCCAACTTATCTTTGCGCGTCATGCGTGCACAACTTGGGTTTTCGTACTGAGATGAAATAGATGAATGGTTCCTTTTGATCCTGCCAAGGGTGGGAGGCTTGCATGTCTAATAAAATATGGGGAAATAATAACAGTGGAGTACTAAACTCATTGAAGCTCATTTGAAGGAGGCACTGCTTTATCGCTACTGAACTGAGCGCCAGTGTACTTGTATGTTCGTAGATAATAATTACTCTAATTGTCACTCCTACGAGAATTTCATAGATTTTGCAGAGTGCTGCTCGTTGGAGCTCAAGATTGGGTAGAAACTTGGTTTGATTAATACTATCACATTTCAGCACCTTTCAACTCAACTCAACTAAAATGTACTGTAAATATTGAATGAATGGTGAGTAAAGTTAAATTATCAATTCAATGTTTCACAGCCATCAAACGGTCCACAAGACTAAACGTGAAATAAAAAGGTTCAGGTGGGGGACGTAATTCGAAGGACTGTGCATTTCCACCCGGGTTCACGGTCAATTATTGCCTTCGCACCAGCATCTTGCCAATGACGAAGTGGCTAACGACATCTGGACCACACAAAGAACTTCCATACACCAATCACTCCAAACTCACGGAAACCCAAACCAGGTTGCCGAACGCACTTAACTACTGTTTCCGAAACCGTTCATTCCTACATTGTCTTTGCGAACATCAAATTCCAAACACAAACACAGGTCACTGTTACTTACGTGTTGGTATTTGGTATTAGCTTTTTTGCTCAACCACATTCTATTATAATCATATATATCACGGCAAGGCCATATGTGGCATCGAGTAAAGATATCAGAAGATTCCGGGTTCGAATCCCGGGCGGGTTTCCACTGACCTGTTGGCCCAACGGCAAGGCGTCTGACTACGGAACTTGTTTCTTTTTACCTTTTGTGAACATCATCACATTGCCTTCTTGCTTGCATGCGCATGCTAGCATGGGAAGGTTTTGTTGACTAAAAAACACATCAACCAGAAACCGAATTCCAAAATTGAAGTGTAACGTTCAAATGATTTTTCGAATTTGAAATGCAATGGACAGTTTTTGTCAAAAACTGACGTTATCAGATGACAGATGACAGCGAGCTAGCTCGCAAGCGATGGGACAAACAACAGGTTCTTCGAAACTACCAACAACCAACAACATCTTTTGTCTATGAGCGATGATACTTTTTCTGCAACCATAAATCGAAGGCACTAACAATGTCAGTATCACCAAAAACTGGGAAACGACGTCGGGAAAACGATGCGTCCATGCAAATCCCAATCAGCCTTGAAAAAGCATCGTTCCGTAGGCGCCTTGAGGACTACTACTCACTCATTGCGCCTGATACCATTTCGATCGAGAAAGAGTGGAGGCGAAAGTTCGAACTCATTTACGACACATATGGGGGAGCTGCCGAGAAGGAACTTACTCTAGCTAAAAAACTTGCCAAGAAATATGGTAATACCGTACAGCTGCAGTTGACGAACGAAAGCGCACTTCCTCACCTCCTCAATCAGCAAGCAGAGCAGACTCCTGCAGTACGTGTACCTCCTTCCGAGACTAAATATGTTGCTATCAAAGCGCATAAGAAAGATATGTCAAACGTGGAGGCGAATAAAAGAAACAAAGCCGACCAAACTACCAAGTCAGTGTCAATTATAAAGCCCGGCACCTCACTTATTGCCTGTACTAGTCATATTGAAGAAGATCTGTCAGTATTAGCATCAGCATCTGTATCAGCCGCCTTGCCCTCAAAAAGAAAGTTGAAAATGATGCGAAAGAAGGCAAAAAGGGAGGAGGAATTAAAAACAAAGAAAAAAGAACAAGAGGCAGCTCTATATCTCACTACGCACCCTTCGGTGCCACTTGCATCAAAAAGGGAGGAGGAATTAAAGGCAAAGAAAAAAGAACAAGAGGCAGCTCTATATCTCACTACCCACCCGTCGGTGCCACTTGCATCATTCTCTTCCCTAAGCCCATCGAGTAAAAAAGAGCACGCCGAAAAGATAAATCTAGAACAAACTGCTCTCTGCGATGCATCAAAGAGGTACGACGGCCACCTATTTTTGAAGGAATACATGCTATTGATTGACAGCCCTATTGACCAAAATCCTATTCCGCCTTATTCGAATAAGAGAGATGTTGATATCTACTCATTCAGTAAGGTGACTGAAACCATTCGACACTCAGATGGACGAAAGAAAAGAATGGAAACTATAACAAATGGGGTCTGGCAATGTGCTATATCGCTTCGTGCTGCTTTTGGTTATCATCAAAGAAATGTGCAAGCAAAAGATTTGCCTATCGATGATGATAATTCTTTTGTCATTTCAGTCAAAGTGCCACAAATCCAGAATCCAGAAAACGATAAGATGGTACGTTGGTTCTGTTTCTTGAAACATTTTTTTTGCTATTTACTGGCATAGATAGATTCTAATCAAATTGGACATACTGGGGAATGCTTACGTGCAGTTCAAAATCCGAATAATTGTGCTGCGGCAATCTCGAAATTTTGATCCTGCCGACGAAGGCCGCAATGTTCCATCAGACAGCGATATTTCCGAATCAAGAGTATTTAACAGGTCTAGTTTTAGAAAAGGCGGTGTGAATGTGACAGCAATTGTTGGTATACCTGCTGATGATCCTCAGACTCAGCATCTGATCCTCATGCGGTTTCACGGGTATTACAAACTTAAAGACCAGCGGTCCGCTAAGACCCTGTACACAAAACTCATAAGAATGTGTACACCCGACGGAGACTTTGATAATGGACATTCTGCAGCTAACACCACGGGAGCATATTTTCTACGCACTCCCAACTGTGGCGATGTCGATTATAAGTTCAAGGAAATCTTCCACAATTTCCCATATCTTTTCAAGTTCAATGAGGCAAAGTCATATGCTGCATTGATATTAAATGATCTGAACAATGGCAAGTACAATGACATCCTTCCCAATAAGCAAACATTTTCTATTCGACCAGGAGCCGTGGCTGCAGAGATGGACAGGCTTTCCATGGCTCGAACTGCGATAGAAACAGAAACTGAAAACGAGAAACAATCGAACGGCATGGAAAAAACCGTTAAGTTTTTATTCAAGATGAGATTTCTTCTTTCCACTTGCAGCAACCGCACGGTCAGGTGGGCAATAGTATGTCGCCCATATGGGTTCCAACTCGAACATTTTTCCAGCGATGCACAGTGCCTTGAAAATAGAATTTGTCTCGAAGTTATGGATACGCATGATAATCCGGGACGTGGAGGTGGGAACTTCTATATGTATTGTGTACAGACATGTAACGATGATAGATTATCAGAGCAGGTGAATAATCATCTCGATGTCAAAGATAACAGGGAAAAGGTGCGAATTGGAAATTCAGAACGCAAAGACATGGAAAGACGAGAATGCAACGATGACAGATTATCAGAGCAGGCAAACAATCATCTCGATGTCAAAGATAACAGGGAAAAGGTGCGAATTGGAAATTCAGAACGCAAAGACATGGAAAGACGAGAATGCAACGATGACAGATTATCAGAGCAGGCGAACAATCATC
>Ga0209712_10005059_pt1 | contig 10375 bp, 5 predicted proteins | sample ArcOceMetagenome_FD_187443 | JGI IMG/M metagenome (GOLD analysis project Ga0209712, IMG submission 187443) | Marine eukaryotic phytoplankton communities from Arctic Ocean - Arctic Ocean - Greenland ARC118M Metagenome (SPAdes) (version 2) | ecosystem: Environmental > Aquatic > Marine > Oceanic... | reverse complement strand
TGATAAACCTGTGAACCACAATACTTTGCTGGTTTGGTTTAAAAACTTTTCACGGTCTTCTCTTGGCAAAAGGTGATTAAAGATAGGGTGGAGGTTTAATTGTTTAATTGTTTAATTGTTTAATTGTTTAATTGATCTTGCTTCGTGTTTAGTGTCGTTTAACTGTTTATTCATGCTTGGTGTTAGTTTTTGTTTATTCCCCATCGTGATTAAGAAGTATAAACAAATAATCAACACTAAAGAATAAACGAGAATAAACAGTTAAACAAAGTAGATAACACCTATCAAGAGTAAATAGGGCTTCGCCGTTAATAAGTCCCAGGACTTAATTTCCGATAAAAATATGTACTAAGAAAAATGATAATTTTTATATTAAACTTTTTGCTTTCGCAAATTTTGTTCTCCTTAAATAAGAAGATGGTAATTCTATTTTTAGCGTATATCCCAAATGAGATAGTTCGATTAATACATTATTTTTTCCTTGAACTTCAATAAGCTCACCTTTCATTCCTGAAAGATTTCCAGCAATAATTTCTACTTCATCTCCCGATTGATAAAAGCCTTCTTCCGCTTCAATCAAAGTTTCACTTCCAATGATTCGTTTAATCATTTGAATCTCCTCTTGCGGAATAGAAATAAGATTTTGGGAAAATCGGATAAATTTGGTCACTCCTTCGACAGATAGCACAGGGACATAATTAGCTTTGGTAATTTTTACAAAAACATAGCAATTAAAGAGCGGTAACTCTACCCATCTTTTTTTGCGTCCATATTGTCTTAAGATTTTTTGGAGCGGAAGGAAAACTTCAATACCATTTCGGGTCAATTCATCATACACGACCTTTTCGCGTTTATACCGAGTATAAACTGCGAACCACCGAGGATCGGTTTGGTGTAAGTGATTTTCATGGTTTGAAGTCGTATTCATTAGTGTTCTTTAGGTTGCCCTTTGTCCTGTTTTATGCTATTGTAGTTGAAGTCATAAATAATTGATGACTTCAACCAATAGACCACAATAAAAGTGGTTCTGGTTTAAACGTATTTAAACCTAAATTCTCAAATTCAGCTTTTTGATAAATCAAATACCTCACCTTTCTATTGATCAATGCTTCCACTTTTTCAATTAGCTTGATCAAATACGTTTTATCAATCTCTCCAATAAAAATTAAGTCGATGACTTGGCTATCTATTCCTTTCGAAAATTCTCCTACTAAATAAACCCTTTCTACCTCCCCTAATCGTTCGACAACGTTCTCGACAATTTTGTCCAGCCCAATGTGCTTGAGCAGAATATTATGAATTTCATTAAAAAGCGGATGTTGAACGTTGGCTTGAAAGATTTTTTTATTGCCTTGCAGGGAAGAGGAGAGCATCCCAGCTTTTTCCAATTTATTTAACTCGAGTCGGATACCATTAGAAGATTCTCCAAATTCAGTTTGCAGACTACGCAAGTATGCGGTAGTATTGCTATTGAGAAAAAACTTTAATAAAAGTTTTATTCGGGTTTTGGAAGAAATAAGATCGCCGATCATAGTTTAATTTTGAGTAACAAAATTACTCAATCTTTATTCATTATTGAAATAAATTCATGTATATTTTATATCTTTTAACCCTCCTCCATGGTATCTCGGTAAATTTTTCGACCGATGATAAAAGCGATTGCTAGGAATACTCCTAATATTCCTCCTATAATGATTTGTTTAAGGTAGGTTATTAAGGTTTTATTTGGTTCCAATGGAGGGATGGGCAAATCAATCGATTGAATAAAGGGCGTTTTAGATTTTAAAGAAAAATCAGCAATTTCTTTATTCTTTATCGCTTCTCCGTAGGCAATTAAACTAATTTGATAGTCTCTTTCTAGTTTGAATTCTTCAGATCTATACTGATTTAAGGTGGTATTTCGTTGGGTATCTTTTATTTTTAGCAGCCTAGATTGTACATAATTCATTACGCCTAGTAGAGAATCCGCCTTATTTTTGGTGATTTCATAAGTTTGTTTCTGCTTCTCAATGGTTTTATCAATGTAAAATGCACTCAATTTCTTAAAGAGTGAATTAAGCAATCGAATGGATAAATCCTCATCTGTAGACTCTATATTTAAGGTCATAATCCCGGTATCTTCATTAATATTACTCGATAATATTCCTAGCGTTTTTGCTGAGCCAATTACTTTAGCATAGACACTCTTTAATGCCTTATATTCTGATCTACTAAATTCCTCCACTTTATCATTTTTAAATGTAAAACCTTTTAGAGTTTCACTTTCTTCCCATTTTTTATGAAAATCATATTCTCTAATCAGATGATTAGCAAAAAAATCAACCTTTCCTTCCATCTCGGTTTTTTCGAAGAGCCCTTGTTGGATGATATTTCTTGATTTTAAAAGAGAAAGCATTTTCTCTAAATTAAACTCACTATTTCCTCCGCCTCCCAAACCAAAAGACGCAGCTATTCCTCCAAGTGCCCCTAATCCTCCCCCCTCATCATCATTCATCATAAAGGTCAATTCCGAAGTATAGGTAATAGGCATTTTATATGCTTGGTAAAAGAAATATAAAACAAAAGGGAGCATGATTAAAACAACCAGCAACCAGTTTTTTAGTACTTCTTGAAAGAACTCTTTGACTTTAAGAATTAGTTCTTTAAGGGTAATCTCATCTTCTTCTAGGTAACTCTGCTCTTTCATATTAATTCACATTTTGAACTAACAAAATTAAAGACAAAATTGCCGTCGCTTGCGCCAGAGAATCCGCTAAAGTTTTACCCCAATCTATTTTCTCTCTTTCTTTCTTTCCTTCTTTCTTAGTAGATTTAGGAGGCTTGACTCCTACCTTTACAACTGATCCTTCTGTTACCTGTGGATATATTTTAAAGAATAAAAAATTCTTAGTTCGTTTAACTTCGCCATTAGGGTATTCTACGGTAATCAGCTTCCTTTTTCCTTTTTCTCCCACGCCTGCGGCATATTCATTCACGTACCATTTGGCTCGCTTGCCTTTATGATGAGCAACATTAATTTTTCCAGCTCGAGCAATATTTTCAGGATATAATTCTCCTGCTCTGGTTGCTCCTGTAATCGCTACCAAATCTTTCTGTTTCGGAATAGTAATTACATCTCCCTTTTTCAATATAAAATTATGAATGTTCTTGTTGTTCTTTAAAGCTTCCTCTAAGCGTAAAACCACAAAACCAGTTCCTCCCTCTGCTCTATAAAGAGTTGCACCGGTAGGAAAGGATTCTTTGGTTAATCCTCCAGCTCGTTTAATTAAATTGGTCAACTTTTCATTATCATCAATCAAGGCATAAGGGCCAGGATATTTTACTTCGCCTTCTATGGTTACAAATTGTTGTAATTCAAATTCCGGAACGGATCGCACGACAATTTGATCAAATGGTTCTAATTTAAATGTTGAACTCATCTCTAAATTTTCATCTACAGCAACAGTTGCCACAATGGATTTAGTTGGCTCATTTTGATTAATGACCATCCTAAAAACATCAATTCGATTTCCACTAGCCGTAAACTTTAATCCACCTGAAAGTGTCAAGGCATCTTTTAACGTCAAACTAGGGTGATACTGGTATTCTCCTGGATTTCGTACGGCTCCACCTACTTTTACCGAGAACTCATCGATATAGGTGAGTTTTGAAAGAATTTGAATTTGATCTCGTGGTTCTAAAACTAAATTATCTGGTGAAGTGGGATTTTCTAATGCATTCTTTATATCAATTCTAATATATTCTCTATCCTTAGTATTGTCAGGGTTGATTCTGTATACATAAGCAAAATCTGTCGCATCTGGTCTTAATCCACCTGATAGAATAACCAAATCTTCTACGCTTAATTTTTCCGTAGAATCATAATTAAATTCTGATGGTTCTCGAACTGCACCAGAAATGGAAACCTTAAATTCATCTTGGTAGGTATAAACTGAAAACACCTCCACTCTATCATTCGGTTTTAAAACAAGATTATCTCCTGAATCAGGATTTTCTAAAGCATTTTTTACATCAATCCTTACATATTCTTTCTCTTGACTTCCTGCCAGTTCTTTTCGATAAACATAGGCAAAGTTAGTCGCATCTTCTTTTAGACCTCCGGCCAAGGTGATGAGGTCATTTATTTTTAAATCATCACCTGAATTATATTTGTAGGTAGATGGATTTCGAACTGCTCCTTGAATAGCTATTTCATATTGATCCGTATATTTTTTACTTGATAGAATGACCAATTTATCTTTTGGTTGAAGTACTAAATTTCCAGCCGATTGAACATTAGCAATTGCATCTTCGATATTTATTTTATTATATTTTAAAATACCATCCTCTGAGGTTCGAAGTAAATAAGCAACATCTGTTCTTGATCCTTCTGCTAATACTCCTTTCTCAATCAACTTTGAAATAGTCATACCTGCTTCTAATTCATACTTACCGGGTAAGTCAACTGAACCCGTAATTTCAACAAAGTTTTTATAGGGCGTAGGAATAATACCAATAACCACAGCATCGCCTCCATTTAAACTAAAATCATTCGCTGAATTAACTAATTCTCCATAATTAACATCTATAATTTTCTCTGAATCATTAATAAATCTTTTGACTTGGAAATTTCCACGATAAGCATTCGGTCTTAATCCTCCAGCATATTTGATTAAATCTTTTAATTGTTCGTTAGGCTTCAATTCATAGTTGAATGGTCGGCGAACTGCCCCTTGAACCGAAATTAATTTTTCTGCCACCCCAACATGAATGATATCATTGTCTTGTAAATAATAATCTTTGGTAATCGTAGGGTCAAGTAAGTATTCATAAATATCCATCTCCTTATTTTTCCCTCCTGGACGAATGATTTTAATATTTCTAACACTACCAATATCCGATGGCCCACCTGCCGCAGCCAATGCATTAAAGGCAGTATTCACCGCAGGCATGGTAAAACTTCCTGAATTTATTACTTCTCCAACAATGTGAACTGTAATTGGGCGAGGGTAGGTGACGGTCACCTCAAATTGATCTTTTCCAAAACGATAAAAATTAGAAAAACGACTACGAAGTAGTTCTTTGGCTTTTCCTAAAGTAATGCCTTTGAGATTAATTCGGGACATTCCTTGAGGTTTGATATAACCATCCTTACTAACTTCTGCAATAATATCTAATTCCGAAATACCCCAAATGGAAATTCCTATTTTATCACCAGCACCTAAAACATAGGTATTAGAGGCTTGAATACTTGCGCCTTCCACATATGAAATGATGTCTTTATTTCGGAAAATATGTTGTCCATAAATGGTAGAAGGAGGAAGTTTTTCAACTGAAGTTTCTTTGATTCCTTCTGCTAAAACTTCTTCTACAATGGTACCTTCTACTGCTCCTTCTGAGATTTCATTTACAGTAGTAGCTGCTTCTTTAACTTCTTCTGAAACGATATCCTCTACATTTGGGGCATTATCAGTAGAAATAATAGCTGGTGTAGTTCCTGTCTCGCCATCTCCTGTGGTGGTATTTCCTTTAGCTTTTTCCTCTGCTTCTATTTCTTCTACTGCTCTTTGCAATTTCAATAACTCCTGTGGATTATTCAAATCAACTTGATCAATATCAATTCCTTTCTCCAATAACTTAACTCTAAAATCTTCCTCACTCATTCCTAACTTATCCAACTCTGCTCTTGCTTGAGATTCGGTGATAGGAGGGACTTGCGCAAATGTCGAGGACACACTCAACCAACAAAAAATAATTGCACAAGCAATAAATTTCAATTTCAGCATTTGTTCTTTTCGTTTTAATTTATTGAAGTTGTTTAAGAATGTCTTGTTGATTTAGAAAACATCTTGTTGTTCTACCCTTCGTTTTTTTATCGGTCAATAACCCTGCTATTAATCTCAAAAAAAGCCTTGATTAGAACAACAATCTATTTTCTCTAACCTCAACATACATTCTTAAACAACTTCATTATCAATTTTCGGAAAACGTCTTTCTACTTAACCTAAGAATGATCATCGAATAAATTGTATCCTCCTAATATAGGATGCCAACTAACTCATAAAGCATTGATAATCAGTATATTAATAACAAAAACGTTTTTTTACCTTCAAAAAATTTCAAGGTGCAATATTACAGTTTATATCTTAACTTTTTATAATCTAACTATACATCATAATTCAACGTTGGTGCTAGCCATTTTTCCGCTGCTTCCAGCCCCATTCCTTTTCGATCCGCATAATCTTCCAACTGATCTTTGGAAATTTGCCCCAAACCAAAATACTTTGATTCTGGATGAGCAAAATACCAACCACTCACAGCTGACGCTGGATGCATCGCAAAACTTTCGGTCAACTTGATCGTCGTATTTTTTTCTGCGTCCAACAACTCAAATAATTTCCCTTTTTCCGTATGCTCTGGACAAGCTGGATAACCTGGTGCAGGACGAATCCCTTGGTATTTTTCAGAAATCAACTCTTCATTGGTAAATGATTCTTGGGTGAACGCCCAGAACTCATTTCTCACTCGTTGATGCATTCTTTCTGCAAATGCTTCCGCCAAGCGATCCGCTAATGCTTTTAATAAAATCGCATTATAATCATCATGATCATCTTCGAATTGCTTCACCCATTTTTCAATTCCAATTCCAGTCGTAACGGCAAAGGAACCGATGTAATCTGCTTGGCCACTTTCTTTAGGTGCGACAAAATCGGTTAGGGAAAAATTCTTTTGACCGGGTGCTTTTTGTCGTTGTTGTCGAAGATTATTTAAAACTTCCACCACCTCTTTCCGATCCTCATCAGCGTAGATTTCCAGATCATCATCATTAATGGAGTTAGCTGGGAAAAAACCGATCACTCCTTTTGCCGTCAACCATTTTTCATCAATAATTCTTCGAAGCATACTTTGTGCATCGTTGAATAGTGTTTTCGCCTCCTCCCCTACGAAAGAATCTTCAAAAATTGCTGGGTATTTTCCCCGCAATTCCCAAGTCGAAAAGAAAGGCGTCCAATCAATATATTCTGCCAATTCTTCCAAGGAATAATCATCAAAAACTCTAGTTCCTAAAAATGTTGGTTTGGGTGGGTCGTAATTTTCCCAATCCAATTGCAATTTATTTTCCCTTGCTTTCTTAATCGTCAAATACTTTTTAGAAGACTTCCGATTTCCTCGTAATTTCCTAACTCGTTCGTACTCTTCTTTGATATTTAAAATATAATTATTCCGGGTATCATCATCTTTACTCAACAAAGAACTCGCTACCGAAACACTTCTCGAGGCATCCAAAACATGCACCGTCATCCCTTTATATTGAGGTTCCACTTTTACGGCAGTATGGGTTTTTGAAGTCGTTGCTCCACCGATCATCAATGGAATTTTCATATTCAATCGTTGCATCTCTTTGGCCACATAAACCATCTCATCCAACGAAGGGGTAATCAATCCACTTAGACCAATAATGTCCACATTTTCCTCTCTCGCTTTTTTCAAAATATTATCGCAACTCACCATCACGCCCATGTCGATGATATCATAATTATTACACCCAAGCACGACACCAACGATATTTTTTCCAATATCATGCACATCTCCTTTTACCGTTGCCATCAAAATTTTCCCTTTCGAACTACTCTCCCCTTCTTGCTTTAATGCTTCGATAAATGGATTCAAATGTGCGACCGCTTTTTTCATTACTCGAGCACTTTTCACCACCTGTGGTAAAAACATTTTTCCAGAACCAAATAAATCACCGACCACATTCATCCCATTCATCAGCGAACCTTCGATGACTTCCAAAGGATGCTTAGCCTGCAATCTCGCTTCCTCCGTATCTTCCAAAATAAATTCCGTAATCCCTCGAACCAAGGAATGCGTCAATCTTTCTTGCAAGGGTTTTTCCCGCCAGCTCAAATCTTTGACCAACTGCTTTCCACCACCTTTTACTCGCTCCGCATAATCGGTCAAAGCTTCCGTCGCATCTTTTGTCCGATTAAATAAAACATCTTCCACTAGCGTCAATAATTCTTTTGGAATATCAGAATACACTTCCATCATCCCTGCATTGACAATTCCCATATCCATTCCTGCCCCAACTGCATGATATAAGAATGCTGCATGCATCGCCTCTCGAACCGCATTATTTCCACGGAACGAAAATGAAATATTACTCACTCCCCCACTCACTTTTGCACCGGGACATTGTTTTTTAATTTGGCGAGTCGCTTCGATAAAATTGATGGCATATTCATTATGCTCTTCAATTCCCGTGGCCACCGCAAAAATATTTGGATCAAAAATAATGTCTTGTGGTTTGAAGCCAACTTGATCGACTAAAATATCATAAGCTCTTTTGCAAATCGTCACTTTTCGCTCAATCGTATCTGCTTGTCCCTTTTCATCAAATGCCATCACGACTGCCGCCGCACCATATCTTCTCACTATTTTTGCCTGCTTAATAAACTGCTCCTCCCCTTCTTTCATTGAAATCGAATTCACCACACATTTCCCTTGCACACATTTCAACCCTGCTTCAATTACCTCAAATTTTGACGAATCAATCATAATCGGCAATTTCGAAATGTCCGGTTCTGACGCAATCAAATTCAGAAAAATAACCATTGCTTCTTTCGAATCTAGCAACCCTTCATCCATATTTACATCGATGATTTGCGCACCACCTTCTACTTGCTGCTGCGCCACACTTAATGCTTCTGCATAATCTCCAGACTTGATCAATCGAGCAAATTTCTTGGAACCCGTGACATTCGTTCGCTCTCCAATATTGACAAAATTCGTCTCCGGGCGAATCGTCAATGGTTCCAATCCACTCAATTGAGTGTATCCTGGAAGCGTTGGAATTACTCTCGGTGCAATTCCTTTTACTCCTTCTGCCATCGCATTAATATGCTCCGGCGTCGTTCCACAACATCCACCGATTATATTGACAAAATTACTGGTCGCAAATTCCCGAATATATTGCTGCATTTCTTCCGCACTCTGATCATATTCTCCAAATTCGTTCGGCAAGCCAGCATTCGGATACGCACTCACAAAACAATCTGCTACTGTCGAAAGCGTTTGAATATGTGGTCGCATTTCTGGAGCGCCCAAAGCACAATTAAATCCCACACTAAACAAATTCAAATGACTAACTGAAATCCAAAATGCTTCCGCAGTTTGCCCAGAAAGTGTTCGTCCACTCGCATCGGTAATCGTTCCCGAAACCATAATAGGCAACTTCTCCCCTCGCTCATCAAACAATTGATCAATCGCATAAAGTGCCGCTTTGGCATTCAGCGTATCAAAAATTGTTTCCACCAAAAACAGGTCCACTCCCCCATCCATCAAACCCCTCGCTTGTTCGTAATAAGCATCTTTCAATTGGTCAAAAGTCACCGCTCGATAACCTGGATTATTTACATCAGGTGACAGCGATGCCGTTCGATTGGTTGGACCAAAAGCACCTGCTACAAATCGTGGTTTCTCCGGTGTTTTTTCCGTATAAAAATCAGCTGCTCGTCGGGCTGCTTTGGCAGATTCCAAATTCATTTCGTAAGCCAAATCTTCCATTTCATAATCAGCCTGAGCAATCGAAGTGGAACTAAAAGTATTCGTCTCGATGATGTCCGAACCAGCTTCTAAATATGCTTTATGAATCGCCTCAATCACATCAGGTCGAGTGATCGAAAGCAGGTCATTATTTCCTTTGACATCTAAGTGGAATTTCTCGAAACGATCGCCTCGATAATCTTTCTCTTCCAGCTGGTATTCTTGAATCATCGTACCCATCGCACCATCGAGTACCAGTATTCTTTCCTTCGCTATTTTATGGATGTTTTTCATATATAGACTTCATCTTTGAGTTCTTAGATAAATTTCATGTTTTACGTTAGGGAAAAGTTGAAATTAACACTTCCTTCGGTCGCTTTTAATTCCAACTTTTCCCTAACCACGAAATTTATCCAATAACAGTAATTTTTTGAAAGAGCAAAAGTAAGAAGTTTGAGTAATTTTTTTGCGCAAAAAAATTGTTTTTTACGATTCTAGAGAATCGTACTACTTGTCAATCCAACGGCGCAAAGCAGCAGTTCGACTTGCGCTTGAAATCAATTTTTCTTCAAAATTCCTCAGACTAACACTCAATCGATCATTAAAATAGTTCTCCAATTTTTCGATAAAATTGACATTGACGATCTCGCTTCGATTAAGTCTGAAAAAAACAGTTGGATTCAATAATTGTTCGAGCTCATTTAGAGAATAGTTCAACGTAAATTTCTTTTGATTTTTGGTAGTGCAAAAGACCAAACCCTCCTCTGCTCGAATAAAAGTAATTTCATCCACGTTGATGATAAAAATCCCTTTGGCAGTTTTTACCGCAAACCGTTTTTTAAAAGAA
>Ga0209712_10005058_pt1 | contig 10375 bp, 7 predicted proteins | sample ArcOceMetagenome_FD_187443 | JGI IMG/M metagenome (GOLD analysis project Ga0209712, IMG submission 187443) | Marine eukaryotic phytoplankton communities from Arctic Ocean - Arctic Ocean - Greenland ARC118M Metagenome (SPAdes) (version 2) | ecosystem: Environmental > Aquatic > Marine > Oceanic... | reverse complement strand
CGCTCGCCACAGATGGATTCACGCCTTCAGATGGATCGACGCCCGCTGCTGACGGAGTGGCACTTACACTTGACTGTGTACCCACAGATGGAACTAAACTTCTTACAGATGGCGTGGCACTCGCAGACAGTCTTCCGTTTGCGCTCACAGGAGATGGCATGACGCTCGCTAACGGCGATGGCATGGTACTAGTACTCTCAGAAGGAACAACGCTCGCCACAGATGGATTCACGCCTTCAGATGGATCGACGCCGGACGGAGTGGCACTTACACTTGACTGTGTACCCACAGATGGCAAGATGCTGACCGAAGGATTTGCATTTACCACAGATGGCATGATGTTCACAGATGGCATGGCACTCACAGATGGCTGTGTATTCATGACAGACGGAACACTGCTCGCAGATGGTGCCTCGTCGGGTTGTTCAGTACAGGTGAAAACCCATTTGCAAACTAGCTGAGGTAGAAATTGGCTTGGAGAGTCACTCTCTACTTCTACTAGGTCTGGCTGAGCTAGGGTTGTTTGGCCGAGAAATTGGCTCGGTCGTTGGGAGCGACCTTGAGTCGGTTGTTGGGAGCGACCTTGAGTCGGTTGTTGGGAGCGACCTTGGGTCGGTTTTGGGCTCGGGGAGGCACTTTTTACGCCGCTATTGCCACCCTCGCCTCCTGAGAAAGAGAAAGTGGCAGTACCTTTCGCACTTTTTGAACTTTTCCCGTTTTTTGCACTTTTCCCATTTATGCCGCTATTGCCACCCTCGCCTCCTGAGAAAGAGAAAGCGGCAGTACTTTTTCCACTTTTCCCGTTTTTTATACCTTTCCCATTTACGCTGCTATTGCCGCCATCGCCCCTTGAGAGAGAGAATGCGGCAGTATCTTTTCCACTTTTTCCACTTTTCCCGTTTTTTACACCTTTCCCATTTACGCTGTTATTGCCGCCATCGCCTCTTGAGAGAGAGAAAGCGTCAAACGCCCCTTTTACACTTTTCCTGTTTTTTTGTTTCTGGCGAGTGGAAGTGGTTCCGTTTTTTGGTCTCTTGAGAAAAATGTTACTACCGCCCTCCTCGGCCTTTCCTCTTTTTTTATTATAGGTTCCGTTTGTTGGACTCCTGGGAGAATAACTTTTGCCGCTCTTGAAGATCTTTCTTAAATTCCTTTCTGAACTATGTCCTACCTTGTCGCTGTTAATACATGTATCAGGACTCCAAAGCTTCAATGGTGTGTCATCTGAAAAAATATCTGACAACTTGAGAGTGCAATCGCTCTCATTTGATCCTGGTGAACAATCCTCGAATCCAGCAAAAGAAAAGACAGTTTCGCCATCGTCAACTGTACCTGATCGTCTAAAGCTTGATGGATCATATGTCACCTTCACTGCACCAGACATACTTGCTTCGATGGCAGGATCACAGATACTTAGACCAATTCCTCGGTTGGAAGATTCCTGGTGGTACTTGACGCAAGTGTTTAGATTGGATGCTAAACGTACGTATCCGTCAGGATCAATGAACCACGCTCTCTTCTTCTCCTCAGAGGAGACACTGCAGCAAGGGCGCATTCCGATCTTCTTGTATTCAATAAAGGTCTGAGGAATGTTGAAGGCATGCATACAGAAGGAACTCGACGAGCCGTCAAAGCCAGAGTACTCGGAGGCAATCATGAAACTGATTCCAGCAAAGTCGGCTTGTGTCTTTGAAACTTCGGCAGAATTCATCATTAAACGAGATGTGTATAATTCGTTCATGGTGTCTGTGCTCTTTCTAATTGTTCTTGTGGCATGGTTCTTCAGCAAGTCAATGTAGTGCGCTGGTGTCGGGCTGTTTTGTTCAACTTCTTTGTATGGCAGCTCAACGTAATTCCTTCGCACATACTCCACCAAAAAAATGGCTGCGAGCACAGAAAGGGTTTTATTGCTATACATCCCTTCAGCTTAATTATGTGTATGATATAACAGTAGTGTAACTTTTAAAGTGGAAGTTCGAATCGAAGGCACAAAATTAAAAATATGGGAGAAAAAGAGACAGTGTGACAATCAATCAATCAAAACTAAACATCAAGGAAAAGGAAGCTCAAAGCAGGTTGCAGGCCTGCAGGACTACTATGTCTTCCCCAAATGAGAAAGACATCCAAGACTAAAAAGTCTGAGATTCGCGTCAATGAGCTAAAGGAAATTTATTTCTTTAGAAAAGGTACAAAATTCTTAATTTCTGAAGAAACGTGTACGCACTCAGAAAGACACACTCAGAAAGAACCACGTACAACATTCAAAGAAACGATTGAAGCAGCTTATGATGAATCGTACTACTACGGAACTATGCACTAAACTTCAACTCAAATTGTTTTGGATTTGGTAGTTTAACTTCAACAGAATTAATTAGTGATGACATCACTGAAGCCTTAGAAACCTGCTTCGGACTCTATAACCAATCGTGTATCCTCGGTAGTGGTCCCATCTTATTTTCTCTGGTTGAATTTAAAGAAGATGTGACGATTTCTTAAATTGCGTTTCGCACCTCTTTTTGACGAATAAAAAATATGACAACAGTGGAAAGTGGGATTGACGCACGATCGTGAGAGTGACCAATAATAGCAGGTGTAAAGCAAAGCCAGTGCTGCCTCTTTCTCCGTTTCTGGATTACGATATTTGTGATTCTTCTTGCTGGAGTTTCGAAGCCACATGCACTCGTCTTGTCATCATGCATTAATAATGAAAGATGTAGCAGCTGCACAGTAATAGCAGCAGCTGCAACTCCGCCAGACGCCTTTTGTCCTTTCGTCGTTTCCATGCCAAGCAAAAGCATTACATTCCAGAAGCAATGGATTGCGCCGGCCGAGTGAGCTGGAAAACTGGGTGTTGATAGTATTGCAGTCATCGTATTATATGTATAGCGTCCCGTTTACTATGTGGATTGTGCTGAGTGAATAGGAATAGAAGGTGTTGATATTGCAGTTATAGATGTACCGATTACTGTACTGAAATCAGATTGAAACGCCTACACTGTGCCTACTAAAGATCCTTGATGAAGTGGAAGTCTTGAACCAACTGATAATTACCAAGTGAAGATGTGCTGGTGTGATAATTTTCCATTTGCATTTCACCTCCTTCGCTTCTGTCATCATAATAATAATAACACATTTTAATTAGAATTAAGTAGCTCATCATTTTGGCGCAGACTAGCGATTGTAGTCATGAGAGTCTGCTCGACTTCCTCCTCTTGTATTCACATCGTCATAATCTATTCTACTTGCATTGTGCCATCGTGTGGTGATGAGGGTCTGCTGGATGTCTTCCTCTTGTTTTCACATCGTCGTGATCTCTTCTACTTACTCGTCCCTCTCGTCACCCCTATTCCAATCTCCACCTCTTCGAACCCCTCCCGCTGCCATATGTTTTTTCAAATCTCTGTCATCATAGATCCTCCTTCCGTCAGAATATCTGTCTCTGCCATACACCGAACATCTTTCTCTGTCACATATGGAACTTCGTTCTCTATCGCGTAGTAAAGCCCTAGATCCATTATTGTCCCTCCAACCATCCTCTCTATAGTAGTTGTCAGACCTCCCCAGACAGAAGCCCCCCCCCTACTATTCCCTCCGTAGTAGTAGGACTCCTTCCAGATACTTGAGATGTCGCATCGCATCCATACCGAGAACTGGCTTGGCGCTTGGAGGAACGTCTCGAAGTAGTTCGTTCTTGCTGATCTATGCATATCCAGCACTATCTGCAATATTTCGAGTGCTGGGCAAACCAATCCAGCATGATGATGATCTCAACACTTTGTCTTGTGAAAAGACGTCAATGAAACCAGCGTGGAGGCTTTTCCGTCCTGATCTGATTACGTTGAAGTAATAATGACATGGGAATAAGGTATCTAGTCGTCGTCCTCCTCCAAGAGAACACGCAATGATGGCTACGACTGTGTACCGGTACTAGTACGACTACTACTACTACGACATGCTCTCAATCTATCTGATCCGCTATTGAGGTGGATCTAGCTAGTAATCGGTTTCGTGAAGAGCACCGTCATTTCTATCAGGGTCCAGTGTTGATACTGAGGTTCCAGCATTTAGACAGGACACAGGACTCAGAGTGTTGTGGACAACGACCGCGGCTTGGACATACAGAACAGCGACGTTACACGTTACAAGTTTGAAAGCTCCTCGATTCATATTTAGAAAAAATTGGCTCTCAGTGGACAGGCTTTTTATGACGTAGGTTCCTCGATTAGATTGTTTGGCTTGGTACCGCCATTTCTCATTGCTCTATTTTCAATTTAAAGTAAAGCCATGGCGTGCTCCTGGGTGGAAAAGGCAGATCGCAATCCCGGCAGTTCGCAATCCCGCCACGCAATCGGAAACAGAAGAGGAAGCCCGAGATGACGACGACGAGCTAATTGTTTGTTTCTGAAGAAGAGTGCACGCACTCAGAAAGAAGCAAAGAAGAATTACGAAATATTACACTCGAAAAATTGGCGTTGAGTTTAATGCAGAATTTCCCAAAATTGAACACTGTTTGAAATGGCTCCAATTTCAAATTGCTATGATTCTCTTTAAAATCTAAAGAGTACTCTTCTTACTAAATATGAGATGGAATCTTATTCTATTACCAAACTGCAATGCCTTCGCCATTGCAAATGCCTTCTCTCATTACTAACGACTGACACCAAAATTATTGCAATACTTCACCGTGAATACTTCAGCTGTTGATGACCGGTTCTGGACTTGGGCCCGTTTCGTCATAGTATGTGTCGTGTCACGCACGATTGGCGATTCATCCAGATTGACATTATTCCATTCCCTAACTGCAATGCCTTCGCTATTGCAAATGCCTTCTCTTACCTGACACCTAATGTTGTACTGATTGCAATACTACATACACTGTACGTAGATTACTTCAGCTCTCTGACGACCTGTCCTTACTTACTGGCCCGTCTCGTCAGAGTTCCCATGATACAATCCATATCTTCGTTGGTGTGATATTCCACTTCGATAACCTCAGTGAGAAACTGCTTCTAATAAACAAGGAAACAAATTCAAAATTCAAAATACATCGACCTATCCTTCACAAACAATCAATGAACTGCACTACTGTTCCCGCTTTTTTTTTAGGGGGGGGATAATTAGTGTACGAGTAGAAGCAGTTTGCTTCAACAAAAATTGAGCTGCAGATTCTCCCCATCGACATTGTCTTGTCCTTGTTTCCTTCACTCAACAGAGCTATAGTAGCCATCGATGCCCAATGCTTCACTACCTATAGGAGAATTAGTAATGACATCACTAACAGCGTTAGAAACCTGCTTCAGATCTTGATCGGCTGCCTTTAGCAAATCATGTATCCTCGTGATGGTGATAACCACCGTTCTTTCTGATGCCGTGAGGTGTCTGTGTATTCTGCGGCTGTGCCTTCAATATCGCGGTTGCAGCAACTACTACTAACAACATACATCGACCCCAAAACTGGTAAGCATCTGTCAGAACTAGTAGTGGGCCCGTCTTATTTTCTCTGGTGAATTTTGAAGAAGATGTGACCATCATTAAATCGCGTTTCACACCTTATTCTTGTTTAACTGACGAGTAAATATGACATTGGAATGTGGGATTGACCATTGACCTTCGTGAGAGCAGTGACCAATAACAACAGGTGTAAGCACAGCCATCGCTGTTTCTTTGATATTGCTTGCTGCAGTTTCGAAGCGTCATACACTCTCGCCATCATCAGTAATTAAAGATGCTGCTGCTACTCCATGTTTGGAGGCTCCTTTGGCTACTGTATATTAACGTAGTGTTACTCACAGATTGTGTGCTTATCATTATATACGTACTAGTATGTAAATCAAGGAGGAACTACCTAGATCCATTCACTGAGTGGTTCATCCTACTGGCATGAACCACCATGACTCTTTTACTCCTTGTTAATTTCCAATGCTGGTCACGACATAATGACCGGGTGTCATTAATGCGTCAAGCGGTCACGACATAATGACCGGGTGTCATTAATGCGTCAAGCACCCTTCGCTCTTCCGATGGGTTCTGTCATGTTCCAGTAATATGCTTTCCAACGTCTCTTTAACGTTCAACAAAGCATCCATATAATGTCACCAATATGACATTCTAACACTCCAGACACCTTTGTCCTTTCGTCAAGCATTAAACATTCCAGAAGCAATGTATTGCGCCGGCCGAGTGAGCTGGAAAACTGGATGTTGGTATTGCAGGCATCATATCATATAATAGCGTCCCGTTTACTATGTGGATTGTGCTGAGTGAATTGGAATAGAAGGTGTTGGTATTGCAGTTACAGATGTAGCACAATATAGCACTCCAGTAACTGTACTGAAATCAGATTGAAATGCCTACACTGTGCCTACTAAAGATTGTGACAGTTTTCCATTTGCTTTTCATCTCCTTCGCTTCTGTCATCATCATAATAATAATAATAACAACACACCATTTTAATTAGAATTAAGTAGCTCATCATGCTGTTGTCTACTAGAGTGGTTTCGAACAGCGCTTGAAGAAAAAGCAAGAAAAGGGTAGAGTGTCTCTTGCTTCAAGTCACCTGGCAGTCTCAAATGGTGAAATTGAAATGGCATTGAAAGCTGGGCTTCACTACTATCCAGATCACCTTGGCTCTCTTTATGAGCAAGACCGTGATCACCATAATGTATGGGGGGGACAACGGGGATGCGAGGAATTAGGTAGGCAAGAAATGTGGCAGATTGCTGAGGATTGCATGAACGAGACTGGCAACGATTCAATGATACTTGTGGGAGGAAGAAGTGCAGAAGAACCGACTTTATCTCTCACTCTCCCTCCATTGTTTGTGGCTGCGGCTGGTGAAACTACAGATGACTGAAATATTTTGTATGATCTTCTTCGAAAGGATCCAGCAAGGTGGATTGCATACCAGATTGGAGATTGACAAAAGACGACGGTCAAGAGGAGGAGAGTCGAGAAAGGATTGCCTAATGTGCAGATTTCAGTGAAAAGAAATGCAAAGTGGAGAAGCAATGAATTGCAGTATCATCGCAAAGAAAACATACTGAATACTAAATCGAAATTGTGGTTTTAATAATACCGCCTTTATCTCCATTCTTTAAAACGTATCTTGTCTTTCATTATAGCGCCGGTGCTTTTGACTTATTTAGTGCATTGCTTGGGAAGCATGAATCTTCTTATACCCCCTTCTTATACCCAGAACTGTATGCACTATTTATAACGCAAAATAGTTAAATACTGTAGAATGCAAAGCTTCGCTCGATACTATCAATGGTGATTATTGCAGTACACAGTACACCCCACGCTATCGCTCGCTTGACGAAACGAAACGAAACGAAACGAAACGAAACGAAACGAAACGAAACGAAACAAAAGAATGTTTCCTGTGATGCATACAAGGTAATGTTATATTCTATCATCAATGAAGATGTCGAATTCATATTAATAAAAACATATTCGACAATTATTAAAAACAAGAATTCTACGAGATTTATGTAGATCCAACGAGCTATTATTAGGAGTTAGCTTGGACATAGATATTGTACTGGGTTGGGTTTAGGAATCTGTCTTTGATTGGAGTTTGGTATAATTATTCATGAAAAGACGCCGAACAGTAACACTATCATAACGCAAAGGTGATATGGAGGACTTTTGCAGAAATTCTGAAGTAGTTATTGTGTATTTAATAGCGTAAACACTCTTTTGTACTACTGGTACCAGTAGGCTGTGTCAAACATCTTTACGTTGCCTTTGGCTGCGTCCAATTGCTTGGAATAATGTTATCATGAATAATCTCACGATGGCAGCTCCAAACTAGTTTGATAGCCTCGGAAGTTCCAATACCAGCACCTCTTGGATCACCCGCAGGACCAAACCAATGATTCTGTGGCGCACCAGTCGTGCGTGCACGAATTCCAGCGTATGTAGTCCCATTGACGGTGTTTGCCAGGACCTTCGCTTGAAAGCTTTGATCGTTCGAGACAACTGCGGCAGTTAGATGATGTGACATTCTCTCACACGCTTCGAGCACCAGATCCAACTCATCCTCACTATAGCTGGTCACAACCTGGAAAGGAGCGAATTTCTCACTCACACATGCCTCGTAATTCTCGTCCTTTAGCATTTCTTTCAAAGGCACAAAAACCGCAGTTGGTTCTACTGCACCATAAACGTCAGGAATGTCATGACTTGCCAGCTCTTTCCCTCCGAAGAGTACATACGCACCAGGGATCTTCAACAACTTCTCAACATGATCCAAAATATCTGATGTTGTATGAGTCAAAACTGGACCTAAAGTTTCCGTGTTAGACTTGATACTTGGCTTGTTCAAAATCAGGAAATTGACAATGTTTGCGTCAGAGACTTACCAATTGTTAGATCGTCGAGTGAACGCTTGGCCGCATTCGTCGTGATCTTTTCCAAGAACCCTGCTTCTTTCCAATTATCATGAACAAACATGATACTCTGTGCTGAACACTTTTGCCCTTGTGTAGCATAGGCTGTGTGAAAATAGAGCGAGTTAGAGCTATACTCGTACACGAATATTGATTTTCAAAAAGGAATCAAATATTCATATCCAATCAACCAGCAAAAGAAGCGAATGAAACCAAACCAAACCAAACCAAACCAAACAACTCACCATCTTGGTCACTCTGCCATGCAACATAATCGACATCCAATACATCAGGTCCCAATATCTTCCAGTCAAAACCAGCATCCTCAATCTTCACCTTGCCCGCAGTAACCCTTGACAAATGCTCCGCGATTTTAGAAGAACCAGTAAATTGCGTCAAACGAATTGGACTGCTGAGGATAAGCTCCTCTGCTACTGGTCCTTGGCAATTCAACAAGTCAACGTCTTCTTTTGGCATTCCACAATCATGTAACAAGTGAAGAAATTGTTCCATTACAAATGCAACCTTTTCTGCAGGTTTGAGAACCGGTTTGTTCCCCATATATAGGGCACCCATTAGTTGCAAGACTGGGATTTCCAGTGGAAAATTAAAGGGTGAACTGAAAAAAGTTAAGAGGGAAAAATGAGATTTGGATCGACAGTGAAATACCAAATGGAATTTGAAAGGTATGTACTACGTGTACGTGTACGTGTAGATTCAGATAGATGGAAGTAACATGACACAACTTACATGATTGCAACCGGTCCAAATGGCCACCTGTACCCATTCGATTGTTGACCATAATAATCACCTGGATTACCAAATGAGCGTGCAAGAAACCTTACATTATCCCCAGCAAAGTTATTTAGAAACGCTGCAGTCACCTTCACCTCTCCTGACGCTTGCTGATGACTTTTCGGCACACATTTCATAATGGCCTGCGTGAAAAATTCCTGAATCTCTGGATCGGATAAAGCAGCACCCGCCTTGATACGTGGTGTAGTTGCAACGAAATTATATTAGTATCATATATTCACATTCACATTCACATTCACATTCACATTCATATTCACATGTACTGTACTTTACTTGTATGCATTTATGAAACATGCATGCACTAATTGAACGTATCGATATCCATTCATAATAATATCTTACCTTTCTCGAAATTTCTCCATACATGAGGTACCGTTCAACATTCTTGATTGGATTATGAAGACCACTTTTGGTAACCTTTTTCAAACTTTCCCGAAATGGCGCAAGTTCATCAACGGAAGTATCGGCAACATGGCAAATGGGAAAGGAATCCTTGTTCATGGGATGTGGCACAGATATCTTGCTTTGGATGCTGGATTCTGGCTGCCACGATCCCCCCACTATATTTTGAACATAGTGAGGGGTGGCTACTTCACCAAGTGAATTAGGATCCAATGTGGCCCATGATAGATTGGTGGAAAGCATTCGGATCGTGTTACCATTTAGCTTGGCAAGTGAACTACGCATGGAACGCCGTGTACTGGTACTACCTCCTCCGCGGGAAGAAGATACAAGAAGACTAGTAGCTAGTGTCATTATATATCTTTGAGTGTGCGTGTGTGATTGAGTTAAGTTACCTTTGCTGGTATAATCTGTAGTGATAGGTCAATAATTGCAATCTTGGACTGAATTATGGTAAAGAGGAATCGTGCAGAATTGTGCAGAATTACAGTGCAGAATTTATAAAAGTGATGCGTGGAGCCGTTGTGATTGGTGATGGCTGATGGCGATCTTCGAATCTTTTCTTGGCACTTTCTCACTCACTTTCTCACAAAGATCTGAAATTCCTAGAAATTGCAAAATGAAAATGAGAATACTACAGACTTACAGACTGGCAATGCAGATTGCAGGTTTTTTACAGTTTGATTACGGTTTTGAATTTTGGGACTGATGAAACTCTCGCGCGAAGATAATGGAGGGAGGGAGGTAGGTAAGGTGTTTACCGGTGC
>Ga0209712_10005056_pt1 | contig 10376 bp, 10 predicted proteins | sample ArcOceMetagenome_FD_187443 | JGI IMG/M metagenome (GOLD analysis project Ga0209712, IMG submission 187443) | Marine eukaryotic phytoplankton communities from Arctic Ocean - Arctic Ocean - Greenland ARC118M Metagenome (SPAdes) (version 2) | ecosystem: Environmental > Aquatic > Marine > Oceanic... | reverse complement strand
GCAACAGGAAAATTTTTGGCAGCTGACGTTTGTCGATTTTTTAGCCGGCTTTAAGCGGTTGCCGGAGAAAGTGTCGCAGTCACAAGCTGTTAAGTAATAGACGGTAGATTGCCAATCGTCGGGCCATTATTAATATCAGAAAGATGTAGATATGGAAAAAAAGAGGCCGCATGTATTTTGATTTTATCAAAAATCACGGTGAACTTTACCTGAACTCAATAAAAGAATATCGATTTTGTTCGCGCAATGCAGGCGTTTTAGCCGGGGAGAAATTTAAACGATAGTAAGATCTTCACAAAACTATGGTCTTTGCTCATGTCTTGTAGTTACTGATGCGTCACAGCCAAAATGCGAACATCGGCTTTAATCATTTTTGCTTCGCTTCGCCTACATGCTCACAGTACGTTCTTGCAATACACTTAGCAATTTAACCAGCATCGGTTGTGGCACACATCCAATTTTATCTAGAAATAATGTATCAGATTTAGCAAGCTCAAAGGCCCTTTCTGGATAGAAATAGTGCCCAAAAATGCGTCTTGTTCATGGTCATTAACTATCCTTTTATCAAGAATATTTTGAAGTGGCAGAGGAAATGATGGCTGACTTGTTTCGCAAGGAAGAATTTTTGCAGCAATATTCAGCATGAAACTACCGCTAAGTATCCCCCTCTGGTGACTTAAATAGGTTTCGATGTCGTCTGCCGTAACCACATGGACAGGTTCACCCATGAATGACATCTCCGTTGCCCATATGATGGTGATGTGTATCATCACTCTCTAACATAATGACTTTTTTTGTACTTGCCTGTTTTTCATAAAAATATTGGGCTGTATGATCATTGTGTATTACTTCAACTAGGCACATAATTTGCTGTTAAAGTAATATCACACAACACAACTTAAATACGCCAGTAAATTGACCGTGTTCCTTGGCGCTCAAATACCAACGTAAGGATTAACATGACGACGATGTTCGATAATAAAACCATTCTTATCACCGGTGGCACGGGGTCATTTGGTAACCTTTACGTTAAAACTTTACTTGCGCGGTGTAAGCCAAAGAAAATAATTATCTATTCTCGTGATGAACTTAAACAGTATGAAATGCAACAAGTCTTTAATTCCCCATGTATGCGTTACTTTATTGGCGATGTGAGGGATAAAGAACGTTTGACTCAGGCAATGAATGGGGTTGATTTCGTTATTCATGCGGCCGCGTTAAAACAAGTGCCGGCTGCTGAATACAATCCGATGGAATGTATTAAAACCAATATTAATGGCGCTGAAAATGTCATTAACGCTGCCCTTGCCAATAATGTTGAGAAAGTCATAGCGCTTTCTACCGATAAAGCCGCTAACCCGATAAATTTATACGGCGCGACCAAGCTTGCTTCAGATAAATTATTTGTTGCTGCTAATAATATGAGTGGCGGCTATAGAACATTATTTTCTGTAGTTCGCTATGGCAATGTCGTTGGCTCGCGAGGCTCAGTGGTACCTTTTTTTCAAAAATTACTTGATGATGGCGCGACAAGCTTACCTATTACTCATGCAGATATGACTCGCTTTTGGATTTCATTGCAAGGTGGCGTTGATTTCGTTTTAAAGAATTTTGAACGCATGCTTGGAGGTGAAATTTTTGTTCCAAAAATCCCCTCTATCAAAATTCCCGATCTTGCCTCAGCTATGGCCGCAAATGTGCCACAAACGATTATCGGCATAAGACCAGGGGAAAAGCTGCACGAAGTGATGTGCCCAGCCGATGACTCCTATCATACCTATGAATATAGCGATCATTTTGTTATTGCACCGACCATTAACTTTAGTAGCCGAAGTAATGACTTTACCTGTAATGCCTTAGAAGAAAAAGGTCGTCCGGTTAAACACGGTTATGAATACAACTCAAATAATAACCCTGACTTTATGAGTATAGAAGAAATTAAAGTCTTCAACTTTGAGGCCTGTGAATGATCCCGTACGGCAAACAATCCATAAGTGAAGATGACATTAATGCTGTGGTTGAGGTACTTCGCTCTGACTTTATTACCCAAGGACCTAAGGTGCCCGCATTTGAAAATGCATTGGCGAATTATTGTGGGGCGAAACATGCAGTCGCCACAAATAGTGCTACCTCAGCCTTACATATTGCTTGTTTAGCCCTTGATGTTGGCAAAGGCGATATAGTGTGGACCTCACCGGTTTCATTTGTTGCTTCGAGTAACTGCGCACTTTATTGCGGTGCAGGTGTCGACTTTATCGATATAGACATTAACAGTGGTAATCTTTCACTAACCGTGCTGAAACAAAAACTGATAAAAGCAGAACAAGCACAATGTCTGCCGAAAGTGATCATTGCCGTTCATTTAGCAGGGCAATCTTGCTTAATGGCAGAAATTAAGCTGCTCAGTAAGCACTATGGCTTTTCAATTATTGAAGATGCTTCTCATGCCGTTGGTGGAAAATATCAAGGCAAGGCCATAGGCTGCGGGCAGTTTTCAGATATCAACGTTTTCAGTTTTCATCCCGTTAAGATTATCACCAGTGCTGAAGGCGGTATGGCATTAACCAATAATGCAGAGCTAGCGGATAAATTACGTTTACTGCGAAGTCACGGTATTGTTTCAGATCAAAAGCGTATGACCGAAGCAAGTCATGGTCCTTGGTATTACCAACAAATAGCGCTCGGTTTTAATTACCGTATGACCGAACTACAAGCAGCATTGGGCTTGAGTCAACTTAATCGATTAGATGAGTTTGTCCACAAACGAAATACTTTAGCCAAAAAATATGATGATGCTTTTGCTGATAGTTCATTAAGCCTATTGAGGCCCCATGGTGATAATGTTTCTGCATATCATTTATATATCGTACTATTAGCCGAGCACGATGCAAAAAACCACAAAAGCATTATTGAGCAATTACGAGCAAAAGATATTTGCGCTCATGTGCATTATATTCCTATTCATTTACAGCCCTATTACCAAGAATTAGGTTTTAACTCAGGCGACTTTCCGGTTGCAGAGCAATATTACCAACGCGCTATTTCTTTACCGTTATTTCCTAACTTAAGCGAGCAAGAGCAGCACTATATTATTAATACTGTAAAAAGCTTAATAGGCTAGTGTGATGAAGTCCGTTATAAATACGAATAAGATGAAATTGGCCTTAGGCACCGTGCAGTTTGGGCTAGACTACGGCATTAGTAACCAAGCAGGAAAACCTTCATTTTGTGAAATAGTACGCATACTTAATACCGCTTACGAATACAGTATCGATACCTTAGATACCGCAAGTGCTTATGGTGACAGTGAGCTGGTGTTAGGGAAGATGTTAAGGGAAACGTCAACAGCAAGCAGTACCGAACAGTCTTTTAATATTGTTACTAAAATCCCTCATTTATCTAATACGACACCAAGTAAGACCACATCCTGCACCACATCAATTAGTGAATACTTCGATAATAGTTTGAAGCATTTACAAACACGAAAAATTGATGCGTTAATGTTTCACAATGCTAATGATTTATTAACTAATGAAGGCGCTAGCTATTTTCAACAAGCTACTGACTTAAAACGACAAGGGCTAGTCAAAAAAATTGGTGTGTCAGTGTACCAGCCACAGCAGCTAGAAACGATAATGGAACGCTTCAAACTTGATATCGTACAAGTCCCTTTTAATTACCTAGATCAACGTTTTTCTCAACCGGCTATTCAAGAAAACTTGGCAAAACAGCACATTGAAGTTCACGTGCGTTCATTATTTTTACAAGGCTTGCTATTGATGCCACTCGAGAGACTGAATGACTATTTTCAGCCGTATCTAGGACAAATACAACGCTTTCATGCCTTGTGTAAACAATTAAAATGCCAACCCTTAACATTGGCTTTAGCCCTTATTCATACCAATGATTTTATCGATAAAGCCGTTGTAGGTTGTTGTTCAAATGAGCAATTAATACAAATAATTAACCATTATCAACGAGCAAAGGTTTTGGTTGATTCATTAACAAATGAAACATTTGAGCAATTAAGTTTGTTAGCCTGTTCAGATGAAGCACTGATTAACCCAAGTCTCTGGCCTGTGAACTAGAAGAGCTGAATATAATGACCACACATGTGATTTTGCAAGCAAGAGTCAGCTCTACCCGCCTTCCGGGTAAAGTACTCAAACTGATTATCGGTAAAGCAATGCTTGCTCACCAAATAGCGCGAGTACAACGCGCCAAACTGGTCGATAAAATTATAATTGCGACCAGCGAAGATAGAAGTGACGATGCTATCGCACAGCTATGTGAACATTTATCCATACCATGCTTTCGCGGCAATTTACTTGATGTGCTTGATAGGTTTTATCAAGCAAGTTTAGCTTTTCCTAGTGAGGTGATTGTCCGCTTAACCGGTGATTGTCCGTTAATTGATAGTGACATTATTGATGAAGTAATTGATGCGCACCTTAATGGTAGTAATAACTATACCAGCAATTGTGAGCCGGCAAGTTTTCCTGATGGACTCGATGTTGAAGTGTTTAACTATAGCGCATTGAAAACAACTTGGACCAATGCTAAAAAACCATCAGAGCGCGAACATGTAACCCTCTTTATCCGAAATCACCCTGAATTATTCAGCTGTGGTAGTGTTCAACATGATACAGATTTGTCTAATTTGCGTTGGACAGTAGATGAAAAAGAAGATTTTATTTTTGTCGAACAAATTTATCAAGCACTCTATAGACCAAATCCTGCCTTCACTTTTAACGATATATTGCACTATCTAGAGCAATATCCTGACGTGGCAAAAATCAATCAAAGCTTTACCCGTAATGAAGGCCTTTTAACATCAGAAAAAAAAGATAAAGAGCAAGGTTATGACTAAAGATTTTACCCAATCAAATATTTGGTTTGCCCGCGCTGAAAAAACCATCCCTTTGGGCTTCTCAAACCTTTAGTAAAGTAAAATATCTTATCCTAAAGGCGTAGCGCCTCTGTTTATAAAACGTGGTCAAGGTTGCCAGGTTTGGGACGCTGATGACAATCAATACATCGACTTTGTCAGCGGGTTGTTATCGGTATCATTAGGTTATTGTGACCGTGATGTTGATAACGCAGTCATTGAGCAAATAAAATTAGGGGTCACCTTCTCACTACCTCATCAACTTGAAATGGAAGTCGCCGAGCAATTACTTGACCTTATTCCCTGTGCTGAAATGGTACGATTTGGTAAAAATGGCAGTGATGCAACCACAGCAGCTGTGCGCCTTGCTCGAGCTTTTACCGGCAGAGAACATGTGGCAGTATGCGGATATCACGGCTGGCAAGACTGGTATATCGGTTCAACCACGCGAGATTTAGGCGTACCCAATGCAACCAAAGCATTAACCCATGCGTTTCAATACAATGATATTGACTCATTAGAGAAAATATTTATTGAATATTCAGAACAAATTTCTGCCGTTATTATGGAGCCGATGAATGTTAGTTTTCCACAAGGCTATCTAGACGGCGATACTGAAAATCAAGAGCCGCTAAATTTTTTACAGCAAGTAAAGGTATTGTGTCATCAATACGGCGCACTGTTTATTCTTGATGAAACCATTACTGGCTTTCGTTTTAGCTTAGGTGGCGCTCAAGAATTATTTGACGTTACGCCTGATTTAGCGACTTTTGGTAAAGGTATGGCAAATGGTTACCCACTTTCTGCAGTGGTGGGTCGCAAAGATATTATGATGCTCATGGAAGATATATTCTTTTCGGGCACTTTCGCAGGTGAAACCTTGTCATTGGCGGCAACCAAAGCGACCTTAAGCAAAATACAAAACGAACAGGTGCTTGAGCATATCCACGCCATGGGCACGCGTTTAATGACTGGATTAGAAGCCTTAATTGAAAAGTACCAAGCGCAACATTGGCTTTCATTGGCGGGCCATCCGGCATGGTCATTTTTAGTCATGGCAGATGCCGCGCCTTACTCTGTTATTGAGTTGAAATCATTATTCTTACAGGAAATGCTTGAGCGAGGCATGTTGCTTGGCGGTGGTGGGCATAATTTAAATTATGCCCATAAGGAAATGCATATTGATGCTTTGCTTAATGTTTATGACGACGTATTAAGCTTATTATCACAGGTGATTAAAGAACTAAATTTTAGCGAACATTTCCGTGGTGAACTTTTACAACCCGTGTTTAAGGTGCGTTAGTATGCATATTGCGATAAGGGCCGACGCATCAACAAGAATTGGCTATGGGCATATTATGCGTTGTTTAACCTTAGCGGATGCTTTTGTCACGAATTTTAATAGTAGTATCAGCATTAACTTTATTTGCCACCGATTACCAAACAAGCTCAGTGAAAAAATTAAAGCCAATGGTTTTAGTGTTATCAATATCGACAGTGATGTTGAGCAAGATGAATGGTCACAAAGTCATGATGCACAGCAATGCATTCAAGTACTATCTGCACTTAATAAAAACAATAATATTGATCTGTTAATTCAAGATCACTATCAGTTAAATCTCCCTTGGCAACAAGCATTACACCCTTATACATCTTTTCTACTTGTGATAGACGATTTAGCAGACAGAACCCATCAAGCTGACTTCTTACTCGATCAGACTTTCGAGCGAAAAGCACAAGATTACCAAGGGTTAGTCAATGAAAGCTGTCAGCTATTTGTTGGCGAGTCTTATATTTTATTACGTGATGAATTTACCCAATTAATATCACAAGCAAAACAAAACCGTGAAAATTCCAAAGCTATTAATAATATTATGGTCAGTTTAGGCGGTATGGATCCTAACAATGTTACGGCCAAAGTCCTTAATAGTTTGATTCAGTGGCAAAGTTATCATCAAGCGCAGAACCAACATAATAGGTTAAGTGTTAATGTGGTGATGGGCTCTAGCGCACCTTACCTTGAAAGTATCAAAGCACTGTGCCAACAACATAGCTGGCTTAACTTACATCAAGATTGTAATAATATGGCTGAATTAATGCTGGCAGCTGACCTTGCTATCGGTGCCAGCGGCTCTAGCGCTTGGGAGCGTTGTTCGTTAGGCTTACCGACTCTTTCCATCGAAATTGCTGACAATCAAGCCTTAGTGAGTAAAAATTTAGCCAACTTTGGCGCTATTGTTAATTTATCAACAGCAGAGCATTGCAAAGAGCAAGATATTATCGATGCCCTTAAAACCTCAATGACGGATAACAAAAAATATCAACAGATGGTTGAACAATGCTTTAAGTGTTGTGATGGCCAAGGAGCCCAACGTTTATTTTCCAAAATCAGCTCTACCATTAACTCAGCTTTGACGCCTGCTACCAACTCACAAGAGATGAATAGCAATATAACGTTAAGAGCCGCAATCATTGATGATTTAGATCTGGTTTTTGCTTGGCAATCGCAATCTGAGATTAGACGCTTCTCTCGAAATCCTAAGCCGGTAAAATACCAAGAGCATTGCACTTGGTTCACCAGTGCTTTAGTAAATAAAAAGAAAAATATTTTTATTATTATCGAAAATGATGAGCCACTTGGTATGCTCAGATTAGATAAAATAGAGAGTGCTGGTTTTGAGTTATCTATTTTAGTAGACCCAAAAATTCAGGGGAAAAATGTCGCAACAAGTGCTATCTCAGCCATCCCTATAATATTTAGAAATATATCGATTTATGCTTCCGTACACCCTGATAACAAGGCATCCCATCGTCTATTTAAAAAAGCAAGTTTTAAACAAATATCTCATGAACAATATGTACTTCTGCCCGAGACAAAATTAACTAAACAATTAGATTTACAGGATAAATGACATCTAAAATAATTTTGTTGCTACTGTTAATGTCTGGAATATTGACCAGTTCAATATGACATGGCCAACCTAATTCGGTCGCCCCAGTTAAGCTACCATTTGTCATTTTTTAGTTCAAAGTCCATGAGAATTTGGTAATCCAAGTATGAGTGAGGTCTATGATTTTGTATCGCATGGCTATGGAGTTCAGGGTATCTTGCTGGGCGTTAAATTGGTTCAAGTGATTACGCCAGTGAACCCGCTCTTGTTTTAAACTGTCAAAGAAGCTGCCTGCTCCTGCATTTTTTAAACACTCCTTTTTTTATTTATACTCCAACCCAGGACTTTGCTTGAATATAAGTCAATCACCACGGCTAAAAACAATCTCCTTGTGATGACCAAACACAAGTTATGTCCTGCACCCACCCTTGGTTTGGATTTGTACTGCTGAAGCTCATTGTCATAAATGGGCTTTTTGTGCAATGTTAGTGGCGTATCTATATATCTTTTTGTATTGCATCTTCAGACTAGACTCTTTCATCAGTTGCGCTGTTTTTATACGACTCACCGGATTCAATACTTTTTTAATACGTTGTGCCCAGAAGATATTGGCAATATCTTTTACTCATTTCAGCATCTCTTGATATGCAGGCTCATCATCTTGAGACCTCTGATAACTGTAATAATTGTGACTTTTCACATCCAGTAACCAGCATATTAAACGCAACGGCCAAATCTTATTATCGAGATATAAACGAGTGTTTAAATTTTTTCTTTGGCAAAGGAGAGCGTTGTAGATTCAAGTGATCGTCGCAACACTATACTTAAATAAAGTGGTGTTCATCAAAAACCAAGATACTGCCAATCTAATTTAATTGTTGCAGATATTTCAATTAAACTAAAGGTTTTACAAAACTAGGCGATACAATCAGTAAGCTTAATAAAAGCTTGTTTCTAAGAGTTTTAGTAACGATTAGAAAAGGTAATAAACCGGTTGAAGTTGAGCTTGAACAAATCTTTTGTATATATGTACAGGATAGAATAAAAGATAATCAAGCAAGTGATAAAAAACTGTTTAGTTTAATTAATTTGTTAGCTGATTTGTTTCCACAGAATAAACAATTAACGTTGAATAAGCTAAAGAGAAATATTTTTATCATTTAATTTTGCGTAAATATTTTTCGTAAAATTGACTACAAGATCATGACTATATCTTTCTATGAATAAAAACCTTAGTCCTGTTTAAAGAAATTAATCTTTAAATTCCAATTAATAGCATGGGAGTTTAGTTATGGCTATGTACGTCAACACAAATATATCGAGTTTAAATGCTCAAAGACAATTAACGAATTCTGGCACTACTTTAGATACTGCGTTTGAACGTTTATCTTCAGGTTTGAGGATTAACAGTGCAAAAGATGATGCAGCGGGTTTGCAAATATCAAATCGTCTTACAGGACAGATTAACGGTTTAACACAAGGTAATCGAAATGCCAATGATGGTGTTTCAATCGCGCAAACTGCAGAGGGTGCGCTGGATGAAATGACTAATATGTATCAACGTATTAGGACATTAGCGGGTCAAGCCGCAAATGGTTCAAACTCGGCGTCTGACCGTGCTGCATTACAATTGGAAATGCGCTCTTTAGGTGAAGAGATAAACCGCATAGCTGGTGATACAAGTTTTGGTGGTACAAATTTACTTGATGGGAGTTTCAATGCTCAATTTCAAGTTGGTGCGAATGCTAATCAAGTGATCAGTATGACCATGACAAGTGTAGCTTCTTTTGATGGCAGTAGCGTTTCTGTCTCTAGTTTTGCCGTTAGTGATCTAGCTGCTGCAGCTAGCGCTGTCACCGGAACGGGGTCTGGAGCTTCAACAGCATTTGTAAACGCAAGTAGCTTGTCATTTTCATCTGTTGGCGAAGCACAAGATATTCTAGCGGCAGTAGATGGAATGCTAGGAGCCATTGATGCTAAGCGTGCTGAATTAGGTGCAGTTCAAAACAGGTTTAGTTCAACAATCCGTAATCAATCAAATATTATTGAAAACTTATCTTCTGCACGCTCTCGTATTCAAGATGCAGATTTTGCAACGGAAACGGCAAAGCTAACTAAGGCGCAAATACTACAACAAGCAAGCAGTACTATTTTGTCTCAAGCGAACCAGCGTCCACAAGCCGCGTTATCCTTACTTGGTTAATAATTAATATTTTTTTAGTTCATACTAATAGAGCTGAGCATAGTATAGCTTAGCGCAGAGTTACTAGGTGTGCTGACAATATATATAAGAACCACACGAGCAGGGTTATGTTTAAAATGTGCTGGGACGATGTGGCTTGATGCCAAAAAAGATACTCTCGGGTTTTCACCAAAATACAGTCAGTAGTTATTTTTACCGACTCTACCACAAAGAAAATTCCCGAGAGTCCCTGTTAAGCAGCTACTTAATTATTTAACCCAAATTAACGAAAAAGGATTACTAAAAACAAACAATAACAGGAGGCGTTTGTTGCTCATTATTTTATCCTACTTATGATAAAGGTTTATTCGGGTAAACTTTTATCCCAGTTTCGTCAAAATAGTGTTACTAACAT
>Ga0209712_10005054_pt1 | contig 10379 bp, 10 predicted proteins | sample ArcOceMetagenome_FD_187443 | JGI IMG/M metagenome (GOLD analysis project Ga0209712, IMG submission 187443) | Marine eukaryotic phytoplankton communities from Arctic Ocean - Arctic Ocean - Greenland ARC118M Metagenome (SPAdes) (version 2) | ecosystem: Environmental > Aquatic > Marine > Oceanic... | reverse complement strand
GCTAAAATTAAAATCTCGGAAACTGAATATTATAAAAATGCTAAAGAGCTCAATAAAGAATATGCAAAAAAAATGCGAGAAGAGAATAAAGAAAAGCAGTCTGAGTATCGAAAAAAGATGTATCAGAAGGCAAAATTATATAAAAAGAACCTTCTAAAGAAGAAATAACCCATTAATTATCGACTAATTGTCTTTTTTGTGCATCGCATGCAACTGCAGAAGTATAAATTTTACTTAATTTTTGCTTTAGTCATTGTGTTAAATCAAACATGAATATATATTTATAAATAATTATTACATATGCGACGAAACAGCATAAACAAAAATTTTAAAGGAATTATTTATGGAAACAGGTACAGTAAAGTTTTTTAACTCAGAAAAAGGTTTTGGATTTATTACTCCGGATAACGGTGATAAAGACCTTTTTGTTCACATCTCAGGAATCTCAGCTGGTGAGCTTCAAGATGGCGACAAGGTTGAATTTGAGATTGGTGAAGGTCAAAAAGGCCCTTGCGCAGTTAACGTTAATCGTAAATAATTTATAAGATATAATTTGTTTTGATTACTGGGTGATACTTTAAGTATCACCTTTTTTTTGTCTATTTTTTGCATTTTCAATGTGATTTGGTACACTTATCAACATGCAAAGTTTAGAAAGAAGATTAGGTTTATTCGCAGTCGTTACTATTAGTATAAGTTCTATGGTCGGATCAGGTATATTCGTTCTACCAGGACTTGGAGCTGCTATTACAGGACCTTCACTATTTATAGCCTTCCTCCTTTCAGCTTTAACAATTTTACCGGCAGCTTTAAGTAAATCTGAATTAGCTACCGCTATGCCTACTAGTGGTGGAACATATGTTTACATTGAGCGTACTTTTGGGCCACTTGTTGGAACTGTTGCGGGACTTGGATTATTCGTTTCTATACTTTTAAAAGCAGCTTTTGAGTTAATTGGACTTGGGGCCTATTTTATAGTCTTTTCCGACGCACCTTTAACTCCTACAATCCTTGTCTTTTTGACTGGGATTATCTTTTTAAATATTCTGGGTGTTGGTAAAGTTAGTAGCCTTCTTACTGCAATTTTGGCCATAACTGTTCTGTCTTTAATGGTTCTTGCTGGATTCTCAATTCCATATTGGGATATCGGAAATTTTGAACCACTATATACTGGTGGAATGAGTGGGCTTGCTGGTGCAACTGCACTGGTTTTTGTCTCATTCGCAGGAGTTACAAAAGTTGCTGCAATAGCTGAAGAAGTTAAAGATCCGGCCAAAAACTTACCACGAGGTATTCTATTATCTTTGTTCTTAGTAACTATATTATATTGTGTTGTAAGTTTAATGTTATCAGGTGTTTTTGATTCATCCGAAATTGCCGGAAATTTAAAACCAATTTATATGCTTGCACATAAAGTGGGGGGTTACGGGTTAGCGGTTGCGATTTCAGTTGTTGCTGTTATTACTATGATTAACTCTACCAATGCTTCTGTTCTTGCTGGATCACGATTTCCATTTGCTATGAGTAGAGATAATTTACTTCCTAAGGCCTTAGGTAGTGTTCGAAATAGATTTTTAACTCCTATAGCTAGTATATTACTTTCAGGAGTTGTTATAGCCATTGTCATTTTAACAATGGATGTTGCAAAAATAGCGAAACTTGCTTCCGCCTTTATGATAATGATTTATATGGTTGAAAATTTCTGTGTTATCGTTCTTCGTGAAACTAGGCCACAGTGGTATAAACCAGGTTATAAATCTCCTCTTTATCCCTTTATCCAAATACTAGGAATTTTATCTAGTATCGCTCTTCTTGTTGCAATGGGTTCGATCTCAATAGTTGCTCTCGTTTCAGTATGTGCTCCTGGTCTTATTTTCTATTTTGCTTATTCAAGAAATAAAACAGATAGAAAAGGCGTTCTTGGTATAAAAGGTAAGAGACATGATTTAATAGAAGAAAATATTTTTGCTCGGCATACAGATTTCTATAATATTGAAAGAAGTTCTCAAGTTGTTGTCGCTCTATTTGGAAGAGAAAGATCTCCTGATATGCTAGTTGAAATGGGTGTTGCTTTAGCTGACACCGGTGATGTTGAAGTCACTTCAATGATTGAAGTTCCAGAACAAACCACTCTTCAAGATGTCCTTGATGAACCTGCCGAGGTTAGATCTCTTAGGCGACGTGTAAAAGCTATGGGTAATGATAAACAAAGAGCAATTCACTTTGATCCAATTGTAACCCATGACTTATCTAAATCTATTTATGATATCAGTCAGTGTGTTCACTGTGAGTGGCTTCTTCTTGAATGGAGAGGTAAGAACCGCGGAGCACTTACAATCCATGACCCTCTTGGCTGGTTAAAATCTCATTTGAATTGTAAAATCGGAATCTTTAAAGATGCAGGAATTAGATACATAAAAAGTATCATGGTCGTTGTGAATGAAGATACAAATGATAAATTAGTACTAGATACTGCTGAACATTTTAGCCAGGTTCATAAAGCTGGAATTACATTAGTCGAATGGATAAAAGATGAAACTGAGAAAGAGAAAGCAATGTTAACTCTTGAAAAAATTTCTGAAAGTATCTCAATGCCTGTCAAAACAAAGATTATTATTGGTGGAGAAGAAATAAAATCAATTATTGAAGAAACTACTGAACATGAACTTTTAGTATTTGGTTCTCAAGATCATACTTTTAAAGCATCTGTATTTGGAAACTATGATAATAAGTTAATTTCAAAGTCTGCATGTTCTGTTATGGCCGTGCATTCGCCAATGGCCGCTCAAGTAAATAAAACAAATGAATAAAAAAGAATTTTTAGAACTTATTAAATCTTCTAATATGTTTAAGGTCTATCCTTGGCATGAAATTGATTTTGGACTTATCTCATGCATAAAAAGCTAGAACAATTTGTAAGTACATTATCAAAACAATTAAAATTAAATGATATTATTCTAAAAGCAGAATGGGTTATTGATCATATTTGTTACCGCGTTTCAAGTGAAGATCAGTACACTCAAATGAAAGAGTATTTTTTAATAGAGAATAAACTATTAGTTGAGAGCCTTGTTGGTGGAAGATTAATTGCTAGTTTTAAACTTTTTCAGCCAATTAATATTTTAGGTCAAAGTGTTACAGTCTTAGAATTACCCGCACCAAAGCAAGGTAAATTAACTCCAGAAGGGTATGAGCATATAGAGATTGTATGTACAGAGAGTTTCGATGAATTAATTGAATCCTTTCGCCATTTGAAACTAGATAAAAAAGGGATGAATAAAGATATTAACCCAGAATTAGAAATTGAACTTGATACATGCTCAATAAAGTTTCATCATCAAACACTGGAAAGTGTTATCGAATACGAAAAAAGTTTAGATTAACCTTCTTATATGTTAACATTCATCATGGGCGTTTACTCAAATATAAAACTAGATGAAATTAATGATATTTTACTTCACTATGAGCTTGGTGCTGCTGTTTCTTTTGAAGCAACTATGTCGGGAATATCTAATTCAAACTTTCAAGTAAATCTTTGTGATGGTAGCTCTGTGTTGCTTAAAATATCTAATGATAAAACAATTGAACAACTAAATAATGAGCAACAAGTTTTATTAGCACTTGAAAAAAGAAATTTCAGGTATTCAATCCATCCTTATAAAACGATGCTCGGTAAGCCTATTTATAATCATAAAGATTATTATGGTGTAGTCTTTCCTTTCATAAATGGTTTGCCACCGAAAATGACATTAGATGTTTGCTCTCAAGTTGGTAAAGCTCTTGGTTCACTGCATTCACTAGAAATAGGTAAAGAGGACTTAGATATCTTACGTCCTCATGATCTAGTAGGATTTGGTGGGCAAGGTATCTATGAGTACACTTTGAAAAAAGAAGCTCCAGAAGACTTTGTAAAAGACTTTAATTATGTTTTTCCTGATAAATTACAAAATATTCCCTACGATGTTTTTCCTGTTGGAATTATTCATGGGGACTTATATTTTGATAATTCCCTCTTTAATGAAGGTAAGCTTGTCACATTGATAGACTTTGAGCAATCAGGACGAGGGAGATTCATTCTGGATCTAGGTATTGCAATTTCTGGTAGTTGTTTAAATGACAAAGGTGATAACTTGGACCTTGATTTAATTGATTCATTTATTAAAGGATATGAGAAATCGAGATCACTTCTAACGATTGAAAAAGAATTTATTAATACAGCTATCTTAGTTGGGTTCTTTTCGATTTCCTTGTGGAGAATTAAAAGGTTTTATGAAGGTAATCTAGATGAATCTAAAAAGAATAATTATCAAGATCTTACGATAAGAGCTAAAAACTTTCTTAAACATATTTCTTAAGCTGCATCATCAACATCAGTAATATTTAATAATATTTCTTTTAATTTTTCTCTTGCTGGTATTAGCTCAAGGTTAATCTTCAAAAACATTAATTTGTTTAAGACGTCCATCCTTTTATTAAAATCAGTACCAATTTCTTTTAAAATGTCATCTATTTCTAATTGATATTTTAGTAAGGCTGGCTCTTTTTTTAATAATCGATCTCTTTCAAGTAAAAGTGCTTCTAATAATATTTTATTATCAACCTTCATATATCCTCCTATGAGTCTATTATACCTTTTTCTATAGTTTTTACCAAAAGCAGATAGTTACAAAAAGTAAGACCTCTAAACTGCTGATTTCTTATGTGAATTATATTAAAAATTTGGGATTAATTATTATATTATCTTTTTGAAGTTGTTTCGATAGGTTTTTCATAAATATATATGGCCATTTCTTTTGAACCATATTAATTACAAAGCTTGGTATATAACCACCAAATTCATTTAAAAACGCCATTTCAATCTCAGTTTTATTATCAGTAATATATTTGACGCGGACATAGCCGTCGTGAGAAAAACCACGAATAGCATTAGGATGAGCTGTGAAGTTTGGATGATCCTTTATTGAAATCATCTCTACATATAATTCTTTTGTTTTTTGATTAAATTTAGCGGAACTTTTAATTAAAAAATCTCTGTCATTAAAAGGCCAAGGAGATTCATATATATAATATGTAATCGCTTTTGTTTTTGATTGTATTTCAATTGTTTTTGAACCTTTCAGTTTTGGAAGCCATTGAGTTTTCCGTTCATCGTCCGCCAGAACTGTTACAACTTTTGATATATGATGATTTATTATGGTTTTAAACTTTATAGGTACAATTCCAGTTTCATGGGTATAGCTTTTAGGTGTGAAAATTTCAATACCATCTTTATCAGTAAATAATTCCCAAGGTATTTTTGTAAGTTTACTTTTAGAAAAACTTGATCCACTAAAGAGAATTGTAAATAGACCTATATATAAATTAATTCTTCTCATATTTCGCAATGATACCTTTGAATTCTTTCTATTTCTGTTGCTGTTCCCATAGCAAAGGGAGTTCTTTCATGTAAAGAATTAGATTTAATATCTAAAATTCTTGTAACACCATCAGTTGCCTTGCCACCGGCCGCTTCTATCAAATGTGCCATAGGATATGCCTCATAGACTTTCCTTAGAACACCTTCTGGTTTTCCATTTGAACAAGCAGGATAAATAAAAACTCCACCACGGTTTAAAATTCTATTTAATTCTGCCGCAGCTGAAGCATACCATCGTGTATTAAAGTATCTATTTCTAGGACCTTCAACACCTGAAAAACATTCATCAATATATTGAGTAATTGCAGGATTCCAAAAGTTTTTATTTGAAAAGTTAATAGCAATTTCGTGAGCTTCATTGTTAATTTTTAAGTTTGGATGTGTATAGAAGAAAACACCCGATTCTAAATCTTGTGTAAATCCTTGAGCACTCTCTCCAGTTGTAATGACCATTGTAGTTGCAAGACCATATATACAAATTCCAGAGGCCACAGGATTCCTAGAAGCTTCTAATACTTCTTCCTGTGTAGGCCTAGAGTCTCCAGGATTCTTACATATAGAAAAAATGGTAGCTACTGGAGCATTAATATCCAGATTACCAGATCCATCAAGAGGATCAATAACGAGAATATATTTATCAGATTTCGTATTTTCAAAGTAATGAATATCATCCATTTCTTCTGAGGCCATTGCCACAATATTTCCATTATTCTGCGCTAGATTTAAAAAAATATTATTTGCTAAAATATCAAGTGGCACTTGAGCATCTCCACTTGCGTTTTCAGTAGGTCCTTTTGTCATTAGACCTTGAATATTTCCATATCTCAATTTTGATGCTGTCATTCTACAAGCTAGTGCTATATCTGCCATTATACTAGTAAAGGTTCCTGATGCTTGCTCTGTTTGGTTTTGAAGAATGTATTGGTGAAGTGTTAAGGGGAGTTTCATTACGAGTCCATAAAATTTATTTCAATTATTTCCAAGTAAGTTGTTCAACTGAAGATTCTAAATTTACTTCAAGTTTAGAATTTAAATTATGGAAAAAATCAATACCAGTTAATTTTTCAATTTCATCTACAGATACTATAAATTCATCAATATGACGACCAGATTTTTCATTATTTAATAAAAAGGCTATCATTTTAGGAAATTTTTTGTGCTCAATATAAATAATTTTATAGAATTGTTTTGGGATTGATAATTTTTTATCTTTAGTTAGATGCTTTTTAAAATTAAAAATAGGTCCAGTTACAATATGAATTTTCTTTTCTTCTTTAGCTATACGTCTAACTTGATTTTCAAGCTTTTTCCAAACACCTCTATTGAAAGAAGGAAGTTGTGGGGCCATATTAGTCATATAAAAAGATTCATTCATGGCGTCTAGATTCACTTTCATATCACCGGCGGGTACTAAGTGGCCTCTGTCATATCCTGTATACTTGTAATCATTAGATGTGGCAGGTAGTTCAGCATTAGCTAGATGAGGATCTGGCTTAAAGTTATTAGTTCGTTGAGTCTTTCCTTTGAGCATTTGATCAGTGAGATTATAAGAGGTCCACTTTGATAATTTATATTTGAAATTATAGCAAAGATCATAATATTTATGATTAATGGTCTTGTCGTGAGAACAAGTGTGACTAATTCCTTTAGCGAATGCACTTGTACTAACTATAAATAAAAGTATAAATATTTTCATTTTGTATATCTTCCTTGAATACATCTATTATTTTACTCCAATTAATATGAATGGCCAAATGTTTTTATTAATAAGAGAATATTTTTATGGAGATCAACTATGGTTTTATTTATATTGAAGACTTTAATTGCTAGTGTACTGATTAGCTCAGTCTCTTGGCTGGCCAATAAGAATACTTCACTCGCTGGATTTTTAACAGCTTTGCCCCTTACAAGTATGCTTGCACTGGCTTTTGCACAAATACAAAATTCTGACTCAGCCGGTTCTATAGATTACGCTAAAAGTGTTTTTATTGCTGTCCCATTATCTTTGCTCTTTTTTGTTCCATTTCTCCTTGCAAATAAGTTTCATTTAAACTTTTGGACCTGCTTTGTTAGTGGAGTCGTATTGTTGGGTATAGGTTATGGCATTCATTCTCAAATAAAAATTACTTGATTACATTTTCTTACATTTCTTTCATTTTTATATTATGAGTGTTTAAATTTTATAAATGCTTTTAAAAAAAATCATGGAGGATTTATGAACAAGCTACTTCTACTGGCAGTATTGTCTTCGACAACTGCTTTCTCAAGCGAATACATTGTTAAATTAAAAACAAACAACACAAAGTCTTTAAATAGTTTAGGTCAAGTTACACCACTAAATCTTTCTTTTGGAAATTTTGCAATTATCAAGTCAGATAATAAATCAATTATGAAAGATGCCCTAATAGATTCAAATATTGAATATATAGAGCCAAATTATACATATAAAGCTTTTGATATCCCAAATGATCAAGACTTTTCTAAACAATGGGGATTACATAATACTGGAAAAAACTCAGGGTCTATTTGGGCGCCAGGTAAAAAAGGTATTGATATCTCAGCTTTAGAGGCATGGGCGATTACTAAAGGTGATAAAACAATTAAGATTGCAGTTATTGATACTGGTGTTGATTATAACCATAAAGACCTTGTTAAAAATATTATGATTAATGATGCTGAACTTAATGGAACTGCTGGTGTTGATGATGATGGTAATGGTTTTATAGATGATACATACGGATATGACTTTGGCGAAAATGATAATGATCCAATGGATGGACATGGTCATGGTACTCACTGTGCTGGTGTAATTGGTGCAAGTCATAATGGAATTGGTATTGCTGGTGTAATGGCAAGTGTTAAAATCTTACCAGTTAAATTCTTAAAAGATAACGGTCAAGGTTCTTTAGCAGGAGCTATAGGAGCAATTGATTATGCAATTTCTCGTGGAGTTAATATCATGAGTAATTCTTGGGGGGGTGGAGGAAACTCTAAAGCTTTAAAAGAAGCTATTGAGCGTGCAATGGATAAAGGAATTATCTTTATTGCTGCTGCTGGTAACTCTAATGCTGATAATGATACAACAATGACTATTCCTGCTGGATATGATCTTCCAAATATTATTTCCGTTGGAGCTTTAGATGGTAAGGGAAAAAGAGCAAAGTTTTCAAATTATGGTAAGAAGTCTGTTCATGTTTTTGCACCAGGTGTAGATATTTATTCAACTGTTCAAGATGATAAATATAAGAAAATGAGTGGAACTAGTATGGCATGCCCTCATGTTGCAGGTATTGCTGGTTTAATCCTAGCAAATGAGCCTAACTTAGATTTTAACGAAGTTAGAAAAAGAATGATGGATACTTCAATTAGAAGTTCTGAGTTAGACGATTATACTGCAAGTGGTTATGTTGATGCTTATCAAGCAATTAAGTAATATCTAATTAAAATAATTAAATAACGGGGAGCGCTAAGCTCCCTTTTTTATACTAAATTTGTTATAGTTTCAGAATGAAATCTAGTATGAAGAAAATTGAAATTCGCGGAGCACGTGTTCACAATCTTAAAGATATTAATATTGATATTCCCAGAGACACTTTAACGGTTATAACAGGGCCTTCTGGATCAGGAAAATCATCTCTTGCCTTCGATACTTTGTATGCTGAAGGGCAACGAAGATATATAGAATCTTTATCTAGTTATGCAAGACAGTTTTTGGGGCAAATGGAACCGCCTGATGTTGAAAGTATTACAGGTTTATCGCCAGCAATTGCCATAGATCAAAAAAGTACTTCTAAGAATCCTAGATCGACTGTTGGAACTATTACTGAAGTTTATGATTACTTGCGAGTTTTATTTGCAAGAGTTGGAACTCCTTATTGTCCTGTGTCTGGTGAAAAACTAGAATCTCAATCGGCTGAACAAATTGTAAAAAAATTATTAAAGAAGAAAGATAAAACAAAGCTGCATATTATGGCCTCTGTTATATCGAATCAAACTGGTGAACATAAAGAGCTTTTAAATAAGTTTCAATCAATGGGCTTTTCTAGAGCTCGTGTTAATGGAAAAATTACTCTTCTTGATGATGATTTGAATCTTTCAAAAACAAAAAAAAATAATGTGGAAATTGTTATTGATAGAGTTGTTATCAAATCTGGAATTAAGCCAAGAATAACAGACTCTGTTGAACAAGCTTTAAAAATAGGCTCTGGTAATATTTTTGTTCTATCAGATGAGACTCTTGAATTTTATAGTGAGCATCTTTATAGTCATCAAAGTGGTATCAGTTATCCAACTTTAGAACCTCGTTTGTTTTCCTTTAATTCTCCGCTTGGAGCCTGCTCAAAATGTAATGGTCTGGGAGAAACGAAAATCTTTGAGAGGGCAAAGTATATACCTGATGAAAACTTATCTTTGATTGAAGGGGCTATTACGCCACTTGGTAAAAAAAATGGTTTTTATTATTCAATGGTCAAATCTATTTTACTGAAAGAAAAAGTTACAGAATCAACAGCAATAAATAAGTGGCCAACAAAAGTTCAAGATATTATCTTTAATGGTAGCGATAAAGAATACGAATTTAAATTTGAATCTGAAAAATCAACATACAAATTTAAAAAGTCTTTTCCAGGTCTTAACAGCTGGTTGAGCACTAAATACAAAGAGAGTGGCTCTGAGAAAGTAAGAGACGAACTTGAAAAATACATGGATATTGAGACATGCCCTAATTGTTCAGGCAAAAGGCTTAACGAATACTCAAGATGTGTTGAAGTTAGTAAAAAAGGAATCATAGATATTACACAGATGTCTATCGAAGATTCTTATGCTTTTTTTAAAAAAGTTAAATTCACTGGTAACAAAGCTATTATCGCAGAGAAACTATTAAAGGAAATTAATGGAAGATTAAAATTTCTTGTTGATGTTGGTCTTACCTATTTAACATTAAATAGAAGTGCTACCACATTGT
>Ga0209712_10005052_pt1 | contig 10380 bp, 10 predicted proteins | sample ArcOceMetagenome_FD_187443 | JGI IMG/M metagenome (GOLD analysis project Ga0209712, IMG submission 187443) | Marine eukaryotic phytoplankton communities from Arctic Ocean - Arctic Ocean - Greenland ARC118M Metagenome (SPAdes) (version 2) | ecosystem: Environmental > Aquatic > Marine > Oceanic... | reverse complement strand
CCTTCCCCTTCGCGTCACAGACATTCACCGCACTATACGCGATGCGGTTGTCTTGACATTAGAACCTGAAAACCCTGAGGATTTTGCGTTTGTGCAAGGCCAATATCTGACCTTTGAACGTGACTTTGATGGAACTAAACTCCGTCGTAATTATTCGATCTGCGCAGGTCTTGATGACGACAAAATACAAGTCGGTGTAAAGCGTGTTGATGGCGGTGCGTTTTCAACTTTTGCCAACACCGAATTGCAAGTTGGCGACACACTGAATGCAATGCCGCCAATGGGGAAATTCCATACTGAAATCGAGCCTAACAAAGAAAAAAACTATCTTGGTTTCGCTGGTGGATCAGGTGTGACACCCGTTCTTTCGATACTGAAAACCGTCCTGACCCGCGAACCAGAAAGCAAATTCACGCTGATCTACGCCAACCGCGCGGTTGGTACGATCATGTTTCGTGAAGAACTAGAGGCGCTTAAGAACGTCTACATGCAACGCCTCACGGTTATCCATGTCCTCGAAACTGGCCAAGACATTGACCTATTCAGCGGGCGTGTCGATCAAGAAAAATGTGCCGCGTTGTTTCAAACTTGGGTTGATATCAAAGCGGTCGATACAGCATTCATCTGTGGCCCTAAACCCATGATGCTTGGCATTGTTGAAGCATTGAAATCCTATGGCTTGGACGACAATCAGATCAAGTTCGAATTGTTTGGCGCTGGCCAACAAGGACGCCTCGCGAAACAAGCGATCTCGGAACGAGCCGAAGGCAGCAAAGGCACCGACGCAACCGTGACGTTTGAAGGTGCGGACTACACCTTCAAGATGCCAATGGATCAGTCCGTTCTGGAAGCCGCCTTGGCCAATAACCTTGATGCGCCATTCGCGTGCAAGGCAGGCGTTTGTTCCACCTGTATCGCCAAGGTGACCGCCGGTGAATACGAGATGCTAAGCAATCATGCGCTTGAGGATTACGAGGTTGAAGCGGGTTACGTTTTGACCTGCCAGTGCTACGCATTGTCAGACACGTTAAGCGTCAATTACGACCAACATTAAGGACACAACATGCTGAACGTTCATTCCTTTGCTGCGGGTCAATGGATCGCCCCGTCCGCAGATGCGCGACCGATTGAAAGTGCCCTTACTGGAGAGGTGATCGGACAAGCCGGAAACGGTGCCTTAGATGTTCAGGGCATGCTTGGATACGGCCGCGAAATCGGCAGTCCCGCATTGCGAGCAATGACATTCCATGACCGTGCCAAGATGCTCAAAGCGCTTGCTTTGCATCTACGCAAACATCGTGAAGAGCTGTATCAGTTGTCGTTCAACACCGGTGGAACACAAGCCGACCACCTTGTTGATGTGGATGGTGGCATTGGCACGGTATTAGTCTATGCCTCTAAAGGGCGGCGCGACCTGCCCGATGCACAGATCTATATAGATGGGCCACCCGAACAGCTGAGCCGCAATGGCACATTTATGGGGCGCCACATATGCACCCCACTTCAAGGCGTCGCTGTGCATGTAAACGCATTCAACTTTCCTGTATGGGGCATGTTGGAAAAACTGGCCCCCACCCTCCTTGCAGGAATGCCTGCGATAATCAAACCAGCCACAGCAACCTGCTATGTGACCGAGGCTTGCGTACGGATTATGTTAGACAGTGGACTGCTGCCTAAGGGTGCGCTGCAGTTGGTGTCTGGTGGCATTCGTGACATGTTAGATCACCTTGATCTGCAAGATGTCGTCACCTTTACAGGATCAGCTAACACAGCATTAAAACTGCGTAGTAACGAAAATATCTTGCGTAATTCAATCCGCTTTACTGCGGAGCAAGATAGTCTAAACGCGTCTGTTTTGGGTCCAGATGCGCAAGTCGAAACACCCGAATTTGACCTATTTGTAAAAGAAGTTCAGCGCGAGATGACCACCAAAGCTGGTCAAAAATGTACTGCTATTCGGCGAATTTTAGTGCCACAGGGTACCAGCAATGCGGTCATCGAAGCACTTGATAAACGCCTAGCCAACATAACCCTTGGCGATCCCCGTGAAGAAGGAACAAAAATGGGTGCGCTGGTTTCTAACGCTCAGAAAAATGATGTTTTGGAAAAGATCGCACAAATCAGTTCTGAAGCTACGCGCGTAATTGGTGATCCCGAAAACCACGCGATGACCAAAAGCAAGGGGGCATATTTACCGCCCATAGTTTTCCGTTGTGACGACCCTGATTCCGCGCAGCATGTACACGATACTGAGGCGTTTGGGCCTGTTTCTACGATCATGGAATATCGTGATTTGGGTCACGCAACCGAATTACTGAACAATGGCAAGGGATCGCTTGTTGCTTCCGTTATAACCCATGACGGCGATGTGGCCCGGGAAATCGCAATGTCATCAGGCGCGTTTCATGGTCGCTTGTATTTCAACAACCGCGATTCAATGGACGAGGCAACAGGGCACGGTGCACCCCTTCCCCACATGGTTCACGGCGGTCCAGGTCGCGCTGGTGGTGGCGAAGAGTTGGGTGGGACACGCGCAGTGATGCATTATATGCAACGCACCGCAATCCAAGGCAGCCCTGACATTTTGACCGCAGTAGGTGGCCAATGGGTTCCAAAAGCAACTATTGAAACAGACAAGCCTCATCCCTTCACACGCACTTTCCACGATGTCGAATTGGGCGATACCCTTCTCAGCCGATCACGTGAGATTACGCTGGAAGATATCGAGACTTTCGCGCATTTTACAGGAGACACTTTTTACGCGCACATGGATGAAGAGGCTGCCAAAGCGAACCCATTCTTTCCAGGACGTGTAGCGCACGGTTATCTTTTGATCAGCTTTGCCGCTGGATTGTTTGTCCAACCAGATCCAGGTCCTGTTTTGGCGAACACGGGCCTTGATAACTTACGATTTATGAAACCTGTTCAGGCGGGTGATAGTATCAAGGTCCAACTTACCGTTAAGGCCAAAACACCCCGTAATGATGAATATGGTGAGGTTCGATGGCATGTAACCTTAACCAATCAAGATGATGAGGCTGTGGCTGAATACGAGCTACTGACAATGAATGCTTACTAAACCACTTTCAGACGCCGTTGAGGCGTTGGCTGCGTTAAACAATCAGCGCGTTTGGTCATTGTTGGTCACTGTTTTCGGGGACCTTGCCCAGAATGATGGGGATGTAATCGAGGGGCCTGTGTTGTCTGTACTAATGTCAGATATGGGTATTAAGGCCGAGGCCACCCGCGTCGCCTTGCACCGTTTGCGCAACGACGATTGGATAATGTCAGTCAAACGCGGACGCAACAGTTTGCACAGCCTAACAGCGAGCGGGCGACAAGAAAGTGCTGCGGCCAGCCCCCAAATTTATGGCCAGCCAAACGACTCCCCAACACACTGGCAGTTGGTAATGCTGGACAGCGCATCTACACATTCACGAAAGGTCATGGCTCAATTAGGTTTTGCCCCCCTGATGCCACGTGTTTACCTCGGTTCGACCGATGCAAAGCCGCCTGAAGACGGATTGGTTCTTGCACCCACATCCCTTCCAAGGTGGCTGGCCGAACAGTTCGAACCAAAAGATCTGGCACAAGACTTCGCAGAATTGCACCAAGCACTTGTGCACGTTCAAAAGGCAGTGGCTGAGGCAACGCTTGTATCACAACGAGAGACTGCTGTCTTGCGATGCTTAATCGTACACAATTGGCGCCGATTGGTGCTCAGGCACCCAGAGTTACCAAGAAACCTATATTCACCTAGTTGGTTGGGTCATGAATGTAGGAGTTTGGTTAGTACCCTATTGGCCAAACTACCTAAGCCAGACCTTGGCCAAATCTTGCCGGATTAAAAGCCACGCTTTTACCGAACTCAAACCCGCGCTATAGCGGTTACATGACAAACTATCTTCATATCTCAGACCTGCCCGATCATTTGGATCTAGGTTCCGAAGTCGCCATTGATTGCGAAACAATGGGACTGCATCCTCACCGTGACCGACTTTGTGTCGTGCAATTGTCGGCAGGTGATGGCGATGCCCATATGGTCCAGATTATGAAAGGGCAGACGGAAGCGCCAAACCTTTGTGCGATCTTAGAGGACCCCAAGGTGCTTAAGCTTTTTCACTATGGTAGGTTTGACATTGCCGCGATGCAAAATGCCTTCAATACTGTAACGGCACCAGTTTATTGCACAAAAATTGCGAGCCGTTTGGTTCGGACTTACACAGACCGGCATGGATTAAAAAATTTGCTGTACGATCTTTTGCAGGTTAACCTTTCTAAGCATCAGCAGTCCAGCGACTGGGGAGCGCCACAACTAAGTGATGCACAGTTGGAGTACGCAGCTTCTGACGTGTTATACCTTCACCGCTTGCGTGATGCATTGAACAAACGATTGATCCGCGAAGGTCGTATTGAGATTGCACAAGCCTGCTTCGATTTTTTACCAACACGTGCAAGCCTTGATTTACTTGGCTGGCCCGAAACAGATATTTTTGCGCATACATGAAGGTAGCATTTGTATTTTTAAATCGAGTGGTAGGTTAGATGGATCGCTACTCCCGCATGATCGCATTTCTCAAAGTGCTGTTGCCTCTGATGGCTTTAGCCTTGCTATCAACCCTCTTTTTGCTTTCTCGAAATACAGAACCAATGGCATCCATTCCATTTGCTGAGGCAGAGGTAAATGAACGCATGCGAGATCAACAGATAACTGGTCCCTTCTTTTCCGGCTCTACCGAACAAGGTGATCAAATTTCATTCTCGGCGGGGAAAATAGGCGTTGCAGATGGCAATGGCCGAGTAACAGCAAACGACATTTCAGCTCAGATTGACCTATCCTCTGGTGCCCGATTGGTGTTTTTCGCTGATCTCGGAGAGGTCGATATTGCAAACGATACTTCGATCTTGTCTGGGAAGGTGCTGATAACCACATCCACCGGATACAAAATCAATTCGGAACGTTTGGTTTCTGCAATGACATCACTAAACATGGAGTCACCTGATAAAATCATAGCTAAAGGGCCACTCGGCACGTTTTCAGCTGGCTCAATGCGATTAACTTTTTCTGAAAAGACCAAATTCACCCAAATGATTTTCACAAATGCTGTAAAGCTGATATACGATCCAAAAATCAGATGAGATTGTTGACCGTGAATATATTTCAACACTTGGTGCTTTGCATCGCGTTGCTATGCAGCGCACCAGTTCTTGCGCAAGGAACGAATGTCTCCTTTGGGACATTCACGCAGGATACCACTGCGCCAGTCGAAGTGACCTCTGACAACCTATCTGTAGATCAAGCTACAGGAACCGCCATTTTTGAAGGTAATGTTCTCATTGGCCAAGGCGAGTTGCGACTGTCAGCCCAGAAGGTCGAAGTTATATACCGTGCCGAAAGCGCCGGTATCGCAAAATTAGTTGCATCAGGCGGCGTAACGTTGGTTTCTGGCGCTGAGACTGCTGAGGCTGCGGGTGCTGATTATGATATCGATTCGGGTACAATTATGATGAGTGGCGACGTTTTATTTACTCAAGGTCCCAGCGCCCTCACCGCGCAAAGAATGACCATCAATCTCAAAGACGGCACCGCCAACATGTCAGGACGGGTAAAGACCATCCTTCAAACAGGCAAAAACTAATGGCTAAGCCTGATCTGAAATTAACGCAGGGTACTGTAGGTTTGCAAATCACAAACCTAAGAAAGTCGTACCGCAAAAAGGTTGTGATACGCGATTTTTCGATGGAACTAAATCGTGGCGAAGTCGTCGCCTTACTGGGCCCAAATGGTTCGGGAAAGACAACTACCTTCTATTCAGTCGCCGGTTTGGTCACCCCAGAAGGTGGTACAGTCGTTGTTGATGGGCACGATGTGACAACCCTCCCGATGTATCGTCGCGCCCAGCTTGGTATCGGTTATCTACCTCAAGAAATGAGTATTTTTCGTGGTCTAAACGTTGAAGACAACATCAGTGCAATTCTTGATATTTCAGTGCCAAGTCGCCAAAGACGCCGAGAACGCCTTGAAGAGTTGTTGAGCGATTTTTCGATAGAGCACCTGCGCCGCGCACCTGCGCTGGCTCTATCAGGCGGTGAGCGACGTCGCGTTGAAATTGCGCGGTGTTTGGCTGCTGATCCAAAATACCTACTGCTAGACGAACCTTTCGCAGGTGTTGATCCCATATCAGTCGGGGACATTCGGAACCTTGTTTCAGATCTTAAGAAACGGGGCATCGGCGTTTTGATCACAGATCATAACGTACGGGAAACATTAGAAATTGTGGATCGTGCATATATTTTGCACGACGGTAAGGTTCTAATGTCTGGTACGCCAAACGACGTCGTAGAAAATGAAAACGTACGCCGAGTTTATCTAGGTGATAATTTTCGCATATCGTGATGTAAAGTTAAAACCTCACGGCCAAAAGGCCAAACTTCTTTCCAATTTGCATTGACAGACCGCCTCATTCTCGGGCTGAATGTATGTATGGCAAAAACGTTTCAATCGTCTGATCGCCGTCCGGCCCTCTTTTGGGGGCCCAACGACAATCACTCAGCGCTTATGCCTTTTCCGCGAAATCGACCATGATCCTTACCCTATCTTAGGGTTACCAAGGTATTCGTCGTTTCGTCCATTTTTAAGGAGAAATAATGCGGTATCAAATCAGTGGCAAACAAATCAACATCGGTACAGCACTACAAACGCATGTGAAAACTGAATTGGATGAAGTAATCCAAAAATACGCAGAACGACCGACCGATGCGTTGGTCATTTTCTCCAAGTCTGCGCATGAATTCGCTTGCGAAGCGACAGTACATTTATCGACAGGATTGACCGCGACAGCCAAGGCAAAAGACACCGAAATATACGCAGCGTTCAATTCTTGCTGCGCCAAAATGGAGAAGCAACTAAGGCGATATAAACGGCGGTTGAAAGACCACCACAAAAACCGGACCCAACCGGTTGAACTTTTTAGTGGTTCCTCATATACCATCTCTTCAGATGACGGACTTAATCAGTTAGAGCCAGAAACACTGCAGCCAATTATCGTGGCAGAGATGGAAGCAAAGACCCTATCCCTATCAGTAGGCGAAGCTGTGATGCAGATGGAATTGGCTGGTGCACCGGTATTGGTGTTCCGTAACGAGAGTAAAGATGGGGTAAACGTGGTGTACCGCCGGGATGACGGCAACATCGGTTGGATCGACCCTTAAATAGTCACCGGCGTTAAACTCGCCTTGAATAAAGTGCGAGCAGAATGGATTTTGCAAAACTTCTTAAGCCAGAGGCAGTCAAGGTGTTGACCGCAGCCTCCAGCAAGAAACGTCTGCTGCACGAGATAGGTGATCTTGTAAGCGGGGTCTATGGCCTCAACACTGGAATAGTCGTAGAAGCACTCCTAGCGCGCGAAAATTTGGGGCCAACAGGTGTAGGCAACGGTGTGGCGCTTCCTCATGCACATATCGAAGGCCTTGAGAGCGTCGTAGGTGCGTTTGTGCTTTTGGACCGTCCGGTTGATTTCGACTCTGTTGATCGCCAGCCAGTCGATATAGCTTTCGCCCTATTTGCCCCACTCAACGCCGGCGTTGAGCACCTGAAAGCATTGGCACTTGTTTCACGCACTCTACGTGAGGCATCCATACGTGCAAAAATTCGCTCGAATCCTGATCCAACAACAATTTTTGCAATCTTGTCAGAAACACAAAACAGCCAAGCTGCATAAACTTAGGAGCTAGCTGCACTAAACTACCCAGCTTTTAAATCCAAACATCATGTAGTTACGCTGGTAAGCAGCCTGCGCGGCAGACCCGATTTCAGAACCATAGATACTTGCTAATTCAAATGGAATATCGGTCTAGACCCCCACCAATGCAACCGGCCAACCAGTGTGCCCAATCGAATCCAAGAGTTGAGGTAATTCTGTTTCAGATCAACTTCACGGATAACGCGGTCTGGAAAAGAGAATTCACCGAACCCCTGCAACGAGCCAATGGCTTTGTAGCCTTCAAGGTAGGGCTAGCGCAAAACCGATAGGGCGTTACTCTCAGGCAATTAAATATGATATTATTACATGTCTACTTGTTTTGACGACCTGTGGAACAGCCACACAGGCACGGCTCTCAGTAAGATTATCAATCGTCATAACGGCTCGTTATAATTGGCAGTCCACTCGTTTTAATGTTGGCCAACGTTAATTTGTTCACATTTGAGAACTCCGCGCAGGCCGCACTTGCCCAAACTGATGATGAAGAATATGGGATCTAAACTCGCAAACTCTCGTTAAGAGAGAGGGAGCCTCAGGGGGCAGGTCAACCACTAATCACGAAGCGGATCACGCCGGCCCCAACATCAAAGTGCTATCGAAAGCTTTGATCCTAAACGCCAGCACCGATGATCAAAAAGACGTCATTAGAGAAAAATTTGGCAATCTGCTCGATGCCCACGGTCCAGGGGCTTTGGACGCTGCTTGCGCACAAGCGCTCACCTCCGGACGAAGTTCACTCAAGTCAGTCACAACGATTATCTCAAACGAGAGTGATGACGCTCCAGACTTTCAGCCAAACACAACCGACGCAATCACGCACTCAAACATCCGTGGCGCAGGCTATTTTAACTAAAGGAAAGTAATATGGACACCAATGCAGTTCTACAAACTCTTCACACATTGAAACTTGAAGGCATGGCCAGCTCGGCATATATCGTTGACTAATAATTTATAATTACAGTTAGGAAACCCAGTGTTTTATAAAGATGAGCGTATCGCTGTCTTCATCGATGGTAAGAGTCTGTTTTCTTGCTCCAAAGGCTTAGGTTTTGACATTGACTTCAAGTTGATGCGTCAAGAATTTGCGCGTCGTGGGAAGTTAACTAAGCTGTCATACTTCACTACAATAGTAGAAAATGATGAGTTTTCATCTGTCAAACCGTTAGTGGATTGGTTGAGCTATAATGGCTACAATACGATTGCCAAACCTGCGAAAGAGTTCACAGACCCATCGGGCCACCGTAAAGTCAAAGGTAACACGATTGTCGAGATGGCCGTAGCAGTACTTGATATAGTCCCATACGTGGACCACATCGTAATTGTGTCTGGCGACGGTGATCTCAAACCACTCGTTGAAAGCGTTCAAAGACGAGGCGTTCGCGTTTCGGTAGTTTCATCAATTCGCGTTCAGCCCGCAATGCTAGCTGATGACTTGCGGCGGCAGGCAGACAACTTTATCGAGTTGGATGATCTTCGAGCAACCATTGGTAAGCCGCTTAATGTAGCTGCAGACACTCAAAAAATTGATGAAGCCATATTTGCACCAAAGAAAACAGGCCAACCAATTGGCCCCAATACGGAAACTGCACACGCACAATAGCGTGAGTATCCGCTCACCTGGTTGAACCCCTAGATTTACAGTCTATCGAATTAAAAAAGGGTCAGGGATAATATCTGACCCTTTTTGCCGTTTCTGAAATTCTAACTATCACAGTCTAACTGCGAACAGTCGATTGAGACAACACAAGAAATCACGTCACTGTTGAAGAAACTAAACGCCACATCCAAAAAGAAAATGGTAGGCCGAACATTAGTGTCAGCGCCCACCAAATCATGCCAATATTTGATTTGCCGTAATCTGCATTACTTCAAACGAATTAAGATTGATCTCAATAAGTGAAGAGATAAAGTCGTAATCCGTCAAAACTGCACATGTATCGTGCTCGTTCAAGGAGTAACGCTCACCATCAATTGAAATAAATCGTGTATCCGTCAAAGCCCGCAAAGCCGAAGAGTAAACCCGCCCATTATAGGTTTCTCGGTCGTATCCAACCTTTACGCCATGAGCCTTGTTAAAGTTTGGCAACAAGCCAGCAAGGTCGACAGTAATAGTTTCAGCCATTTCTAAATTATTACCGATATAGACAACAAACTCACCATCTTTTTCGTAAGCAGCAAGTTCCATATCATTCTCGACACTCTCCAAATCAAGCTGAATCAGTTCCACGCCTGGCAGGCTTGTCGACATCAAGTCGAACATCGCACCACGTAGTGTTTCTGTTACTCGCCCTTGATCATCTGTTTGGACGATCCCTTCGCTCACAGTGCCACCTAGAACGTTTGTTGTATTACGAACAATTGGCCAAACAGCGCCCTGAACCACGTCGAGTTCGACCATGTTCTCCACCATTCCAACAAGAACGCCCAAACTTTTAACGCCATAGTTTTCAATATTTGATGCCTTAATATTCCACTCGGTAATGTGAAGATCCAGATCACTTACCAAGGCTTCTTCTCAGATTGCCAAATCTAAATCGATACACACAAATACAACGCATCCGGCCTGTCGCGGCTGACTACCACAACACTGACCGAAACAGACATCAGTCAAGGCCCA
>Ga0209712_10005051_pt1 | contig 10382 bp, 7 predicted proteins | sample ArcOceMetagenome_FD_187443 | JGI IMG/M metagenome (GOLD analysis project Ga0209712, IMG submission 187443) | Marine eukaryotic phytoplankton communities from Arctic Ocean - Arctic Ocean - Greenland ARC118M Metagenome (SPAdes) (version 2) | ecosystem: Environmental > Aquatic > Marine > Oceanic... | reverse complement strand
GTCAAGCGATTAAAAAAGGCGAAGAAATTGCGACTATCGGTACGTTTCCACAAAACGGAAATTGGGCAGAACATTTACATTTTCAAGTGATTTTGGACATGTTGGGACAGAACGGTGATTTCTTTGGAGTTTGTACGCCGAATGATAAAGCAGTTTGGTTGAGTATTTGTCCGAATCCTTGCGTGCCGGGTGCTTCAGCTGCCATTTTTGATGATAATGCGGCAACTGAAGCAGCCGCTACAGGGAACGAAATATTTGATAAACGGCAAAATTATTTAGGCAAAAACTTAAGTCTTTCTTACAAAAAACCGTTGCATATTGTTCGGGCGTACAAGCAATATTTGTATGATGAAAATGGGCGACGATATTTGGATACGGTGAATAATGTGCCGCATATTGGGCATCAGCATCCGAAAGTAGTTCGAGCAGCGAAACGACAAATGGAAGTTTTGAATACAAACACTCGTTATTTGCATGAAAATGTGGTGAATTATGCAGAAGCATTATTGGCAACTTTTCCGCCTGAATTATGTGTTTGTTATTTTGTGAATTCGGGAAGTGAAGCGAATGAGTTGGCATTGAGAATGGCAAAAATCGTTAGTAATCAAGAAGATATGATTGCGGTGGAAGTTGGTTATCATGGAAATACGAATGAAACGATTGCGATAAGTAGTTATAAATTTGATTCAAAAGGTGGCAATGGAAAGCCTAAAAAAACGCATATTGTTCCAATGCCGGACACTTATCGAGGCGAATATAAAGCCGTAGAAACAGCGGGGAAATTATACGCAAAATCCATTCAAACGGCGATTGAAAATATTCAAAATCAAGGTCGAAATATCGCAGGTTTTATTTGCGAAAGTATTTTGAGTTGTGGCGGACAAATTGTTTTGCCACCGAATTATTTAAAAACCGCTTATGAATTCGTGCGAGAATCAGGCGGTGTTTGTATAGCGGATGAAGTACAAGTTGGTTTCGGTAGAGTAGGTGCGACGTTTTGGGGGTTTGAACTACAGGACGTTGTGCCGGATATTGTGACAATGGGTAAACCGATTGGAAATGGACATCCGTTAGCGGCTGTGGTGACGACTCGAAAAATTGCGGAAGCGTTTGATAATGGGATGGAATATTTTAATACATTTGGTGGAAATCCTGTTTCGTGTGCAATCGGTCAAGCGGTTTTAGAAGTCATTCAAACGGAAGAATTACAAGAAAATGCGTTGAATATTGGTAATTATTTAAAATCAAAATTAGAAATCCTGAAAGATAAATTTTTAATTATTGGCGATGTTCGTGGTCACGGTTTATTTCTTGGAATTGAATTAGTGAAAGATAGGAAAACGCTTGAGCCTGCGGAATATGAAGCGGCTTATATCGCGAATCGAATGAAGGAAAATGCTATTTTGATGAGCACCGATGGTGTTTTTCATAATGTTTTGAAGATTAAACCGCCGATGTGTTTTAGTCGGAAAGATGCAGATTTTTTGGTAGGAACATTGGAGAATATTTTGAGTGAAAGTGAAAATATAAATATAAATTCAAAAAATCAATAAAAGACCGTCATTCTAATTCCGAGGACTCGGGAGAATATTCGAAAGGTAACGGCTCAATATGTTGACTTTCACCAATCAAAAAGCTGGCAACTTTTTGAATATTGTATTTTTATGCTTCCGTTATTGCGGTATACGCTGCAATGACGGAAGCGTTTGGTTTCTATTCTCACTTTCATCTCAATTGTTACTTTTACGTCACTCCTCTTTCCGCAATTGCCTTGATTTGTTCTTCCAAAAGAGCAATGACTTCGTTATCATTGTGTTTCGTCCTATCAATTGGAGGAAGAATCGTACAGGTGATTTTGCGTCCGAAAGGGACTGGAGTTAAACCGTATTTTTCGATATGCCAAAAATCCTCTAACGCAATAGGAACAACGGTTGCGTCCGGCATATCACGTAACATAACTTTCAATCCAATTGGCTTGAACGCACGCATTTTTCCATTACGAGTTCGAGTTCCTTCGGGAAAAATTACCCCTGCACGATTATTTTTATTTAAGTATTTTGCAAATTCCTTGATTTTGACAATCGCATCTTTTCCGTCCTTCCTATCGATCACAATCGAACCGCCATGACGTAGATTATACGAAATACTTGGAATTCCTGTCGCTAATTCTATTTTAGAAACATATTTTGGATGATGTTTTCGCAAAGTATAGCCAATCATCGAAATATCGAACATTCCTTGGTGGTTACTAACAATAATCATAGGTTTGTCCATCGGTAACTCTCCTGCCAAGTTTTCAACTTGATAGGTGTAGCCAACGATCAAAATAATGTGATTGAGCCACCAAAGTAAACTATCGACGACTTTTTTATGTTGTTCGTAACCAAAGAGTTTGTACGCAAAAAATTGGAATCCGTGATAAACAATGATTAATATTCCGAAAACAAAGACAAAAATTGAAGTCGGAATCCAGTAGAGTATTTTTTTCATGGTTTTTTATAAAAATAATAGTGGTTCTTCTAAATTTGCTGTAAAACTAAGGATTTGTACGGAGTAAACTAACTTTGTTTTTCTTAAACTTTTTTGATAAAAATAGTTTACTTTGTAATATAGTTCATAACTTTTATGGTGAAAATCACCAAACTAAGCATAAGACTAATTTTTACTCGAATACATAAAAAATAACGATAATGATTAATTTATTACCTCCAGTTCGCACAGAAGTGATGAAGCATCTTGAAGGGTTTGTAGATACAATTACTGAAAAGTATCTAAAAAAACCAGAAGATATGTGGCAGCCATCAGACTGGCTTCCCGATACCCGTAACTTGGATGCCTTTGTAGAAAAGGTGAAAGAAATCCAAGAATCGGCTAAAGAATTAGCGTACGACGTCTGGGCAGTTTTAATCGCTGATACGATTACGGAAGAGGCTTTGCCGACTTACGAATCTTGGATAATGGCATTGGCAGATGTTGATTTAGCATCAGAGAATGGATGGGGTGGTTGGACAAGAAAATGGACAGCAGAAGAGAATCGTCACGGTGATTTATTGAATAAATATTTATACCTTTCTGGTCGTGTAGATATGCGTCAGTTTGAGATTTCGACGCAATATTTAATCTCTGACGGAATGGATATTCAAACCAACGGTGATCCTTACAGAACCTTTGTTTATACAAGCTTTCAAGAGATTGCAACACAGATTTCACATCGTCGTGTAGGAACATTGGCAAAACAAGCTGGGAATAAGGATTTGGCGAAAATGTGTGGAATGATTGCAGCAGATGAAGGTCGTCATGCAAGGGCTTATATGTCATTTGTTGATAAGATTTTCGAGGTTGATCCAAGTGAAATGATGTTGGCTTTAGCTGATATGATGAAGAAGAAAATCGTTATGCCAGCTCATAATTTGAGAGAAATGGGTCTAAATATAGGGGATTCATTTTTACATTTCTCGAATGCTGCTCAGCGCTTGAATATCTATACGTCGCAAGATTATGTGGATATTATGAGTAAATTATTAAAGGATTGGAAAATTGACCAAATCACTGATTTAACTGGCGAAGCAGAACGTGCAAGAGATTATTTGATGAAACTACCGGGAAGAATGCAGCGCGTGTTAGGCCGTGTGACTATTCCTGAAATTGAATATGAATATAAATGGATTTTACCAGCGTAATTGTCAATTATCAATTTGACGTGAAATAATAAAAGCCTTGCAAAAATTAATTTGCAAGGCTTTTTAATGAAACATATAACGACTATTGTCAATTATCAACTGATTTCTTCTTCTTCTTCGTATTCATACTTTCCATCCGCTTTATAAATGAGTACCGAACAGTTTTCTTTGATTAGAATTTTATTCGCTTGTCCTTGAATATCTTTGGCCGTTATATTTTGATACATTTCAGCTTCATCATTGATTAATGCCGCATTTCCTAACATCTCAAAATATGCCAAATTCATGGCTTTCGTTAAAATATTTAATTCAGAAAAAATCAAAGTACTTTCCGCTTTATTTTTGATTTTTTGCAATTCTGTTTTAGATAACTCTTCTTGTTTTAACAATTCCAATTCTGCCCAAATCGCTGCTTCTGCTGCTTCCATCGAAATACCATCCGCAGGTTTTCCATCAATGACTAATAATCCTGGATCAACTGTTCCTGTGATATAACAATCAATATCTGAAAATAACTCTTCGTTTTTCAGTAGTTTACGATATAATCTCGAAGATTGACCATTACATAAAATATCTGAAATTAAATCAATCACATAATAATCTGGCGAAAGTCTATCTGGAATATGAAATGCCAAGTGAATTGCGTCAAGCGGAACAGTTGCCTCGTGTGTTTTTCTTCTGAGTTCCGTTTGCATCGGTTCTTGAGGCAAATTTCGAGGAGAAACCGCTCCTTTTGGAATTTCATTAAACCATTTTTTTGTTAATTGTTTTACCTGTTCCAAGTTACAATTTCCTGCGACAACAAGTATCGCATTATTAGGACGATAGAACTTGTAAAAGAAGCTTTTGACATCTTCCATAGTCGCCTGTTCTACATGTTCGGGAACTAAGCCAATAGTTGGCCAACGATAAGGATGTTTTTGATAAGCCAAATCCATTAAGTGATGCCAAACATCGCCATAAGGTTCATTCAGACAAGTTTCCTTAAATTCTTCTACAACTACTTTTCGCTGTTTGTCCAATGATTTTTCACTGAAATTTAAACTTAACATTCTATCAGATTCCAACCAAAAAGTAGTTTCTATATTTTCGGCAGGAACGATATTGTAAAAGTTAGTAATATCGGAATTGGTAAAAGCATTATTTTCGCCTCCAGCCAATTGTATCGGGGAATCGAAATTCGGTACATTTAGGGAACCTCCAAACATCAAATGCTCGAATAAGTGAGCAAAACCAGTACGCTCAGGTGATTCATCTTTTGCACCGACGTTGTATAATACATTCATCGCCACCATAGGTGTACTTTCGTCCTCATGTACTAAAACCCGCAAACCATTTTCTAATATAAACCGATGGTAATTAATCATAAAATTTAAGCTATGAACTATGAATTATAAATTATAACTATATAAATAATTTTAATTTCAAACTTTATCGTTCAACGATTGACCTTACCTCCCAATCCTTCTCTCAAAAGAGAAAGCCATACTACTCAGTTTCTATAGCTGAGTACTACTTGGTTTTAGTCTCTTCTCTTTTAGGAGAGGAACTAGGGTGAGGTATAAATAAGAACGGTAGATTTGGTAAAAATCATTTTACTCGGTATTGTAACAATCTATAACGATTGCTGTTCAAATTTTCTGAAGTGCAATGTTCACATAAAAAAGGGAACTATCCAAATTGTGGATAGTTCCTCTCTTAATTATAATCTTAGATCGGTTGAATAATTTCTAATTAACTATTCCCAAAACTTATCTTGATTGCTTAGGATTTCTTAATTATAACTACTGTACGATTAATTTTTCAGTAATTCTTGCACCTGCTTCATTTTGTAAAGTTACGAAGTAAACGCCTGAAGTCAAATCCGCTTTCTCTATTTCAACAACGTTTGTATTAATGTTACGTGGAGTTCTAACAACTTGACCCATGATGTTAGTCATAGTCATAGTAAATACTTCATTGTTAGGATTCGATAAAAAGATTGCTGCACGCTCGCCCATTGGGTTTGGAGCGACTAACATAGTTGCTTCGGTCGATATTTTATTTACACTTAAAACCTCTGTAGATTCTGTACAAGCATCGTAGAAATAAGGTCCTACTACGGTATCAGAAGAAATAGTTATTTCACGGTTGATATTACCTGCACCATCATCCAAAGAACAAGTTGCATCTAAAGAAGTCGAAGCCGTTCCTTCGTTATCTCCCCAATCATTACCATTGATATATTTATAAACATAAGTTCCAGCAGGAATGGAAACTGTAATTTGCCAAACACCGTTTCCGTCAGCATCTTCCATTGCACCATCTGCAGGAGACCATTCCGCAGGCATACCGGCTGCTACTTGGAAATTACCAGCGATTGAAATACCATTAGTGCTTACAGAAGCCATCTGGTTTGCATCTACAGCGAATACTACGGTGTAATTTTGAGCCATTGTAGTTGTAGCGAAAGCAACAACCATAATTAATACTATGTAAATTTTTCTCATAATTTGTAAAATTTAAAGTGGATTTATAATAAACATTAAAGATATAAAAACAAAAGCATTAAAAAATCTTGTTTTACCAAATATATGTTTGATTTTAATAAAATTTGACGTTTTTTTATTAATTATCTTTTTAATTGTATAGAATTGATCAATTTCATAAATTTGATATCAGATTCCACTAAGTTTAATATTTTTGACACTTTATAGTTTGGCTATAGGTTCTAGTAATGGAACAAAATTCTAATTTAATTACGGACATTTTTATTATTAGAATATTAATGAGGGTAATTTTTGTTATTATTTGAATGAAAATATAGATGATTAATAAGATGTATTTATATTTTTGTGGAATAAAGCGTGTCGTATTATTTTTGAATCGTGCTTTAGATTAACGGTACTCTAAGATTGCATTTAAAACTATATGATTTATTGATTAGAAATGAATTGTATAAGTAAAAGTTTTTGTTCTTTAATTAAAGTGATACCATGATATATTATGTATTCGGAACAATTATCCGCTTCTTCTTTCAAATGTTTTATAAAAGGGTTTATCTCCAGGGGTTTGAAAATATTCCTGACGGAAAACCTGTGATACTAGCTGCTGACCATACAAATGCTTTGATGGATCCGCTATTAGTTGCTATTTTTTTATTAAAAAAACGGCCAATTTACTTTTTGACTCGTGCTGATATTTTTTCTAATAAATTTTTTATTTGGTTCTTTGGCCAAATTCATATGCAACCAATTTATCGTCCTCGTGATGGTACGGATTATACAGAAAAAAATAACAAAACATTTGAAGAAGTGAATCGTTGGTTACTGTCGAAAAAGGTTGTGTTGATATTTCCAGAAGGAAGTACCGAAGTCATGAAACGCTTGCGACCGTTGAAGAAAGGAACAGTGAGAATGGGATTTAAGGCATGGGAAGATGGGGCTGATGTTCATATTGTTCCGACAGGAATTAGTTATACTTATCATCATGGAATTAGAAGTGAGGCAATTATTAGCTATGGGAAACCAATGCGTTTGGAGGATTACCGAGCTGATTTCGAAGAAAATCCAAAGAAGGCTTATCGTCTGGCCGGTCAAGATTTATTCCAATTAATTCAGGCTGAAATGGTGGTTATTGATAAACCTGAAAGTGAGGATTTAGTGGAAAAAATGCTAACTATTGGTCGAAATGATTTTTTAGAACCTCGTTTTCCGATTATGGCAATAAATCCTCGAAGGTTGCCCTATGAGCAGCGGATTGCTCGAAAGGTGAATGAATTGGCGGAAGCTGATTCTGAAGGCTTCAAGGAATTAGAAAGTAAAGCAAATACTTATTTTAAAACTATAAATACGTTGAGTACGACGGATAATGCGGTCAAGAATTATAAGAAAGCAAATAGTTTTATGGTGCTGTTATTAGCTCCGTTTGCGAAGTTATTAGCCGTAGTTTTACATTTTCCGATGAAGTATTTCAAAGAAATGGCGACAAAAATGATGGTTCGAGATATGTCAATGTTCACGACTATATGGACTGGGTTGATAATGGGTTTTTATTTTGTATTCGGTTTGGTTTGGTTGATTTTAGGAATTTCATTTTTAGGTTTGGTTGTCGGTATTGGCTCATTGGTCATCTTTGTATTTCTGACGTATTGGTCAGGCGTGATTTTGGAAAATAGGAAATTAGATAAGGCGAATGCTTTCTTGGAAGGTGTGGAAACGAAATCACCTGACAAAGTGAAAGCATTGGAAGATATGCGTTTGGAATTGTCAAAATGGATTCGAAGTTAGGACTTTTTTACCGTAGAGCTTTGGGCGTTTTTAGGCGTTTTCTTATTCATATCGTTCATTTTATGATAATAATAACTGCGAAGCAATAAAAGAACGCTGTGAAATGCCTCAAATGCTGCGATAAAATTAAAATAAAGAAAATGAAGATTGCGATTATTGGTTATGGTAAAATGGGTAAAACCATTAAAAGGTTGGCGGAAGCTGGTGGACATGAAATTGTATTGAAAGTGGGTATTAATAACCTGGAGGATTTCACAATTGAAAATCTTAAAAAGGCGGATGTAGCTATAGAGTTTAGTCGCCCGGAAAGTGCTTTCGATAATGTGGTGAAATGTTTTGAAGCTGGTGTTCCCGTGGTTTGTGGAACGACGGCTTGGTTGGATAGATTGGCGGAAGCCAAAGCGGAGTGTGAGGTAAATAATACTGGTTTTTTGTATGCGTCTAATTTTAGTATTGGCGTGAATGTTTTTTTTGAGGTGAATAAGTACTTGGCTAAAATGATGAATACGCAACCTCAATATGAGCCGGATATGAATGAAATTCACCACACGCAAAAGTTAGATGCTCCGAGTGGAACTGGCATTACTTTGGCAGAAGGTATCTTAGAAAACATAGAGCGTAAAATGAATTGGGTGAACCGAAAAGCGGAAAGTTCGGAAGAGTTAACGCTTACTTCAGCGCGAATCGATAACGTTCCGGGAACACATTCTATCGCTTATAATTCACCGATTGATACGATTGAGATTACGCATATCGCTCATTCTCGTGAAGGTTTTGCGAGCGGTGCAATTTTGGCGGCTCAGTGGTTAATTGGTAAAAAAGGGAATTTTACGATGCGTGAAATGTTGGGGTTTTAAGGATTATATTTTAGATTGCTTTGCTTCGAGACCTCAGAAAAAAAAATAATTATATTTCATCAATTGTTTAATAATTTACGAGAGGAACATCGAACATCTATAAGGGGAAGTAATTTAACATTTAATATCTCGATTGAATTGGTTACATTTGGACAAATTTTATAACAAATAAAAATAGCAGAAAGATTTTGAAAGATATATTTTCTATTTCAATGGTAATCCCTAAAATGGCGACATGGAAGGTAAGAATTGTGGATTTTATACTCAATTGGATGCCGATGTTGCAGATTGGAAAAGCAAATCGATTAGGAAGAAGGCATTATGAACTAAAGAATGTGCTTTTTGGCGAGGCGGCAATCAATGACACTGGTTTAGAGGTAGAATTGATAGGAAAAGAGCAGTTGTCAAAAACCGGAGCGGTGACGATTGTGGCGAATCATCCCGGCGGAGCTGACGTTTTGGCGACGGTAATTGCTTTGGGAAGAGAGCGAAAAGATACAGTAATTTTGGCGAATGAATTGATTTGTATTGACCCTGTAAAAGATATGCTTATCCCCGTGAATACGATGTCGAAAAAGAAGGTGGACATGGAAGATGTACATCAAGCTTATCGTGACGGAAAGGTGATTGTGTTTTACGCTGCAGGAAAAAACTCAAGGTATAACAAGGCAGGTATTTTGAGAGATAGGAGATGGCGAACGACATTTTTGGAATTGGCAAGACAGTATAATTCGCCGGTTAATGTAATGAAAATTGGAGGTTCAAATAGTCCTTTATTTTACAAAGTTTCAAAATTTAGGGAAAGTAAGCGTTGGTTGAAAAATGTGCCTTTAGAAAATTTCTTTCAGTTGAGGGAGATTATGGAAGCTAGGGGGAAATTGACAATGCACCTTTCAAAAACCATTCGTTTTACGAACCCTGCAGAAGAAGGAACGAAACCGGAATTAAGGGCAAAAGTAGACAGGTTGTATAACTTTCTTTACACAATGAATGATGATAATTTAGATTTTGAGCAGTATGAAACAAGTGCTAAAAGCAGAGCAAGTAACAGTTGATATTAAAGATTATTTCGACGCAGAAAAAAACTTGTATCAACCTTACCCTGTCTTTCCTTTTTTGAAGGAAAGTGAAATTCGGGAAGCCATAGATGAATTAGTGAATGTAAAGGTTTTAAGGGAAGAAGTAAACGCTTTACATGAGCAATCAAAAGTAAAACATTCCACTATTGCCAATACCAATTTCATTATTTGTTTGGTGGATTGGAACGCTTATCCGGAATTAATGAAATTGCTTTCGATTATGCGCGAATGGGCATTTCGTAATGATGGCGGTGGCGTCGGTTGTAACGATTACGATGCGTTTGATTTGCGTCCTGAGATGAAACAATTGATGATTTTAGACCCTGACTTTGAGGAAGGAATTGGTGCAGTCATTGGCGGTTATCGGTATATTGTGCATCATGCGGGTACTTATGAAGATGGGCCAATGGGTGCTCATTATCAGTATTCTGAGGATTGGAAATCAAAGCAATGGATTGAGTTAGGGCGTTCTTTTGTCAATCCATATTTTCAGAGTAA
>Ga0209712_10005050_pt1 | contig 10383 bp, 5 predicted proteins | sample ArcOceMetagenome_FD_187443 | JGI IMG/M metagenome (GOLD analysis project Ga0209712, IMG submission 187443) | Marine eukaryotic phytoplankton communities from Arctic Ocean - Arctic Ocean - Greenland ARC118M Metagenome (SPAdes) (version 2) | ecosystem: Environmental > Aquatic > Marine > Oceanic... | reverse complement strand
GCCTGTTTTGAGAAAAAAAGACACGTAATTATAAAAATGAGTTGCTTGGTCATGTTGTATGTTGTACTGTACTGCTTGTATAGAAAGACGAATAGATTACGTAGACCACGCACAGTGCACTCGTCGTATGTTTCAATAGTGATGTTCTGCACAGTAACTATCTGTCTGTGCTATCTGTCTGTACCATGTGGAATGTGGAATGTACTAGCTACAGTAGCAGGTACCACCCACCTACCACCTAACTGACTCAGCATTCAAAATGAATTCAACACTCACCTCTTCATTGGTCCCAAGTGCACAGCTCCAAGACTCTGCATTGAAAGTATCAACGTAATATTCACCCCGTTGCCGTATCCTAGGAAGAGGTTGTTGTTTCCCCTTTGAAGTGGTTCCATCCCGCGTATAATCATATTCTAGCGTTTCCTCCAAGGGTGAGTACTGACAACCGCATACTTGCTGTAAGCAGTTTGGTCGTCTCGTTAGTGTTTGTGCTCTTCCGTTGTCTGATCCCATGTTCTATATTTTTTAAATATGGGAAGGTTCACGTTTAGCTTAGCTTTAGAGCGAGGAGGATTGCTCTGTTTAAAATGGGGATGGGTTGTTGCTGGTTACCGTTGTCTTGGCTATTGCAAATTGCAATTGACAGCAGGTGCCGCCGCCGCCGCCAAAGAAGGCAATGCTCGGCATTATGGGTGTCCGCCCGAAATTTTCACAACGTTTGAAAAAGGCTGTTTTCGGTTTTTCCGTTGTTTTGAATAAATAGGGTTCTGAACCTATTGCATACTGTTGTTTATTATTAGATAAGTTACAGTATTACAATAGTATTACAATATACAACACCACGTGGAACGACTCCTATCAAAACTTCAACACTTCGCGATGTTTCCCCTGACGGATTGAGGAATCCAGCGAGGCAATAGTAGGTGCGCGTTAAAAGATCTAACGCCTCTTTCCTTCATTTTTTCGTAAATTTCATTTTTTTTCCAAAAGGTTCTTCTCGTTTCTCTCGTTTTCTGCCACGGGGTGCTCGCCAACATTCCATAATTTAGTTTTCACGCTGACAACATCGATATTACAATTGAACCAAACTCAGCAATCCAAAGCCAATCAATCAATCAATCAAACAAACTAACTAACTAACTAACTAACTAACTAACCAACCAACTTATCAATCATGGCCACAACCAACCTGATCCTGGATCCAGAACTGCCCATCGAAGTCAGCCAACAAGACGACAGAAAATACAAACTCATCCAACTCTCCAACAAACTCACATGTCTCCTCATATCCGACTCCACCACCGATAAAGCCGCCGCAGCAATGGACGTACGCGTAGGCCACCTCTCCGACCCCTCAAACACACCTGGAATCGCCCACTTCCTCGAACACATGCTATTCATGGGAACAGACAAATACCCCGATGAAAATGAATATAACGTATTCCTTAGTTCACACGGGGGAAGTTCCAATGCTTTTACCGATATGGAAAGTACCAATTACTACTTTGATGTAGCTGCGAATCACTTTGAAGGTGCACTGGATCGTTTTGCGCAGTTCTTTATCAACCCTCTTTTTCAGAAAGATTCAACGGATAGGGAATTGCAGGCGGTGGATTCGGAACATGCCAAGAATCTTCAGAATGATTCATGGAGAATGTTTCAGTTGAGCAAGAGTCTTTGTAAGAAAGAACATCCTTTTTCGAAATTTGGGAGTGGGAATTTGGTTACTTTGAAAGAGGGACCGGAGAAGGAGGGATTGGATATTCGTGCATTGTTGTTGGATTTTCACAAGACTTACTATAGTGCCAATGTCATGAAGTTGGTATTGTTGGGGAAGGAGAGTTTGGAGGAATTGGAAGCTTTGGCAGAGACGTATTTGACCAATGTGCCGAATCAGGATATCGACGTGCCAAAGTTTCCTGGGACGCCTTTTGGGAAGGAGGAATTGTGTAAGAAGTTGATGGTTGTTCCGGTGAAGGATGGAATGAGGAGTTTGGAGATGCAGTTTCCCATGCGCGAAATTGATTCCTTGTATTTGTACAAACCCACGAGGTATCTGTCGCATTTGATTGGGCATGAAGGAAAAGGATCGATTTTGGAACTATTGAAGATCAAGGGATGGGCGAATGAGTTGAGTTCTGGTGAGTCGAGGTCTTGCAGTGACTGGAGCGCCTTTTCCATCTCGATTGACCTTACGGATGAAGGACTTGAGAAGGTGGATCAAGTCGTGGAAGTCATTTTTGCATATATTTCATTGGTGAAAAAGGAAGGAATCCAGCAGTGGATTCATGATGAAACTGCTACTGTTGCTGCCTGCCAGTTCCGTTTCTTGTCTAAACGCAATCCGATGGATTATACTTGTTCTCTTGCGAGTGCTATGCACCTTTACCCTGGGCATCATGTTCTTGCTGGACCTTACAATATTTATGACTACGATCCTGAAATGATTGGGGAATTTCTGAATTACTTTACTCCCGAGAACATGTTGCTTTCCGTTACATCCAAGACGTTTGAAGGTTCCACCGAACAGAAGGAGCATTGGTATGGAACCGAATATACCATTGAAGATCTCAACCAAGACACCTGTGATACATGGTCAAAGGCATGTGTAGATAGTGATGTGACAGATGGTCTGCTCAAATTGCCCGAGATGAATGATATGATTGCTAGTGATTTCGGACTAAAGGGAAGCAAGGATATGCCTGTGGATGAACCGAAACTTCTCATGGATACAGATCTCTGTCGTCTTTGGTATAAGCCCGACAATGTGTTTGATATGCCAAAAGTCAACATTATGTGTCTTTTGCGCACAGCTGCTACTGGGTCAAATTCTGCGGTAGATTCTGTATTGTCTCTACTTTACAGTCAAATCATGCAAGAACACACGAATGACTTTACTTACTTGGCATCAATGGCAAGCCTCCATTCCTCCGTCGCCAATAGTACTCATGGAATCGAGTTGTCCGTCAGTGGATACAATCATAAGGCGCATATCCTACTCAAGCGTTTGGTACAAGCCATGACAGAATTGCCGGATAAACTTGAATTTGCTCTTTTTGACAGGATGAAGGATAAGGTTTCAAAACAATATCAGAACTTCCTTTTTGCGCAGCCCTACCAACATGCAATATATGCTACAGATCTTTGCCTCGAGTCTACGAAGTGGAGCATTGAAGACAAAATGAGCGCTTTGGAATCAATAGAAATGAGGGATGTCGTTGACTTTGCCTGTCGTCTCTTGTCTAGGTTCCACGTTGAGTTACTAGTCCATGGCAATGTCAGTACAGATGAAGCAAAGGATATTGCGGATATTGTATTGAACCAATTCAAGCCTTCACCACCATTTGCATCTACTATTCCACAGATGCGCGTGGCTCAGCTTCAAGATGGGAAAGATTATGTGCACCGTTCCCAGGAGCCAAATGAGAAAAATACAAACAGCTGCATAGTTTCAGTCTATCAAGTTGGTCCCATGGAATTGCATGCCAATGCAGTCCTCGCCCTATTCCACCACTTACTCAAAGAACCTGCTTTCAATGAATTGCGTACCAGTGAGCAGCTTGGTTACATTGTGCACACGAGTATCAAAACCAGCGGGGAGAACATAAAGGGACTTCTATTTCTTATCCAAAGTGATTCGTTCGATCCAATCTACATGGATGGACGAATTGAAGCATTTATTGAGAGGCTTCGCGAGAAAATTTCGATCATGACGGATGAAGAATTCAAATCGAATATCGATGCTGTTTGCCAGAGTTTTAGAGAGAAGAATAAGAATATCGGTGAAGAATCTTCAAAATACTGGAATGTTCTAACCAACAACACCTTCATGTTTAAGAGGCTTCAATTGATTGCTGACGAAGTGGAGAAGATTGAGAAAAAAGAAGTACTTGATTTCTATGATGAATTTGTTAAGAAGGGCGCAAGTTCGAGGAGGAAAATGGGGGTTCAAGTATTTGCAAAACAGCACATGGAAAAGTTTGCAGAAGAGGTGGCAGAAGGAGAGATTCTAATGGAAAGCGCTTCAGAGTTCAAGAGGACTACTCCTCTATTCGGACTTCCTCCTGCCGTTGATTTGGAAGGTTTTAAATTGTAATATTTTTTATAAATTGTTGCAACTATTACTGCTATGTATTATTTATTAGTATGTAGGAATATGTAGTGCGTATTCGTGTGATGTGCAACTTCCTCAAGCCTTTGATTTGGAAGGTTTCAAGTTGGCAACTGGAAGTATGTACTATGTCTTTGTATGTATTAGTATGTAGTGCGTGTTCATGGTGATGTGCAAGATTGAAACATTCAATGCCGCTCTTCAGTACTTGCACACACACGTGGTATCTTTAATACTTGAATATCTTCGAACATCATTCATCAACGAATATTAGATCGGATGAATTGTTTGAATTGATTGATTTGCACCAAAGTCGCACTTCAGGAGCTTTTGCGCAAAATGCTCTAACGTGGTTTTGATATGTGGTTTTTAATACTTTAAATATGATCAAGTCATACGATTGATTATTGTTTATGCTCCTACAATGCGACTTTGGTCCAAAACACTGGTCATCGAAAGAATATAACATATAACGCTTTCTGGTCATAATATATGATGCAGTTCACCCTTCCTCCTGGTACTGCCTTGGTAGAATCATATCAGCCAAAAACGACTGACCAGAAAGAAAGCGAGGCTACCGCTTTCTGGTCATCGAAAGAATAACTGCAATCAGTGGGATTCTGCAGTACGCACCATGCTCCTGGAAAGGAAGGGTTTATTGTTGGAGTTCTTCTTTCACATGAAGCTCGTTTGTTAAGCTCACAAAAACAGATCAGTAACTCTACCCCCTTCGTTGCAGATTATAATTAATAATCACCACCTAACACGATGCTCTTTTCCAAATCTTGTCACTTCGTTCTCTTCTTCGCCTACTTGCTTTCAGCAGATGCCCAGACGAACCTTGCCATTGTCGACATCGGCACTGCCGAGAACTACGCGATCCTCGCAAAGAGTGGCATCTCCACCACTGCACAGTCCGCAATTACAGGCGACATCGCCGTCTCTCCCATCGCCGGGACAGCTATTACCGGCTTCAGCTTGACCTTGGACTCTGATGGAACGTCGTCGACATCGGCCGGTCAGTTCACGGGAAAGGCCTACGCTGCGAGCTTCGCCGCTCCTACTCCATCTCTTTTGACTGTCGCGGTCGGCGACATGGGAACCGCGTACACTAACGCCGCTGGCCGCACTAACGGAAACGCCGACAGGATCAATCTCGGGGCCGGTGAAATTGGCGGGCAAACTTTGACGCCAGGCGTCTACACCTTCGGCTCGAGCGTCTCCGTGAACTCGAACGTCACCATCAATGGCACAGCCGAAGACATCTTCATCATTCAGATGACAGGGAACTTGATGGTAGCCGCGAACAAGGAAGTTACCCTGTCTGGGGGCGCTCAAGCAAAGAATATCTTCTGGCAGGTCGCAGGAAATGTCAAGGTGGGGGCTGACGCACACATGGAGGGAATCCTTTTGGTCAAGACTGACGTTACATTCATTACTGGTTCCAGCCTGAACGGCCGTGTCCTTGCGCAGACAGCATGTGTACTCCAAAATGCAACGATCGTTGAGCCAGCTGTTGTCGACCAAAATGTAACGATCGTTGAGCCAGCCGCTGTCGACCAGCAGGGAGGCAGGAGAAACCTTCGCCACCATCGTTAAGGACGAGCCAACCGCCAGCATCCTCGAACAACAAGAAAAGATAGAGGAAGAAGTGTTTGTGGTATCTTTGTTGGACAAGCAGGAAACCGGACCTCGATACGATGCTTGGAAGATAAATAAATAAACAAACATAATTCTAATAAATGCTTTTCAAAAAAAAAATAAGGTTGGCTGGCTCAGGGTTTTACTAGTACCTAGTATCGTTGATTTGCAACTTGATGCTTTTGGTAGGGTTAGCCGCAACCAGGAACCTTCGCCATTAAGAAATCAGCCCCCATCCTCGGACAATAGGATCCGGTGGTATCCACGTTGGAGAATAAGGAAACCGGACCAAGAAACTATGCTGAGATGAGTCTGAGTTGATACGTAAACGCTTCTAGATTTTCGCGCTCAAGATGCTCGGAAAGATTCGAGGTCGACATACCTTGTTTTCGCAGTGTGATCTACTGTGGATACTACACACTAATGATACATCAGTTAACATTCAAAATCAAATTTGAAGGTAGTGTGCAATATTTACTATTTACGTGAACAGTAGATATTACGCAATTGAATACTGCCCTCATAATAACATAATAAAGACACGTACTGTCCTTTGAGTTCGTCGCAGATATTCAATGAATCGATCTGCTGAATTCTCAAACCCAATCTTCCCAGTATGATACGTGTTAGTTATTATGAATACCGGAATGCGTACTTGTAGCTTGAAATCGCACTGGAAGGATCCATCTCCATAGATAGAAGTCTTATTATTGTTTGCAAACTGTTGGTTTTATTAAGAGGACTGTAAATCTGTCCTTAATCTATCGTCTACTCAATCACTTTAAAAATAATAAGTCGAACGCAATAATGAATACTTTGTAAGAGCATTGGTATTTGAAAGATAGAATCGTACCGTGTACCCTCCTCCCACTTGAATTGAAAATTGGAGACATTTCATTGGAGAAAAGTCTTGCAAGAACTGTATTGATCTCGATGAATTCTGCAAAGACATCGCTGCTGATACCCAAGAATTCTTGTCATCAAACAAAGACGACTCACGTGATATCGTTATCCAATATCTCGAGTAGAAGAAAATGCAGGATTAGCTTTTTCGGGAAGCTGTACGAAAAAATACGAAGACGGTCAGAGAAGCGCTCAACAAGTGCAATTGCGACTAGAGTGCAATTAGTAACCGAGAATGATCCAATTATAAGAACGATACGTTTAGGGTAGAAAAGTTGACATCAATGCCAAAATTAAAGATTTCTAGATATACAAAAATGGTAGAGCCTAAAGTCTTTGTGAAATTGAACATGAATATGCTCAGATAGCTGTACTAGATGTTTGGGTTTGAGGGTTGTGACTGAAGACAAGAAGCAATCTACTGGAAAGATTCATTGTCTGAAACATCTTCAACACTGATGGCAGCATTCATAGGTTCCTGAACGGCAACTATTCGTTCGGTTGCGATTTACAAAATTAGGAGAAGAATGACCGCTGGGATTTCAGGATAGAAGGAAGGGAGATGTATTTTTGCTTGCGTGGTTGTGAAAAAACAGAAGCTAATGGAATGTGAAGGAAGTTTTGCATACGTCAGCTGTTCCAAAGTGGTTAAGATTCGCATACGTCACAGAGATATTCCCGGGATGAGATGACATTCATTTATCAGCGTTTTGTGTACGTCACAGCTTGCGTCATGAACATTTGACTTTGCGCATTGAAATTTCCAGTTCAACAACGTCATAATTTAAAGCCGCGCCAAAACGTTATTTGTTGGTAAGGCCTATTTTATCCACTCATTCCGGGAAAATATGATGTGGCGCACAAAATGACAAATTTTCTCCAACCGTTGTATTGGCGATTAATTTGGACGGCTCACGCAGTCTACGCCCAGCAAGCCTGCGAAGCCAGTCGTTTGGGAATCTCCGTATTCAACACAATTTCAGCATCAGTTTGTTTCTATTACTATGAGTTTTTCCACCACACAGAGAAAACAGCAAGTTCTTGCAACCGCTGCCGGTCAGCCTTCCCTCCTTCAACAGATTGGTATGGCTGGATGCGCTGCTGTAATCACTGTCACTTTCATCCACCCTATTGATGTTGTAAAGGTCAGTTCAGTCATTTTTTTATCTGGGGCAGCCCTAATTAAGTACTGCATGACATCTCAAGTGCAGACCATTGAGAATCTTTCATCATTAAAATCATTAATCTTAGTGCGAATCAAGCACAAGACTTTTCAAAAATTGTGAGAAAACTTTCTCACTTGGCAAAATGAGCAAGATTCGAGACTAAGTAATGGGGGTATGGCAAAATTCCCGAAATGTAATCTTGACAGAAACATTCAACTAACTAATGTACAATCCAATCTTCATCAAAACAATAGACCCGTATCCAGATTTCTTCTCAGTATGGTGCACTTGGTATGTCTGGAACCACCAAGAAGATCATGGCGGCTGAGGGAGTAAGTGCACTTTGGAAGGGAGTCAACGCTGCATGGCTTAGAGAAGCATCATACACTTCTCTTCGTCTTGGACTTTACGAGCCATGCAAGGTCTTATTCGGATGTACCACCCCCGAGAATACCACTTTCCTTAAGAAGTTTGCTGCAGGATCCGCTGCTGGAGCTCTTGGATCCCTCGCTGGAAACCCCTTCGATGTTCTAAAGACTAAGATGATGGCTAGTGAGGGAGCTGTTCCTTCTATCTCAACAACAGCTAAGGAACTCATGGCTAGCCAGGGAATTAAAGGATTCTACAGAGGAATTGACTCCAACGTTGCACGTGCCATGGTTCTGAACGGAACTAAGATGGCATGTTATGATACGGCGAAGGGAATTGTTGTTGAGACCACTGGACTTCCCAAGTCGTCTCTTGTTGTTCAGTTCCTTGCTGCAACAACTGCTGGATTTTTCATGACATGTACCGTATCTCCTTTTGATATGATCCGTACTCGTCTTATGAACCAGCCTAACGACGCAAGAGTTTACAATAACGCAGTTGACTGTTTTGTCAAGATTGTTAAGAACGAGGGTGTCGCAACTCTTTGGCGTGGATTCATCCCTATCTGGTCTCGTTTCGCTCCTACCACCACTATTCAGCTTGTTATTTTCGAGCAATTGCGTGGATTCATGGGAATGAAGGCACTCTAAAAAATTGATAGAGAATCAAACAAATATGAATATTCCGAGCGATATCAATTTTGGGCCCGTGATATGGTAATATTAGACATAATAAATATAGAAACAAAACTGAATGAAAGTGAGTCCTTTGAAGTTACATCATGAGCGATCAACGTGTCCATTATACTTGCCTTTCAAACAATTGATAGATCAAGTCAATTTAAAGTTGCTTGGAATTGGATATTCACTACAGTACTTTGGAAGCAATTTGAGGCTGTTGCCCTTCCCAATTCATTTTTCCTAGATTTGCTTCAGAAAATAAGAAAGACTGCAGGAACTTGTTACAGTAAATTCACATTCTAGATACCGACGTGCATATAATTGTAGGTAGGTAGAGCAAGCAAGTAACTAAAACACAGTGGTACATTACATGGCCATGCTGGTATATCTGCAATTGTACCATCTTTACGCTTTAGGCCATGGATGTAGGCACTCATGAACATGGAAGTAAACTGTTCATTTGAAAGTGCTTGTCACGCCGGTATGCATACCGGTATCACATTTTTACATCTATTCCAAAAGTCGGGTAAATTTTGTAAACCATGTTGGCATGCTGGCATTTTAATGTGTCATGCGAGCTTGCACTTCAACGAGAACGTCAAGGATTGCCGATCCATCAATTAATTCAAATTGCATCGCGCCATCCTCAGTGACCCATCAACTCAAAATGAAAAAGCTAGATCAACGGAAGTATCATTTCGACATTTTGAATTACTTCCAATGGACGATTGCGGTCTCAGTATGAACACAAAGGATTTTCGCAATGTCCAATAGTGGAAAGAAAGTAATGTTCACAAATAATGATCAAAAAGTTCATTTACAGACAGATATTTAACTTCTAGCAAATAGTGATGCAATTCATAGTGCCTGCTAAAATTTCCTTTTGATAACGCAAAGGCGAAGTTCCAAAACCAAGCAGAAGCAGTAGTGTTAACATAGTGCCCTTTCCGCCCACCCCCGGTGGGTGCATCCATTCACTGAAATATCCACGCTCAGAATGACCATATCTCCACTCAAACATTCCATCTCACTTCGTCCGACAATTTCTTCCCTAATGTATACTTTCTAATAATTGCATCTAGTGTTGATGGTTGTGCTGATGGTGGTGGTGGTGCTCATGGTGATGGTGATGTTCATGCTTGTGGTGGTGAACAACTCCTCCGGGAACAATTCCTTGTGGTACAGGTGCAGCAGCCGCGGGAGCAGGTGCAGAAGCGGTTGCTGGTGCAGCAGCTGCGGGTGCAGCAGGGGCAGGAGTGCTGTAATCAGCAACAGCAGATCCGGTCATATTATCAAGGTATCCATTTCCCTTGACTGGGGTATGGAATGCAGGTGGGGTGTATTTCTCAACTTTTCCTCCTCCGAGAGCATCCATATAGCTTGCGGTTGAAACAGCTGCAGCACCGGCAGATGAAGCGGCTACGGGTGCAGCAGCAACGGGAGCAGCGGCTACAGGTACAGCAGCAACGGGAGCAGCAGCAACGGGTGCGGGTGCAGATGCTCCGGACATGTT
>Ga0209712_10005049_pt1 | contig 10385 bp, 5 predicted proteins | sample ArcOceMetagenome_FD_187443 | JGI IMG/M metagenome (GOLD analysis project Ga0209712, IMG submission 187443) | Marine eukaryotic phytoplankton communities from Arctic Ocean - Arctic Ocean - Greenland ARC118M Metagenome (SPAdes) (version 2) | ecosystem: Environmental > Aquatic > Marine > Oceanic... | reverse complement strand
GAATATGCCGATCGTTGTATGAGTGAAGGCATGGACAAAAAAGTGGCCTACAGTAAAGCTGCACAACGCATGGCTTGGCCTATTATCGCTTCTACTGCCACCACGTTAGCTGCTTTTGCGCCCCTGATGTTTTGGCCAGGCATGATGGGTGAATTTATGAAGTATTTGCCATTCACCTTGATCGCTGTGTTATCAGCATCATTGTTGATGGCGCTGATTTTTGTGCCTGTGTTAGGGGGGGTATTTGGCAAGCCTAGGTATGTTTCTGATTTCGACAAACAGCAAATGCTTGAAGCCGAAAATGGTGATGTACGCAATTTAAAGGGGTTTACGGGTAAATATATTCGTGTGCTCGCCACTGCCATTCAGCATCCATGGAAAATTTTATTAGCTGCAATTGTTGTCGCCTTTGTATCTTTTACTGCTTATGGATTATCTGGCTTAGGTACACAATTTTTCCCGAATGTTGACGTTCAGGGTATCAATGTCACAGTGCGTAGTGCTGGTGATATGTCGATTTATGAAAAAGACCAAGTGGTGCGTACAGTCGAAGATCGTTTACTGGATATGCAGGAGATTGAAACCCTCTATGTGCGCACGGGTGGGCGCGATCAAATAGGTTATATGAGATTAAATTTGGTGGACTGGCATTTACGGCCCCATTCTGACGATGTGCTTAAAGACGTCCAAGCTCGGCTCAAAGGTATGGCCGGTATGGATATTGAAATTTCGCCAGACCAAAATGGTCCACAATCAGGTAAAGACTTACAGATCCAGCTGTCATCTCGTTTCCCCGAGTTGTTAGATGAGGCTGCGTTAAAAATACGCACAGTGTTAGATAACAACGAAAAATTTACCTCGGTCAGTGACACCGCATCTAAAGCCGGTATTGAATGGCAACTTAAAGTGAATAGAGCTGATGCTGCAAGGTTTGGAGCAGACGCTACTTTGGTTGGTAGCACAGTACAATTTATCACTAATGGTTTGAGAATTGGTGAGTACCGACCAGATGATGTGGATGACGAATTAGACATTCTGGTGCGTTACCCGCTTGAGTCGAGGTTTATTGGTAAACTTGATGAACTCAGAATGAAAACAGCTGGTGGCATGGTACCCATCTCTAATTTTGTTGAGCGCACTGCTAAACCTAAGACTGATCTTATCAGACATATCGACAGTCAAAGAGTGATAACCGTACAAGCAAACATGGTGCCTGGGGAGTTGTTAAGTATTGAACTACCTAAATTACAGGAACTGTTACCCACTTTGGGATTAGACCCTCGGGTGACTCTCACGGTCAAAGGGCAAAATGAACAGCAAGATGAATCCACAGAATTTCTTAAAAATGCCTTTTTAATTGCACTGTTTGTGATGGCGATTATTTTAGTGACACAGTTTAATAGCTTTTATCAGGCATTTTTGATTTTAAGCGCAGTGTTGTTTTCAACGGTAGGTGTATTTCTAGGTTTGCTTATTTTTCAAAAGCCCTTCGGCATTGTGATGTCAGGTATTGGCGTGATTGCATTAGCGGGCATAGTGGTGAACAACAATATCGTGCTTATCGACACCTACAATATATTGCGTAAAGAAGGTGTGCCAGCCATGGAAGCTATTTTACGCACAGGTGCTCAGCGCTTACGTCCCGTTCTAATGACCACTGTCACAACTATTTTAGGTTTGTTACCTATGGTGGCAGAGATCAATATCGACTTTATCGGCCGTAATGTAGATATTGGTGGCCCATCCACAGAGTGGTGGTCACAACTCGCCACAGCGGTTGCAGGTGGCTTAGCTTTTGCGACTGTGCTTACTTTAGTACTTACCCCTTGTATGTTGGCGTTAAAAGCTAATCGGGATGAACGTAAAGCTAAATCATTGATGGAGCTCAATTTAAACCCTGCAAATTAGCAACACTTTGCGACTCAATATCACATCGCCATTGCCATCAAAAAGCATCCGCTTAAAATAAAGTGTTACTTAACAATAAGATTTTAGCAGTATGTAAGTGTTTACTATTTTAGCAGGTTTTTACTTGATGAAATCTGCTATACAAGCTGCGGTCTTGTTGTCGATTACTCAAATAAGCCATAAATAATAAGTTATCCTATTCTATTTGAAGTGATACTTGTTATCGGTTTATGATGAGTCGCAATTCAGCCAGAAGATCTTTTAGGAGTTTATTTTGCCCTCAATTGTTAATTTACTTGCTGCAGCAATATCTATCAAAAAACGATTATCTGTGACTGTCAGATTGTTGCTGGCAAGTTGTGTTTCTTTGTTGTTTGTAAGTAGTGTTGTTGCGAATGAAGAATATGATCTTTGGCCCAATACACAATACAACTCAAACATACCGACTCATACTCAGGTACTTGGTTACAAAGTGGGTGAGCGGATAACAACCTATGCCGATATGTTACGTTTTTTTGAAGCACTGGAGTTAGCTGCTCCCGAGCGTATCAAGTTGTTTGAATACGGCAAAACGTGGGAAGGAAGAAAGCTGATTTATGTGGCAATTGGTGCCACAGAACTCATCAACGATCTCGACGGTTTTGCTAAAAACATGCAAACATTGTCAGATCCCAGAATTACAAATAAACAACAAGCAAAACAGCTTCAAGCCACGTTACCAAGTTCTGTTTGGCTAGAATATGGCGTACACGGCAATGAAATAAGCAGCACAGATGCCGCTATGATGACGGCTTATCATTTGCTTGCGGCCCCAGATGAAGCGACTAATAAAAAAATCTTAAATAATACAATAGTGTTTATAGACCCTTTACAAAATCCTGACGGTAGAACCCGGTTTACCCAACGATATTATGCGACTGCTGGTCTACAGCACAGCAGCGACCGGATCAGTGCGGAGCAAAATGAACCTTGGCCAAAAGGACGCACAAACCACTATTTATTTGATATGAATAGAGATTGGTTGGCCATTACTCAGCCGGAGACTGCTGGGAAAGTGAAGATACTTAATCATTTTCGACCGCTAGTTGTTGTTGATTTACATGAGATGGGAGGCGATGCCAGTTATTTCTTCGCACCATCTGCACAGCCGTTTAATCCTTATATGACCCAAAACCAAATAGACAACATTGGTTTGATAGGTCGTAATCACGGTAAACATTTTGATCGTTTTGGTTTTGATTATTTTACCCGCGAAGTATACGACGCCTTTTACCCTGGATATGGTGACAGTTGGCCGACCTTTTATGGTGCGTCAGCTTCGACCTATGAAGTAGGATCAGCACGAGGACAAGCATTTCAGAAAAATAACGGTGAACTTTTAACCTACAAAGATACGGTGCATAAACATTTTGTTGCGTCTATTTCCACAGCTGAAGGTGTGGCTGACAACCATGAAAAATTATTGAAAGATTTCTATCAGTATCAAGTCGATGCTATCGCCAGCGGAAAAGCAGACAAAAAAGAGCGTGTATATCTATTGCCAATCCAACAAGACAGGGCAGGGGCGCATAAACTCGCTACATTAATGGCAAGGCATGGCGTTGAGGTAAATCAGTCAACTGAGTCATTTAAAGCCTGTGGCAAAGATTATTCTGCGGGTACATACTGGATAGATACCGCACAACCGAGAGGCAAATTTGTCAAAACCACCTTTACTAAACAAGTGGATATGCCTAAAGAATTTGTTATTGAACAAGAACGTCGAAGAGCGCGTCTATTAAACGATGAAATCTATGACGTAACAGCTTGGTCATTACCACTGATGTTTAACATTGAAACAGATGCTTGCAACAGGGTTATCAAGGCTGACAGTGTCAGTATTGACGAAACGCACAAACTTCCAGGAGAAGTGTTAAATCCGCAAGCTTCAGTTGCCTTCCTGGTTGCCTGGGGCGATATGGCTGCAGTCAGGTTTTTAACTGCTGCTTTACAACAAGGTTTGGTGGTTAAAAGTGCAGATAAAGCCTTTGTTTTAGAAGACAATCGGGCCTTTACCGCGGGCAGCCTGATCATTGAAAGGCGCGTAAATACAGCCGATTATGCAGACCTAGTATTAAAGCTTGCAGAACAAAGCGGTGCGCTAGTTGTTGGAGTGAATAGCAGTTGGGTAACAGAGGGTCCCAGTTTTGGCAGTCGCAACACCGTCACAATGAACGCGCCCAAAATCGCCATGGCATGGGATGAACCCGTTTACTCACAAAGCGCAGGTAATACGCGTTTTGTGATTGAAAGGCAGCTAAATTATCCGGTGACGGCCATTCGGAGCAACATGCTATCTAAGGCAGATTTGGCAAATTATCAGGTGTTGATTTTACCTTCAGGTGATTATCAAAAAAGCTTTGATGAATCTGCGGTTAAAAACCTAAAAAGTTGGGTGAGTAATGGAGGGGTATTGGTGACCTTTGGAAAAGCAACACAATTTGTTGCCTCCACTAAGGTGGCTTTACTGGATGTGAAGCGAGAATTTGCTTACAAAGAAAAAACAGACAAACCTAAAAATGCGTCAACAGATAAAGATAAATCAACCGTTAAAGACAAGTCAAAAGTAAAAGGTCAGTTGTTTACCCAGAAACAAAATTTACTTGATGCCAGCGAAGTTAAGAAAAAAAGCCCTGATAATGTAGCCGGGGTCTTGGCTAATGTTGAAGTTGATCAAGAACATTGGTTAACAGCTGGGGTAAATCAAAATGTTGTTGCCTTAATATTAGGCAGTGATATTTATGCACCAATCACTCTCAACTCAGGTAAAAACCTTGCATGGTTTAGAGGCCCTGAAAAAGTATTGGCAAGTGGCTACTTATGGCAAGAAAACAAGAAACAGCTGGCGTATAAACCTTTTCTTATCCATCAGCCCCTTGGAAAAGGCATGCTTGTTAGTTTTACTCAAGAGCCGACTACCCGAGCCTATTTAGACGGACTCAATGTATTGTTAACTAACAGTATATTTAGGGCTGCTGCCCATGCTAAACCGTTACGATAAATTACCGGGTATTTAATAGATAAAGAATGGGTTGGTTAGCCAGCCTTTAATTTTTAACATTCACCAACTGAGGTTAGACATATGCTAAAACTATACGGGTCTACTACTTCGCCTTTTGTTCGTCGGACACGCATTTGGCTAGCGAATACTGAACATGAATTTGTAAATTTACTGATTTTTGAGGATCAGGACAGAGAGGTTCTTGCTGCCAAAAACCCCACGATGAAAATCCCCATGTTAGAGGATGGAGCAGATGCTGCGGTGCAGACCATTTTTGATTCGAGGGTTATCTACCGCTACCTAACGGAAAAATTTTCAGATCCTGCTCTTAGTTGGGATCAAGAAAACCAATTAACCTTAATTGATTCAGCCAGTGACTCTTTGGTGCAAATGTTTATTTTGTCTAATTCAGATATTCAGCCTGATGCAGATAAGTTGTTTTTTAAATTACAAAAAGAGCGAGTGAACGCAGTATTAGTGGAATTAAATGTCATGGTTGCGGATAAACAGTTTGCCAGTTGGAACTATCCTGCAGTGTGCCTTTATTGTTTAATTGATTGGATTGAGTTTAGAAATTTACACAATATGCAGGGCTTAACCGACTTATTGGCGTTCCATGATGATAATGCTCAACGCATTGAAGTGACCGCCACCGATCCACGAAAGTAACTTAATTAACAAACAAACAGGTATTACATGAACCAACAACAAAAACTCGCAACCGAAGCATCTGCTTTTAGACAATTACTTAAACATCTTGATGAAAACAAAGATGTGCAAAATATTGATTTGATGATCCTTGCGGATTTTTGCCGTAATTGTTTATCAAAGTGGTACATGGCTGGCGCTAAAGATCAGGGTGTTGAAATAGATTACGACCAAGCACGAGAGGCTGTGTATGGCATGCCTTTTAGTGACTGGAAAGCTAATCATCAGTTGCCGGCTAGTGAAGAACAACTAGCCGCGTTCGAAGCAAGACAAACTACCCAAAAATAACACTAAATCATAATTTTAATGCTGTCATTGATGATGTTGATGACAGTAGATTTTAGTGTTCATATAGTCATCACAGCCAGCAATTGAACCCCATTGATATTTTGAATCCTAATTGAGCTAATAACTTAAAAAGGATCCGGTCATGTGCCCTTTCGAAATGACCTTTGTCACCGAAAAATGTAAGGTTAGGGTATAAGCCATTCCATCTATTGTATTTCACGACTGCCATCCAAAAAGGAATCCCAAATGATTAAGTTTTTACCAATATTACTGGTTGTGGCCAGCATGTTTATATTGCCTAGGTCTTTTGCAGAAGAGACTCGTCTCTTGCGGCAACCGAGTATCAGCGATAGTCATATAGCGTTTGTCTATGCTGGTGATATTTGGATAACAGACTTGTCAGGTCAAAATAGTAAAAGATTAACCAGTACCGCTGCAGTAGAAAGCCATCCACACTTTTCTCCAGATGGACAACGTGTGGCTTTTTCATCTAATCGTTCTGGCACTAATTCTGTTTACGTTATGCCCAGTATCGGTGGTCAAGCCAATAGACTTTCATGGCATGCCGCTGGTGGCAGTGTCCGTGGATGGACACCCGATGGTCAAAAAGTACTCTTCGCTTCTGGTCGTGATACCGCACCTCGGCCATTTAACCGTTTGTGGACTATCGCAATTGATGGCGGGCCGGCTGAGTTGGTACTCAACCAATGGGCATATAATGGTGCTTACTCTGCTGATGGTAAACAAATGGTGATTGACCGTATGTCCCGTTGGGACGGCGAGTGGCGTAACTATCGAGGTGGCCAAAATACACCTTTAGTGGTCATTGATTTGGCGAATTTAAAAGAAACAATGATCAAAAGTGACTCAACCATCGACATTGAGCCTGTTTGGGTCAATGACACGGTTTACTTTTTGTCAGACAGGGATTGGGTATCCAATATCTGGTCATATTCGGTGAAAAGAAAAAGACTCAAACAAATTACAGCATTCAAAAATTCTGATATCAAACAATTAGGCAGCAATGGTAAACAGTTGGTGTTTGAACAAAATGGTGATTTGTTTACTTATGACTTAGCCACTTCGCAGCAACAACAATTATCGATTACAGTCACAGGTGATTTCCCTTGGGCTGAAACCAAATGGCAAGATGTGGGCGATAAGGCTAGTGCGGCCTCATTATCACCGACAGGGAAACGCGCGATCATGGCTTCTCGCGGTGAAATCTTCACTGTTCCGGTTGAACATGGCAGTGTGCGAAACCTAACGCAATCCTCTGACGCTGCAGACAGAGCGCCCATCTGGTCACCTAAGGGCGATCAAATTGCTTGGTTTTCTGACAAGGGTGAACAAGGGTATCAGCTGATGTTGCAATCTCAAGATGGTTTGTCAGAACTACAAACCATAGCAATAGGCGAATCAAAAATGGCGTGGGAGCCAACATGGTCTCCTGATGGCAAATACATCGCGTTTGTAGACGATGATGTGCGCATTCGATTGTTAGAATTAGACACTAAAAACATCACAACGATCGATACCGGTGGTACCAATTTAGAGCGTGGTTACAATGATTTGGCCTGGGCACCTGACTCTAATGCTTTGGCTTATGTGAAAACTGCTGATAATGGTTTTCAGCAAATCAAAATTTATACGATAGACACCCAAAAAACTCACTTTTTAACCAATAAATTTGCGAACTCATTGTCACCTGCATGGGATCAAAACAGCAAACATTTGTATTTTTTAGCGAGCACCGATTATGGCTTGAATAGCGGCTGGGCTAATACTAGTTCAATGGGTGCACAGTCTGAGTATGCGCCCTACGTCGTGAGTTTATTGGCAGATGAAACCTCGCCTTTTGCCCCACGCAGTGACGAAGAAGAAATCGCAGCAGAAGATGTTGACGAGGACAAATCTAACAAGGACGATGAAGAATCGTCGCAAGAAAGTGCTGATAGTAAAGGTGACTCCAAAGACCAAGACGACAAAGAGTCAGAAAATAAACTAATCGAAAAAATAAAAATAGACTTTAAAAACATTGAAAGACGTATTTTACCGCTACCCATGCCAGCAGGAAAGTATGCTTTTACGCTTACCGCACCTGAAGGAACTGTATTTTTTGCTAAAAACCAAGGTAAAGGCAGAGACGTTGAGTTACTTAAATTTGATTTGAAATCACGCAAAACTGAATCATTTATTGAGGGTGTCCAGATAGCAAGTATCTCGGCAGACCATAAAAAAATGCTCGTAAAAAAAGGTCCTAAATGGTTTGTGGTGGATGCAGATAAACCAACTGCAAAAACCGAGAAACCCTTAGATACCAAATTGATGATGAACCTCGACCGTAAACAAGAATGGCGTCAGATGTTTGTAGAAGCATGGCGTTATCAGCGAGATTATTTTTACGATAAAAATATGCATGGCCGTGATTGGAATGAAGTATTTAGTCGATACGAACCTTTAGTGAAACATATCAAGCACCGTGCAGGTTTAACGTATTTGTTAGATATGGTGAACGGTGAATTGTCGGTAGGACACAGTTTTGTGTTTGGCGGTGACTTTCCAAAAACTGAAAAGGCCAGAGCAGGTCTACTTGGCGCAGATTTATTAGTTAAAGAAGGGCGCTGGCAGCTTAATCGAATATTTACCGCCGAAAGTTGGAATCCTAAATTAAAAGGCCCACTAGACCAGCCGGGTTTGAAGGTTGCCCAAGGGCAATATTTGGTTGGCGTAAATGGTAAAGAATTGACTAGCGCTCATAACCCTTATGAATTTTTAGATGGCACAGTCGATCAACAAACCGTGTTGCATATAAACGATAAGCCGAGTTTTAGTGACGCTTGGCAAATTACAGTGAAACCTGCTGGTAATGAAAGAGCATTAAGGCAACGTGCTTGGGTCGAAGACAATCGTAGATTGGTCGACAAGTTATCGGATGGCAAATTAGCTTATGTGTGGGTACCCAACACCAGCACGCCTGGGTTTGTTTCATTTAATCGGTATTTCTTTGCCCAACAAGATAAGTTAGGTGCAGTGATTGATGAGCGTTTTAACGGCGGAGGTTTGTTAGATGATTACATGGTCGATTTGATGAACCGCAAACTCCGTGCGGCAATTACCAATGAAGTACCTAACGGCAAACCCTTGTTGTTACCTGCTGGGATCAAAGGGCCAAAAGTGCTGCTGATTAATGAACTTGCTGGCTCAGGTGGTGATTATTTTCCTTGGGCATTTCGTCAACAAAAAGTAGGCAAGTTAATTGGTGCTCGTACTTGGGGTGGTTTGGTGAAATCATCAGTGCATTACAGATTAGTAGACGGCGGAGCACTAACCGCGCCAGATAACGCAGTGTTCGATCCCCTGAATAACAAATGGGTAGGAGAAAATATCGGTATTGCCCCAGACATCGAGGTGTATCAAGATGCTCAATCTCTTGCAAAAGGTGAGGATCCACAATTACTGCGAGGCGTGAAAGAGTTGATGAAACAGTTGAAAAAGACTAAAACTAAACAGGTAACAGCACCTAAATATCCAACGCCAGCCACCCAAGACTAAAATAATGTGTGCATAACAGCGTAAACAAAAAATTAGGCAGATTCAGAACATCGATTCGGCCAACAGACAAGTTAAGCGGAGAGTGTGATGAGTCAAAGTATTAAGATTAACGATAAAAGTTATCCTATTGATGTAGATGGGGATATGCCCCTATTGTGGTTTTTGCGAGATAAACTAGAGCTAACAGGCACCAAATTTGGTTGTGGTATGGGTTTATGTGGCGCCTGCACTGTGCACATGGATGGACAAGCTGTGCGTTCTTGCGTGATGCCTGTTTCGGCCTTAGCAGGTAAAACTGTGACTACTATTGAAGGTTTGTCTGAAACCGGTGACCATCCGCTGCAAAAAGCATGGCTGGCTAACAAAGTGCCTCAGTGTGGTTATTGTCAGGCTGGGCAAATTATGAATGCTGCCAGTTTCTTAGCGACCAATAAAACGCCAAGTAGCGATGACATCGACAATGCTATGCAAGGTAATATCTGCCGCTGTGGTACGTATCAACGTATTAAACAAGCGGTTTCCGATGCGGCTGACGAAATGTACAAGGAGGCTTAAGATGACTGTTTCAAACCAAAATATTGTTGCAGACAAAAACACTATATCTAATCAAAGTCGTCGTAAATTCCTCAAACAATCAGGTTTAGCAACCGGTGGTTTAGTGTTGGGTATTAGTTTGCCGCAAACCACTATCGCCGGTTTTAAAATGGGTGCAGACAGCACCTTTAATCCTAACGCGTTTATCCACATCGACGATAACGGTGACACCTTAATTTACTGTGGCCGTTGCGAAATGGGCCAAGGTATTAGCACGGCATTACCTGCCGCGGTAGCCGACGAGCTAGAAGCTGATTGGACCCGTGTCAGTATTAAACAAGGTGAATGTAAC
>Ga0209712_10005048_pt1 | contig 10385 bp, 11 predicted proteins | sample ArcOceMetagenome_FD_187443 | JGI IMG/M metagenome (GOLD analysis project Ga0209712, IMG submission 187443) | Marine eukaryotic phytoplankton communities from Arctic Ocean - Arctic Ocean - Greenland ARC118M Metagenome (SPAdes) (version 2) | ecosystem: Environmental > Aquatic > Marine > Oceanic... | reverse complement strand
ATGTCGCATGCTCGCATACATGTACTGTACTCGTAGTAGGCTCTAAAAAGGTGGCTCTAATACTCAATTGTTTACAGTACTGTAGGCTCTACGAAATACTAACCCTACGTCATCAAAGACGTCATAAAATTCGAAAATCCAGCCTCACTATCCGGTCACGTCACATACAACACATCCAAAAAAAGTTGACGTCAATTGTTTACTGTAGGCTCTATCGATACGAAATACTAACCCTACTCGTACGTCATCAAAGACGTCATCAAATTCGAAAATCCAGCCTCACTATCCGGTCACATACAACACTCCGAAAAAAGTTGACGTGTGTTCGATCCAAGATCTGTGGAAGATTGTAGAGAAGGTGAGAAACATCATATTTTTCTCTTTTGAATTATAAAACCATGAGATTCTCTGTTGTTACACTCGCACTTACTCTATTTACCCGCCAATCTGCGGCCTTTGCTCCTAATGCTGGTACCAGAGCCATAGCTACTACCGCTTCGAAATTTGCACCCGCAACCGGAACTTTGCAGCAATCGAGAAGTGAAAAGATGGACCTATGCGAACTGAACCTTTTCAGCAGGAGGAAAGCAAGGAAGATGAACGCTATGGCCAAGGTCGAGAGTGATATTTCCGAAGAGGAGGTTAGAGCCTTGTTCAGCCTATGGAATTCGGCCTTGGCAACTGGAGACTCTCGCATTGTTGCTTCTCGTTACACGGAAAGCCCAGTTTTGCTTCCTACCGTGAGCGATACCCCACGCACCGACTTTGACAGCGTCAAGGATTACTTTGATGCTTTCTTGCTCAAAGAACCCCAGGGTGAGATTGTTGAGGGCCACATCAGCATTGGTGATGGATGGGCAAGTGACACCGGTATTTATGAATTCACCATGGGAACTACCGGCGACAAGGTCAAAGCACGTTACACTTATTTGTATGTGCAGGAAGATGACATCTGGAAAATTCAGCACCATCATTCCAGTGTTATGCCCGAAGAGTACATTCTTGGAAAATCTATTACTGAGGATGAAGTCAAGGGTTTGTTCGGCCTTTGGAACGATGCACTTAAAACTCTCGATCCTAAGGCAGTCGCCGATAGGTATGCTAAGAATAGCGTTCTCCTCCCCACCGTCAGTGATGTACCCCGCACGGATTATGCCGCCATTGAGGACTACTTCACCAACTTTTTGAAACTTGAACCTACAGGAGAAATTCTTGAGAGCAACGTTGTCATTGGAACGAACTGGGCTCAGGATTGTGGTAAGTGAATAGTCGTGGAATTTGTCAACACCTCGGTAATTTTGAGATGATGCATTCTAATACATACATTCCGTTGAAACAATGCAGGTATATATGAATTCACCATGGGCACTACTGGAAAGAAAGTCAGGGGCCGTTACTCTTACATTTACGTCTACGAAGACGATGAGTGGAAGATTAGCCACCATCATTCGTCCATCATGCCAGAAGGCATTGTCACCGCTGAACCCATAACCGAGACCGAAGTTAGAAGCCTCTTTGGCCTCTGGAACGACGCTCTTGCATCAAAGGATCCTAAGGAGGTTGCCAACAGGTACTCCAAGAATGGTGTCTTGTTGCCCACTGTATCTGATGTACCTCGTACTGATTACCCCGGAATTGTTGATTATTTCACTAACTTCCTCAAGTTGGAGCCTCAGGGTGAGATTCTTGATGGAAACATTATCATTGGAACGAATTGGGCTCAGGATGCTGGAATTTACGAGTTCACCATGGGCACTACTGGAGCCAAGGTGAAGGGTCGTTACACTTATGTCTACGTCTTTGAAGACAACGAGTGGAAAATCTCTCAGCACCATTCTTCTGTCATGCCCGAAGGAAACAAACCCCAGCCAATCAATGAGGCGGAGGTTAAAAATCTCTTCCAGCTATGGAACTCTGCTCTTGCAACTGAGGATCCTGATGCTGTCGCTGGGCGTTATGCTGAAAAGGCGGTCTTGTTGCCCACTGTATCTGATGTTCCCCGTACAGACTATGATTTGATCAAGGATTACTTTGTTAATTTCTTGAAGAAGAAACCTCAGGGTAAGATTCTAGAGAGTAACGTGACTATTGGACACGATTGGTGCCAAGATGCTGGTATCTATGAGTTCAAAATGGGAACTACCGGAGACAAGGTGAAGGGACGTTATTCTTTTATTTATGTTTGGGAAGGTGGCGAGTGGAAGATTAGTCACCACCACTCCTCTGTAATGCCCGAGGCTTTCTTGGGGCCCGCTCCTAAACCCGCTGTGAAGGAGGAAGCAGTAGACGCTGAAGAAGAATCGGTTCTTGCATAGGTTTTTTCATGCATATCTCTGCTTGTACATAATGGCAACCGTTCTGTGGTGGTGGTGGACCCTTTTATTAATCGACTAGCGTTTTAAGTAATGTAAAATAGCCTAAGCATGAAGGTTTTTAATGAAAAAATCATAATTTGAAATTATTTATTTTAAAATTTGCCATCATAAATAAGTTATAAGTTTATTATAAAACATCTCGTAATCTGGCTCTTTTCAATTTCAAATTAATTGGAGATGCCGCGCCAGAATCTTGTAGGCCGATGGTAAATGTTAAAATAGAAACTGAATCAAAACAGTGTTTAGTTAGATGTTAATAAAAGCTAGCTAACGATAACTTTTATTTACATCAGCTGTTTCGATTCCGCTCATCAGTTGATTGCTTCTCGTCCATGCAAAAATTTGAGTTACCAACCTTGTTGGTTCTAATATAAATGAAAAAATTAAACTTTACCCGAAAATTGTTCTCGAGGCACAACAAGCAGCATGCAATGGTTAAAGCAATGAAGCATAAATTGACATATATATGCAGTGCTATTTTACCTAAAGTAAATTGGAAAATTACGCCGAAATTGCCAGGTGTACGATAGACTGTTTCGAAAGAGACATGCGCACAAAGAACATTGCAAAGCCTTGGTCAAATCACTCAAACCAAAACTCAAGAAGGCTCTCGAGGCTATCAATAAAATCACAACCGTTCAATTTGACACAGCTACAGCAGAATCCCAAGAGAACGAAATGTTCGATGCCGATGTTGATACTGCCGAGTCTTCAAATATCCTTCCTGAGCCAACATCGGATGCCACCAGCACATTAACACAAACAGCTACAGCGAGGCTGGAACAACAAACGATTGCTTTCTTTAAAATCCACTCCCCCCAAGTAAACTTCAAGGATGCCACCAAGACTCCCGCAAATAAAAGTGCAACATTTCCAACCATTGTGTTGTATTGCCCTACGTAATGCCAATGACGCCCCTACGGCATCAACCAGGCGAATTACTTTTTACCAAACCCATCCATCCATTATCAAGCGCGGAAATTAATTTGACACACCACCGACATCACATGAATTACAGTATTGTCAATACAATTCTAGTCACTACTACTGTCTACTGTACATAGAATAGACATATGAAAGTATTCACCACTCACTTCACACTTCGCACTTCCATCGCCACTCAGAAGCCAGGGTGCTTGTTCGTATGAGTGAGATCAATTGCCGCGGTGACTATTCGGAACATGTCTCTGATATCATTCAAGTTGCAAGTCTGACAAACAAAGAACTGTTGGTGAAGATTCTGGTTGCCATAAAATCGCTTGGATCCGATGCCAGCAAATTGCTGTTGGGCAGGACAACTGGGTCAGCGCGCAGCTGAATTGAAATTACTTCCATCAGATTGGGCTTCAGCATTTACAGAAGTGGTGTCACAGAGCACAAATGGTCAATTGGAAGAGCAAGATAAGATGATAATACTACCAGTGATATCTACCGGTCAACTTCTTGAAACGGCAATGAAAGAAATGCCGCAACGCCCACACTGTTAAAAACTGAAGATGGCAATCGAAATTATGACTATGATAGCAGTGAATGGACGGAAGGCTCGGGTTCGTTGTCTGTTCATGAAGCAGCTGCGCTAGTGAAAGCATCAACAGAGGAAGGAAACATCAACCTTCAGACCGAAATTATGCCAATACTTTTGCGAACGTTGCCGAAAGATGTCAATTGCATAGATGTTTTGGCGCAGTGCAACTTCCAATATTACAACGTTTGCTGGAGCTCAGAGTCATTGAGCATTCATTGCAATTTGCAATGCAGTCAGCTAGATTTTAGAATAGCTGCATTATTTGACAAATGAGAGAAACGAAAATATTCCCCTGACTCTGGGTCACAGCTGAAACAGCTAATGCAACTACTCAGATATGTCGAAGCTGGTGATCTTGCACGCCGTGGTAATCAAATTGGTTCAAAGCCTGGATGCGTGATATTCCTCTCCCTACTCACTCTTTTTCTTTACAAACGAAATCTCTCCAAAGGGACAATTCAATTGAAGAAACGAGATGCTGGATGGATCGTTGTGTACTGAACGCGTGGGCGTAGTATCGCAATCGTATTAGGATAGATTGTGTTGGACATCACCAATCGTACAGATGCTTCTATAAATGCAAAAGCCATGTAAGAAGTGCCTTTTAATAAAAAAATAAAATGAGAGCGCAATAATCTGACATCATCAGTATTAGCCCCGGCACCACAAAATCTAATTGACGCTTCGATAAAAGGAATAGAAGATGCTGCATAAATGGCATCAGCAACAATCAGTATCAGATCGAGTTTAAGAAGTGGTGTACACACGTAGTGTAGTCAAAATCATTTTAAATATATGATTTTTTAATCAAGGTTCGTCAATTGGTGAAATGAGGGAGCAAGACTTCGCGCTTTTACACAGTTTTTCAACATTCTTACTCGTAGTGTAGTGTTGATCTTGCGCAGTCATATCGAAATTTAATCAATAGAAATTATTTCTTGGAGGCAAAATCTGTGGAGGGTTGACGAGTTGAGACCTATTCATTGTCATTACGACAAAATAGAAGAAGGTAACAAGTTCAATGTGTTCGAAATCTATGCGCTATTATTCAAGACCCGACCTTCTTTTTCAAACTTTGGTAAAAATAAGCTGTATGCCAATAATAAGGTGAAAGTAATTATGTACCCGGGTACTGCAACTTCAAACTGTACGGTACTTGCTTGTACCGTACATACAGTACTACCGGTACTCGCTGGCTCGCTGGCTGGTGCTGGACCGAACCGCCAAATCCTGTTCAATTTTTCACCCGCGCCAGGAAAAGCACTCTGGATGGGGCGAGAGACGAGTTCAATTACAGCGAGCCAGCCCGCCTTGCTTGCATTCCACCTACAGTACCGGAGTATGATACATACCGTACAAGCTATTGTACTCTCCAGCTCTTGAATTTGCTCTTGATTCACTACTCTAGCTGCACTTATTAGCTAGCAGTACGTGTAGGCGAGACGCGTGATACTCCTGGTACGTGCAGTCTTCCACTGGTTTAAACTTGGAACCTCCTCAATCCCTTTCCATCGAATGATACCGAGCACAAAAACATATAACAATGAATAAGATGAACAAAGAAGAAGAAGACAAAATCGAGTTAGATGCTCTATTGGGAAGATTACGCCCCTTTCAAAAGGAAGCTTTCAATTTTGCCACTGGAGGGTCCCTGAAGCCCATCGATGAGAACACATCAAAATCACGTGGGAGAATCCTTCTCGCTGATGAGATGGGGTTGGGGAAGACAGTGACTTCCTTAGCCATCATGCTCGCTTATAAATCTGAGTGGCCCCTTTTGATTCTGTGTCCTGCTTCACTGCGATATACTTGGCCGGCTGAAATAGAAAAATTCTGTCCCAAATTGCCTCACTCGGCAGTATATGTTGTCAGAGGTTTTGACGATTGTGACTTCCACTCGAACCCCAACAAACGCGCAAACATTAAGATAGTGGTTGCAACATATTCTTTGCTGCAAAACAGATCTGCTGCAGCCAGGGCTTTGCAACAGTTCAACTTTCGGTGCGTGATTGCGGACGAATCGCATAATTTTAAGGAGAAAAAATCGCAACGATGTACATTAGCAATGCCAATTTTACTGAAAGCAAATCGCCTCCTTTTGCTTTCTGGGACGCCTGCTCTCGCGAGACCTGTAGAACTGTGGGCTCAATTACATTGTATCAATAAGGACTTGTTCGGGGCTTACTCGAATTTTACAAAGAGATACTGCAACGCCAGATACGGTCGATTTGGTTGGGATTGCACTGGTTTGAGTAACGCCGACGAATTACATGAGAAACTAAAGACTGTCATGATTCGTAGACTCAAATGTGATGTGCTTAGTGAGCTTCCACCTAAACAACGATGCATCATACCGGTAAAGATTCAGAAATCAAAGCACGTGAAAGAATGTAAAGATATCATCTCTCGGCTGAACGAGACTCGATTGGCAGTTGATTCACTTGTAGGCGATGATGCATCCAATGCTAATTTTGAAGCTCGTAGTCTTTTAATGCAAGCCTATAAAGCTAGTGGATGTGGTAAAGCCCAAGCAGTCGCTGATTATGTTGTGGATTGGCTTTGTGGATCTGGGACGCAAAAGGTTCTCGTGTTTGCGCATCACAAAGAAGTGCTTGATACCATTGAAGAAGCAGTCTCGAAGGCGTTGAAGGGTGTTGGTCATATTCGTATTGATGGTTCTGTGAACCCCGCAGATAGAGCATCTCGTGTGAAGAAATTTCAGAACAAACCTCAGGTCAGATTGGCTTTGTTGAGCGTCACTGCTGCAGGAGTTGGTTTGACACTCACAGCTGCAAGTAGCGTCATCTTTGCAGAACTTCACTGGACACCTGGTGTTTTGGCTCAAGCAGAAGATCGTTGCCATCGGATAGGCCAAACGAATGTTGTTAATATTATGTTTTGTGTTTGCAAAGAAACGGATATGAGCGTAGATCTATCTCTCTGGAAAATGTTAGGCCGTAAAGTCAATAACCTCGGAAGAATGATTGATGGTGAAAGAGGAACAGGCATGAACGCTACTGAAGCTGAAAATAATGCTCCAGCGGATCAGGAGTTATCTTCATTTTTTGCTGATACTCTCCCTGGTGACGCCATGCCTGGGAAATTGAATGCTCTCGTAAAAGGTTCGATTCAGAGTTTCTTCAAGAAACCTTCACCGGATCTCGCCACCAGTCGTAATGCTTTGCCAACGACTATCAATACGAAAACTGTTGGGAGAGAAGTAACACCCGAAGCAACAAAGGGACAGAAACGCCCGTTTACTTCATCACCATCCAGCTCGTGTACTATATCAACCTCCTGGAACTGCAAAATGTGCACGTATATAAACGAAACCAATTCATTGGCATGCGAAATGTGTGGAGCAACTACACGTACAGGTACAAAAAAGAGGGCAGCACAAACTTCATTTGGGACAGTGAATCTAACACGTCAAACATCATTCTCTATGAAAAACAAGAATGGCGCATCACCAGTTGATAGATCTCCTGAGGTGATTGAAATACGAAATGGCGATGCCCTCTTGTATGATAGAAAGCCTCTAGTGTTGAAGGCCCTAGCAGGTACAATGTCACCATCGCAATCCAGCATCATTGAAATCATCGACGACAGTGACGACGAGATTATCGAAATCGTAGAAACAACGCAAATTAGACCCAATAAAAAGTTCAAGAGAAAACAGGAAAATGATCTTAACAATAATCCCAATACCGGCAGCAATGAAGTGAACTTGTTATCTTTCAGTGTTTCAAAGAACAGTGGTCGCATTGCTGTGCACAATTCGTTTAATGGAGAAAGTCTACTGATCAACTTTGATGTAGATCAAATAGTCATTGATAACGATGACTCGGAGGACTTCACCAATCGACAACTCAAAAGATGCACCTCTGGTCGGTCTGCTCCACAGGTTGAATTCGAAAATCTTGCAGTGGAATCAGGTAATTATTTGCCGTTTCTTTTATCTACCTAAAAGAGGTTCCATTTTGAATCTAACATTCATTTTTTCTTTACTACACGTATACGTATTGCAGTTGCAAGAGAAATTATTGAGAGCAATTTGGTTGGAGGATCTTTGAGGATGTTTTGTTCTGAAATCAAGTTATTTGTATCAAACTACGCTGCCCTTCGTGAAGTCGAAAAGAAGTCTATCAGAGAGTTAGGACTGCCCATTCAATGTACTTCGGTCCACGATACTATACGTAAGATAATCAATTCCAAAGTACAGCCCCAGTCCACAGAACGCTACGTAGGCGGTAGCTTTGAGAGAGCTTTAGAGAAAGCTGCTGAATTAAACGCAGACGAAGCTGACCGAAAAGTTCTCGATGGTAATGCATGCGCATGGTGCGGAGGGAATTTGCCTGACGTATCTTTTTGTAAGGGGGTTCAATCAACCTACTGCAGCCAAGAGTGCGCTGATGAGGGAAGAATCCGAAGGGGTGGTGAGTACAATCAGTCACATTTATTTTGGTTCGCTATTGTGCAATCAAGAGCTTAACTGCCAATTTGTTATTAGGAATATATGCATCTACGAGGATAAGGACTCAAGTATTCAGTCTCGAGCATGGCATTTGTCAAGTATGGTATGTGTGTAGTTGCATTATGTATTGTTTGAAAGTAATGAATCAAAGCGCTCATATTTTGACCCCCCAAAATTCCTTCAACAATAGTGGCATAGACGCAAACGGTATGTGTCTTTGTATGATGTATTATTTGAAAGTAATTTAAATCAAAGCGCTCATATTTTGATCCCCCAAAATTTGTAAACAACAATAGCGCTGTTTCTAAGGATAAAGGCCCTTCAACCTGCTCAAAGACTCTCAGCTCTTATGGGTGCCAATTGGCGACTCCCAAAAACTTCAACAAGTGTAAGCAAATTACTACAACATCCAAAAGAAAGTCACTTTTGGGAAGCAGATCACATACAAGCTGTTTCGGAAGGAGGTGGAGGTTGTGGGTTAGAAAATCTGAGAACCCTGTGCACCCCATGCCACCAAGTTGAAACCGAACGATTAAGAAGTCGGCTAAAGCTGAGAAGTATTGATCACGAGGATGAAGCTGCCAACGTTACAGATATCAGGAGATTCTTATCTTGACCAAAACGGATACACAAAATGACACCGACAAAAGCAAAGGCGAAAGCAAGCGATGACTAGACTCTACAGTACAGTACAAGTACGTGTACCTGGTATCTTGATTTTAATTGGAATCACAAAATTGAACGCCATGAAGAAAGTTTGGGAAAATGTGGCTGAGAATCAATCTCCCAATACGATATCTTCAATCAGTCTCAGCTAATCAATATATCTCGTCAACCTAAAATATTCACAAAAACTATCGTTGTCATAGGAAGGTACTACTAAAGATAATCATCAGGTTACCTTCTGCCACCACTCTTGTCCACAGATAAATCAGGGAGTTGGAACAACATTTATAGCTAAACCACCCGCAACACAAGCAGCCATACAACAGGACATCCAACAGCACCACCAGCCAACTGGCCCAGTCGTACCAGCCACCAAACCAGATGCAAGTAACATAACCGGCGTTGCAAGCAGTGTTACATATAGCAACCGCAGAGCCAGCCATAATGGCGGGACCTGCTTCCACCAATTTAGCCCAATCATGGAGACAAAGGATCGTCATAACGAGAGAGAGAGGTACGAGAGGATACTGCGCATCGATTTCATTATAATGAGCGGTCAAGAGGTGTAGCTGAAAACTGTTTAACACGATTGGTTCGAATGAGTTTCACATTCCCATCAATTTTTATATTGATCCCGTTTTCAATTCCTCTGCTTCTTCACACATGAATCGTGCCAACTCCACAATATCTTCAGTCGGTGGAATTTCAACGCTGTCTCGTTCGGAGCAAACTTCAATGATTGGTCATAATAACTACCATTGTGAGAGTTCACCTACGTGTACGAGTATGAAGATAAATGTGGAGAATCATGAGATTACCTTCTGTCACTACTCTTGTGGGGAATGAGGTGAATAAGACCTTCAACTGGTATTTTTCTTGCACTGGAGCAGATGGTTGCGTGTACGGTATTCCTTGATAGCTCGCCGAGTGGTTAAATTTGATCCAGTCGACAAGTCCCTGACTCACATTGGGCAAGATCTTGGCGTTGGAAAAGGCAAGTGGTTGAAAGGTGATCTGGCTAATAATGGTTGTATTTATTGTGTTCCTGCTGATAGGTTTGCTCAAATTCTGAATGTTGATACCATCAACGGCACCACAACAGTCCTTGATGTACAAATGCCAGAGCCAAATAAGATTGAGAGATGGTTCTCGGGTGCACTTGCTTTAGACGGCTGCATCTACTTCATGCCATACAATGCCCGTCGCATCCTGAAATTAGACCCCGAAAATGATTCGGTGTGCTGCGTTGGAGATGATTATGGAGGTGGACAACACAAATATGCAGTAACAGTTGCAGATAGTAACGGATTCGTGTATGGCATCCCTTATCAGTCAACGCACGTCA
>Ga0209712_10005047_pt1 | contig 10387 bp, 7 predicted proteins | sample ArcOceMetagenome_FD_187443 | JGI IMG/M metagenome (GOLD analysis project Ga0209712, IMG submission 187443) | Marine eukaryotic phytoplankton communities from Arctic Ocean - Arctic Ocean - Greenland ARC118M Metagenome (SPAdes) (version 2) | ecosystem: Environmental > Aquatic > Marine > Oceanic... | reverse complement strand
GATACAGAATCAGCACAAGATTTGAGCTTTAAACTAGCACTGTGTTGTTTGGTATACACCTTGTCTCGATTAGCTTGAAACATTATTCGAATGCCTGTGTTGCAGATATTAACCATAGTGCTAATGTATTTTTCTGAATGACACAGTCTCAATATAAAAACAAAATAAAATTCTAGGGAACCAATATGATATACCTAAAAAAGACTCTGCTGCACGCAGCGGGTTTAGCCGTTCTGCTCAGTTTTTCTAGTACTGCATTTAGTCAAACCGACCAAGGCTTAGAGCAAGCATCTACTGTTAAGGCGCAGGACGAAAAGGACTGGGATGTGCTTAACCCACCTTTTGACTTAGCCACTGTCTCAATCGATACAGACAACACCACTTGGTCTAGCCTAGATATAACACCCGATGGAAAAAGCATGGTGTTTGATATGCTTGGGGATATTTACACTACAGATATAAAGGGCGGTAAAGCCAAGGCCCTCACTCAAGATTTCGCATGGAATATTCACCCTGCGGTTAGCCCAGACGGAGAAAAGATAGCGTTTATCTCTGACAGAGGAGGCTTGTCTAATCTTTGGGTGATGCACAAAGACGGGTCCAACTTAAAGCAGCTCAGCACAGAAAAAAACAACCTGATCCATTCGCCTAAATGGAGTCCTGATGGACAGTACATAGCGGTGAGCAAAGGCATTATGTCGAGTCGTAGTATTCCAGCAGGTGAAATTTGGCTTTACCACCACTCTGGTGGTGACGGACTGGCCATCAAAGAGCGTGTAAACGGTAAAAAAGACCAAAAAAACATTGCCGATCCTGCGTTTTCTCCCGATGGAAAATATCTGTACTTCACACAAGATGTGTCTGCTGGTTCCACGTTTAGTTATAACCGTGACCCTTTAAAAGGTATTTTTGCCATTACCCGCTACGAATTAGCCAATGGCGAAGAAGAACGTTTTGTCAGTGGTACCGGCGGCGCGGTTGTCCCTACTCCTTCTCCAGACGGCAAACACTTAGCCTTTATTCGCCGTGTGAAAGAAAAAACAGCACTCTTTGTTAAAGACTTAGGGACGGGTATGGAAAAACCATTATATATGAACCTTGAACGAGACATGCAAGAAGGCTTTGGCTCAGAAGGTTATTTTGCTTATTTTGACTGGACACCTGACTCCAAACATATCGTTTTCTGGACTGCGGGGAAATTTCATAAACTAAATGTTAAAGACCAATCTATCGTCACCATAGCGGTTAATGTTAAAGCCGAACTTAAGTACGCCGACGCTGTGCGGTTTGATGTAGATGTGGCACCTGATAGCTTCCCGATCAAAATGACACGCTGGGCGCAAAAGTCGCCTGATGCTAAATCAGTGTTGTTTCAAGCTTTGGGAAAGCTTTATATCAAGAATATAAAATCTGGAAAAACGTCACGTTTGACCAAACAAAATGATCACGATGAACTTTACCCACGTTACTCAAATGACGGTAAAAGTATTGTTTACACCACTTGGAATGATCAAGATTTAGGCTCGGTCAGAATAATTAAAGCTCGAGGTGGCAAAGGAAAAAGGTTAACAAAAATGCCTGGTCACTATATCGAACCTAGTTTCTCAACTGATGGAAAACTAGTGGTCTACGATAAAGTCACAGGTGGCTACCTACTGAGCCCAGAATATTCGGTTGAACCAGGCATTTATGTTGCAGATGTTAAAAGTGGCGAAACTAAGCGTATTGCTAAATATGGTTCCGCACCTCACTTTGCTGGTGACAATACTCGGATTTACCTGACCACTTCAGTTTCTGGTAGTGATTTTGATGAAACTCAGTTAATCAGTATCGATTTAAATGGTGAAGATAAAAGAGAGCATTTATACGGTGCCGATAAGGTCTCTGAATATCGCTTATCTCATGACAAAAAATGGGTCGCCTTTGTACATCAATACAATGCTTATGTTGCGCCTTTTGTAGATACAGGTAAGCGTGTCAATATTGGCCCAAAAATGTCTTCATTGCCGGTCAAAAAAATCTCTAGTCGCGCTGGAGAATACTTAACCTGGAGCGCCGATAATCAATCAGTCAGTTGGTATCACGGTGCGACTTTTTATGAGCGAAAATTAAAAGATGCTTTTGCATTTTTTGCAGACGCACCACAAGATTTACCCGAACCAGTAAGTGATGGTATTGACTTATCTTTCCAACAAAAAGCAGATAAACCTTCAGGTTACAAAGCCTTAGTGGGTGGCACAGTGGTTACCATGCGTGATGCCAATAGGCAGCGAGAAGTGATTGAAAATGGCGTGGTATTAATTAAAGACAATAAAATTGTCGAGGTAGGCAAATTGGGAGATATCTCTATTCCTGAAGAAGCACTACTTATCGACACCAAAGGTAAAACCATATTACCTGGTCTTATCGATGCTCATGCCCACGGCGCACAGGGCAGTAATGAAATCATACCGCAGCAAAACTGGAGCATGTTTTCTAACCTCGCATTTGGTGTGACGACTATTCATGACCCATCAAACGATACCACTGAGATATTCTCGGCTGCCGAATTACAACGGGCAGGAAAAATTATCGCTCCTAGAATTTATTCAACAGGAACAATATTATACGGAGCTGAAGCACTGGGCTACAAAGCCATCATCAATAGTTATGACGATGCTTTATTCCATATGCAAAGATTAAAAGATACTGGAGCTATCTCTGTCAAAAGTTACAACCAACCCAGACGTGACACGCGTCAGCAGGTTTTAGCTGCCGCCAAAGAGCTTGGTATGATGGTTGTCCCAGAAGGTGGTGGTAAATTCCAACAAAATATTTCGATGTTAGTCGATGGCCATACAGGGCTTGAGCATTCACTGCCCATTGCCAAAGGTTATGATGATTTAACAGCACTTTGGTCAGCAACAAAATTTGGCTACACTCCGACGTTTGTTGTTTCGTATGGCGGCATGATGGGCGAAGAATACTTCTACGATAGAACCGAAGTATGGAAAAACCCACGCTTAATGCGTTATACCCCAAGCTTCCTGGTAGACAGTCGTTCAATAAGGCGCCCAACTGCACCCGATAATCAATATAACCATGTAACAGTTGCTAAATATGCCAAAAAATTGCGAGACAAAGGCGTAAGTGTACATATTGGTGCCCATGGTCAGCGCGAAGGATTAGGCTCTCACTGGGAGTTATGGATAATGAATCAAGGTGGTTTTACTCCTTGGGAAGCACTTCGCGGCGGTACAATTGACGGTGCGACTCACTTAGGCATGGACCAACAAATAGGCAGTATTGAAGTAGGTAAGGTAGCCGACTTAATGATTATAGACGGCGACGTGTTAAGCGACATTCGTCGTAGTGAATTTGTAGAATACACGGTGTTAAATGGCCGTGTGTATGAAACCGCGACCATGAATGAAGTAGGCAGCAAAAAACAACGTAAAGCCTTTTTCTTCGAACAAAACAATCAAATGTTTATGCCAAAAGCGACACAACAAACAATCGACGCTAAAGCACAAAAACATCACTGGGTTCATTAACCTTTTTCTAAATATGCCTTAACAAGTCTTTGTTAAGGCTTTTTAATTTAAAAATATCACATGCAAGATAAACACACCCTCATATGAAAAAAAATTTAGTTTGGGATATTCCCGTAAGATTATTTCACTGGTTATTAGTGCTCTGTTTATTGGGGCAATGGTTAACTACTGAAGTGTTAGAAGATGCCATGAATATCCATTTCTATATTGGATATTTCACCTTAGGACTGATTATCTTCCGGCTAATATGGGGGTTTGTTGGCACCAAATACGCCAAGTTTAATAGCTTTATTTTAGGTCCAAATGCGATGCTTAGCTATTTGCGTTCTTTCACGTCAAAGCATAAAAATTTTACAATAGGCCATAATCCTGTAGGTGGTTTACTATTACCTGCAGTGTTAATACTGGTGGGTTTACAAGCCATCAGTGGCTTATTTACTTCCGATGACATTGTCAGTGCGGGCCCATACTATGATAGTGCTAACAGCGCTATACAGGAATGGATGCAGTGGCTACACCACAATATCTTTGACCTATTAATAGCTTTAATTGTTGTTCATTTATTGGCAATAGCTTGGTACAGATGGGCGCTAAAACATGACCTAGTAACGCCCATGTTCACGGGTCAAAAAGCAGTTAAAGCATCCAAGGCAATAACCCACTCTAAATTAGTACAAGCGTTATTATTAGCCATCGTTATAGGAATTTTTGTCTATTGGTTAGTTGAAATTAACCCGCCTCCAGTAGAAGAATATTACTATTAATTTATAGGCATTTGACTCAATAAAAGTGAAATGCCCATAATTTTAATCTTCTTTATAATTGTCGTGACAACCTTTACAACTTTTAAATACCTGACCAATAGCTGGCTTAAACTGGCTTGTATCACCTGCTTTAGCGACCTTGTTCAAATTACTTGCAGCAGCAGTTAGTGCAGTGATTTTATCATTAAAATCTGCTTTATTTGCCCAAATTTTGTCTAAAGCTTCTGTCTCGACATCAAAACCGCTAGTGTCGGTGACAAAGTAGTCCTTTAACATTAAAGACAATTGTTCAAGACGTAACGAATTAGTCTGTATAGTTTCGGCGTTAAACGGTATAGCACCTTTATTCATGGCCCCTAAAGCACCCACATTGCTTTTCACAAGTGTCAGAATTGCTTGTCTATACTGTGTTACGGCTTTAGCTTGTTTAGCCGATTTGGCGGGTTCTGCAAGTACTGTGAATGTGCTCAGCATCGCTGTACCAATAATTACTGCAATAGCCTTTTTGATCATATAGCCTTCTCCAATGGTTGAAAGTTGATTAGATGTAGAACGTTGATACCGGTTTTTATTCTGCCATCATCACTATTTTGTGTAAACTGATCACAAGGTTTAAATAGAGTATTAAAGATGGCAGGCAATAATTTAGAAAAGTCTTTTGCAACATTAAAACAAACGATCTCATTATTGCTGAAGCATAAAATTTCTGCTATTCCTACCAACTATGCGCTTTGGTATACCTATGTTTCTAACGAATCCCCTGAGTTAAAAAACGCGGTTGATCATGTCTTAGATAACAAAATGCAATTGTCTGAGATAAAAACAAAAGAGCTTTATCGCAAGTACCTAGCAGATAGCGAAGAAGTTTCTGCGTGGGAATTACGTCAGTCTGTGGAAGCAATATTGATTGAGCTATCTCAATCCTTGCAAGATACTCGCTCTGAAACTACCAGCTTTAAAGAAACCATGGACACTTGCGTTGATGACCTTGCTAAAGTCGAAAAAGAAGGGCTGTCATTAGAAGAAGTGATGGCCTTAGTGCGTAATTTAGTTAAGGACACTCAAAACATCAGGCGTAGCACCATAAGTTTTAATGCTGCCTTAACAGACGCACAAAACGAAATAGAAGCACTTAGAGGCCAACTTGAAAAAAGTCAGCAAGACGCCTTGTATGATGCGCTTACAGGTCTATGCAACAGACGTTACTTCGATGAAGAACTGGCGACTCAGTCTTTACACCCCAATTTATGTTTGATGTTGGTCGACCTTGACCACTTCAAAAAAATTAATGACAACTATGGGCATGTCATGGGTGACTTAGTGTTAAAAGCTACCGCCAAAAAGCTCCAAGCAACATGCCGTGATGGTGCTCAAGCCTTCCGTTTTGGAGGTGAAGAGTTCGCGATCATCGTACCTAATTCAAATTTTGCTAAGGCTCGAAGTATGGCTGAATCGATGCGCAGAGCGATTGAAAAAATAGGCGTGAAAGACAAACGTACAGGTGAAGTATTAGGTGACATTGCTGCCTCAATAGGCGTAGCAGAACTGTCAAAAGGCATGAATCCACTAGCACTAATCGAAAAAGCTGATAAACAACTCTACGCAGCAAAACGATTAGGACGTAATCGTGTTATGCCTATGCTTTGATAAAAAGGCGCTTTCTGTTTTAAAGAGAAGCGCCATAGTTTGTGACAAAAATTGGTTTGTCAAAATTAAGGCATCAAGTCAGTTCGCAATACATAAACATTGTATTCAACAGACTCGAAATGTGATTGCCAGCGCTCGAACACCTTCTTGGCCTTCTTCTCACTTTTCAGATGTTTAGCCATCATTTCGTTAAATTCTTGCTCTGGTGGCGCCATGGCCGCCCAATTTTTATAGGGAATTGCTAAGGACATATTTCCTTCGCCGCCCACACCTTGAGCCCAACTCCAGTTGTAGGGCCAATTATTCGCTTTAGCGACGTCACTGAACAGTTTTATGTCTTTTTCCATTGCTCCCTGATGACCTTGTTTGACATGGTAAGAAGACACACCTACATAACGAAACGTCACCTCAGGCCCCCAATGACTGTTCACTACATCGATCACCGAAAGATAATGACCAAGATTACTTACGTTTGGCATAACCATGTCATTAAAATGTTGACCTGGATTTTTATCTTGACTCCAACTAGCATATGCGTCCATATCTGCCCAGGTAAAACCGAAAGAACGGGCGATGACGGTATCCATATTGTTACCTAAAATCTGGCTATATAAATCCCATTTCCTGGGATCTTTGAGCTCAGCTCTATGCTTAGAATGATCCTTTAAAGCCACTTGAAAATCGCCGCTCTTACCTGATTTGGGAGTCATCGCCCAACTTTCAGCAATTATTTCTGGTGATTTACTCTCAGCCATCGCATCTGGGATCAGTAATGACAGGCTCAAAAAAACAAGCGTTGTGGTCAGTCCATATTTCAGTTTATCTATTATTGTTTCCTTGTTAGCTAATATAAAACCTTCAAAGCTTGATATCACAACAACGTCCTAGTTTTAGAACGAAAATATAAAACTTATTATTAATCATCCAATTTATGTTAGTTGAGGTTGTTCAGTAATGCATATAAATAGTAGAAATGAGATTGTGAAAATTGGTTTTATCCTGAAATAACAGTTAGCTAGCCAATTCAAACAAAGCCATTAAGCAATATTTTAATTAAAACCAATATGGTTAAAACAGGGGGCTCTCTTCTATTTTCTCTACACAGCTTTAAGATTCAAGGGACTCTGCAAGCTAAAATCATCACGCTTTTTAAATTATTGATTTATATACAAAAGAAAATCGGCATCAAGTCGAAAAATCTTGTATAATCCTGCGCAATTTTTACTCAGACTGAAGTTGGAATAATGACAGATTTAGCAAAGTACAGAAACATCGGTATTTTTGCCCACGTTGACGCGGGTAAAACAACTACTACAGAACGAATCCTTAAACTTACTGGTCAAATTCATAAGACTGGTGAAGTACATGACGGTGAATCTACTACCGATTTCATGGAACAAGAAGCCGAGCGCGGTATTACTATCCAGTCAGCAGCAGTAAGCTGCTTCTGGGACGATCACCGCTTTAACGTTATTGATACTCCTGGGCACGTTGACTTCACAGTTGAAGTATACCGTTCACTTAAAGTATTAGACGGCGGTATCGGTGTATTTTGTGGTTCTGGTGGGGTTGAACCACAATCAGAAACTAACTGGCGTTATGCGAATGACTCAAAAGTTGCACGTATTATCTTCGTCAATAAATTAGACCGTATGGGTGCTGATTTCTACCGTGTTGTTGATCAAACTAAAAAAGTGCTTGGTGCTAACCCACTAATCATGGTTTTGCCTATCGGTATCGAAGATGATTTTGTTGGTGTTGTTGACCTTCTTACACGTAAAGCATTCATCTGGGATGACTCTGGTCTTCCAGAAAACTACGAGATTACTGATGTTCCTGCGGACATGGTTGATAAAGTAGAAGAATATCGTGAAATGCTGCTTGAAATGGCCCTTGAGCAAGACGATGACCTGATGGAGAAATATCTTGAAGGCGAAGAACCATCTATGGAAGAAATCAAACGTTGTATCCGTAAAGGTACGCGTACCATGGAATTATTCCCAACTTATTGTGGTTCTGCATTCAAAAACAAAGGTGTTCAAAACATTCTTGATGCTGTTGTTGATTATTTACCTTGTCCTACAGACGTTGATCCACAACCTCTTACAGACGAAGAAGGTGAAGCCAATGGTGAATACGCCATCGTTTCTGCAGAAGAGTCTTTCAAAGCCTTAGCATTTAAAATTACAGATGACCGTTTTGGTTCACTTACTTTCGTACGTATCTATTCAGGTACACTTAAGAAAGGCGATACCATACTTAACGCTGCTACAGGTAAAACTGAGCGTGTTGGCCGTATGTGTGAGATGCAAGCAGATGATCGTAACGAACTTAGTTCAGCACAAGCTGGTGATATCATCGCTATTGTTGGTATGAAAGGTAACGTTCAAACTGGCCACACTTTGTGTGATCCAAAAGATCCTATCATCTTAGAAGCAATGGTATTCCCTGAGCCAGTTATCTCTATCTCTGTTACACCAAAAGATAAAGGTTCAACTGAGAAAATGGGTATTGCTATCGGTAAAATGGTTGCTGAAGATCCAACTTTCCGTGTTGAAACTGACCAAGATTCAGGTGAAACAATCCTATCTGGTATGGGTGAACTTCACTTAGATATCAAAGTTGATATCCTTAAGCGTACTTATGGTGTTGAATTACAAGTAGGTGAGCCTCAAGTTGCTTACCGTGAAACTATTACTCAAGAAATTGACGATTCTTACACCCATAAGAAACAATCTGGTGGTTCTGGTCAATTCGGTAAAATCGATTATCGCATCAAGCCTGGTGAAGCCAATACTGGTTTCACTTTTACCTCTAAAGTTGTTGGTGGTAACGTTCCTAAAGAATTCTTCCCTGCGATTGAGAAAGGTTTCAAGAGCATGATGGACACTGGTGTTCTAGCTGGCTTCCCAGTACTAGATGTTGAAGTAGAATTATATGACGGTGGATTCCACGCAGTTGATTCATCAGCGGTTGCATTTGAAATCGCTGCTAAAGGCGCGTTCCGTCAATCAATTCCTAAGGCTGGTCCTCAGTTAATTGAACCTATTATGAAAGTTGACGTGTTTACGCCTGACGATCACGTAGGTGACGTTATTGGTGACTTAAACCGTCGTCGTGGCATGATAAAGGATCAAGAACCTGGCGTAACAGGCGTTCGTGTTAAAGCTGACATTCCTCTTTCAGAAATGTTTGGTTATATCGGAAGCTTACGTACTATGACTTCTGGTCGTGGTCAGTTCTCTATGGAATTCTCTCATTACAGCCCTTGTCCACAAAATGTGTCCGAGAAAGTAATCGCAGATACCAAAGCGCGTGATGCTGCAGCTAAGAAGTAAACACTTCTAAGTATTGAAAAGCCCCGATAATGAAGATTAACGGGGCTTTTTTAATGTATGGGCTTGAATACCCAGATATGTAACCATATTGTATTAACAGCGACTTTAAATGTTATCTTGATGATTGGTATTTAACAGGCCAGTTTAGATATTAATCCCACTCCAAATTTTAGGAAAAATAAATGAAATTAAACTCTCTTGCCTTTTTAACGGCATCTTCACTATTTCTTGCTGCATGTGGCAATGATCAAACAGAAACTACAGTTGCTGAAGCAACAGAGGCGACAACTGATGTCGCAGCAAACGTTGCAACAGAAACAGATCCTGCATTAGCAAGCCTAGAACAAAAGCTCAGTTATATAGTGGGCACAAATTTGGCTGGTCAATTTAAGCGTGATGGACTCACCTTGGATGTGAACGCATTCACCTTGGCCATCAACGACTTAATGGCTGGCACAGAGTCACGTTTATCTCAAGAACAAGTGCAAGCGGCTATAGCGGCTGTTCAACAACAAGCTCAAGAAAAGCAGCAACTTGCTCAACAGGCAGTCAGCGCTAAGAATAAAGCCGAAGGCCTAGCTTATCTTGAAGCCAACGCTAAAAAAGAAGGCGTAGTCGTAACAGAAAGCGGTTTGCAATATAAAGAAATAGTATCTGGTGAAGGCGCAATACCGACTTCTGATAAAACCGTAGTTGTGCATTACAAAGGTACATTAACTGACGGAACACAATTTGATAGTTCTTACGATAGAGGCGAACCAGCTGAGTTCCAGGTAACCGGTGTTATTCAAGGTTGGGTTGAAGCATTACAGCTCATGAATGTTGGCGATAAGTTTGAACTAGCCATTCCTTCTGAATTGGCTTACGGACCAAAAGGCAGTGGCCAAATTATTGGATCTAATGCGACATTATTGTTTGATGTTGAATTAATGGAAATAAAATAGCATTTAAAAAAATCAAAGCCTTGTGAGGATCCTCCACAAGGCTTTGAAACACTCACATTATTGTATTCAGTGTGCTAAGGCGCTTCCAAGCGTAAATTTCCAAAGTCCGCACCAAAATCAATACACCACACACTCAAACTATCAAAGTCATCAACAAACTT
>Ga0209712_10005043_pt1 | contig 10395 bp, 8 predicted proteins | sample ArcOceMetagenome_FD_187443 | JGI IMG/M metagenome (GOLD analysis project Ga0209712, IMG submission 187443) | Marine eukaryotic phytoplankton communities from Arctic Ocean - Arctic Ocean - Greenland ARC118M Metagenome (SPAdes) (version 2) | ecosystem: Environmental > Aquatic > Marine > Oceanic... | reverse complement strand
TTAGATTGAATAGTCTACAATACAATACAATACAATAAAATACTTAGAATGTTCATGTAGATTGACTTGGAATTGTTATTGTAGACTGAGTGGTACGATATTATGTAAATATGATATCATATTTGCACTTTGCATCATTGGTTCAATCGCTTGGTTCAATTCTGAATTCACAATGGCTGGTTGGTCTGTGATAAACTCTAACCCTAACCTGAAGGGAAAGGAGAGAAAAAGAAGGCTACAAAATCTGACAAAATCTGAAATTATCCTCCGATCGATAACTAGCTTGAGCAACAGCCGACAGCCGACAGGCCGACGGTCATCAACAAACAGGTATCTTCCTCGTACCACAGCTACTAGCTAGCTCACAGCAACCCTGACTGTTCACTAATACCAACAGCAGCAGCAGCAGCAGCAGCAACAACAACAACTAAGTATGAGCACCTTCACATGTGCCCTATCAGGCCAATCACCAATCCCAGATCCAGTCGCGCTCCCCACTGGCGAAATCTGCTCCAAGAAACTCCTCCTCCAAAAACTCCTCGAAACCTCCAACTACAACCCCTTCCACACTGGTACAAGTCTCAAACTCGACGAATCCCAACTCGTGTCCCTCTCTTCCGCCAATACGAATGAGATCTTACCGCCCAGAACTGCCAATCAAAACTCGATTCCAGCACTCTTGACGACTTTGGGGAGTGAATATGATTCCTTGGTGTTGGAATTGTTTGATACCCGAAAGGCATTGGAGGAAACTAGGAAGGAACTTAGTCATGCGCTTTATCAGAATGATGCCGCTGTTAGGGTTATTGCAAGGGTTGTCATGGAGAGGGATATGGCCAGGAGAGATTTGGCAAATGCTAGTGTCAGTGTTAATGTCGGTGTCAGTACCACCACTGCGGAATCGGGGAGTAAGCGCAAGAGAGTGGAGGAACCCACAGATACTACTACTGCTGCTGCTGCAACTACTGCACCTGCAACAACTGATGCAAGACCTGATGCGGCTTCAAATGGAGGAATCCCCGATACAATCAAAAAAGAACTCAAGGATAAATGGACATCCCTAAGCTCATCCCGAAAGGCAAACACAAAGGCCACTGAAGGATACGCTACCCCGGACGATATCTCCTCCTTCTCCGCTCAGAAAAAATCATACCACAAGACTTCCGCCAAGGGAATTGTCGCCATGGTCGGAGATGGCAATGCAAGTTCAAATGGACACATTATCACTTCTTCTACCGATAAAAACATGACGATTTATGATTGGAAGGAAGAAAAGGTTTTGAGCCATGTTAGTGCCAAGGTTGTCGCGGGGGGAGTGGAATTGTTGCATTGTGTGGGGGATACGGTGGCTATGGTGGGCACTGATGGTGATGTCAAGGTTTATCTCAATGATAAGGTGATTGTGCCAGATGAAAAGGTGGAACTGAAGGATGTCGTTGGGATCAAGGTGCATCCTACTGGAAAACATGTGTTTGTTGCTGAGAGCAGTGGGTTGATTCATCTTTTTGAGATTGATGATGATGTCATGGTCGAAGCGGCAGTGTGGAATGGGGTAGAGGAAGAGGGCTCTTGTACAGCGATTGGTCTTCATCCCGATGGATTGATTCTGGCGATTGGAAGAAAAGATGGGAAAATTGGTTTGTGGGATTTGAATACGGAAAAACTTGCAACCACTTTGGGAGAATCAGGTGCATCTGAATCTGCGTCGCCTGTTACTACGATTGGGTTCAGTGAAAAGGGGGTGCATCTCGCAGCTGTGGATGCGGAAGGGACCATTGCTGTCTGGGATCTACGCAAACAGAAATCTATTACGTCCATTCGTGTACCGGAGGGAGTTGCATGTGTCTCGTTTTGTCCCATTGGAAAGTATTTCGCGTATGGTACCGCGAATGGTGAGGTGATTGTTACCATTGTAAAGGATTGGGACAAGAAGATTGTACTTAGTGATGGGAAGGGAAAGGTTACTGGACTACTTTGGGGCAAAGATGCAAAGAGCATTGTTTCGTCTCAATCAACGAGTCGGATGGTGAAATTTTGGGGAAATTAAATGTGCATGTTGGCAAATACGAACAGTTTGCAGTTGCTAGTCTATTGGTATTAAAATACAGTAAATTTCAATAAATGAACGAATAGAAAAATGAAATGAAATAAAGTAGAAATTAAATTTTAACTTCAAACTGCGTGATCGCCGTTCGCCGCCATAGACAATCAACTTAAAGCTACATCTACATTACTATCTTCTTGCCATATGTACTTTTTCAATCCGCAGTCTTGACAGAAAGTACAGTGCTCACGGGCTAAAATAAAAGATCGTTCTAATGTTCTCCTTTCTCCACAATATCAAAATAGAATTTACTAATGAGTTTGTATAGAATCTTCAATCACGTTCATTTCAGCATTTGCCAATGCCTGTCCCTGGCAGCCCCTTCTTCCCAGTGAAAAGGGTAAGAGACTCATTGACTGCTAGCGGGTCGGATTCTCCCACCTTCATTACTTGGTTTGAACATATCTGGATCCTCATAGGTTCTCGTCATTTTGGATAATATAGTAGGATGGATTACCAATCGATCCCTTTGGAATGACTTTATTGTGTGTGGTAACAACACCAAATCATTACCTAACTGCCTAGCAGAACCAATCGTAACTGCGGGATGCATTCGAAGCATCTCCTAAGCTCTGGGCAGTTACGGGCTGATTCTGGTCTGAGGCCTTGCGAAGTGCTGTTCGAAGCTTCTCCTGCTCCTCCGGCTCCATTGCAAGCTCTCGTACACGAAGTGCAAACGACAATGTGTTTGCAGTAGTATCAAATCCAGCAATGGCATATCCAAAAACATATCGAATGCGTTCTCCATCATCCTCTTCCTCGCCATCCTCGCGAATCAAATGCATAAGCTTGTACGGCATCTTGCCCTTGACATCCTTTGCTTTGTAATCCTCTACTAGCATCTTGTGGCCAAAGTCAAACACGCGCTCCGAAGCCCTTTGGCCTTCACGGATTCCATGAAACATCCAAGGCGCTTGAAAATGTTTATTTGCGATTTAAACCAAACGCAGCACGTACTCAAATCGTTTGAGAACCGACTCCTTTCTTTATCGTAGATGTCGTAGTCGAAGGTTACCTTGGAAATCACGTCAGCAGTGATTTTATTCATCTCTTTCAAGATCGAAGTTGGTTTCTTCTCTTCAGCGAATGGCTTCAAGATATTTTCAATTTATGCATCTACAATAATGTCAATCTGTTCCACCATGAGCTTCACATTCGGAGCAGAAAATGCAGAAGATGTGAGTTGCGGACATGTTTCCACCTGTATCCTTCAGCGATGTGTTGTTGTTCTTTTGAAGAATATGTTAGCAGGTTCTCATTTAGTGATGTGCATGTCTTCGAGTGCTTTGCGAGCACTTCTGTAGTCCGAAAGGACGAAAAAAGGTAGAGCAAATGGGAGCTGCGAAATTTCAAAGTCCTCCTCTCCAAATTTCCCTGATGCTTCTTGACAAATGCGCTTGACGAGGATGGAAAATGGACATTGGATTTATAATCCTGATTCATGTTTATTATGTTATACGATATCTCTTTCTATTTGCTTACAAAAGAGAGGCCTGATACCATGGCTTCGGAGTTTGAATATCATATGGCGGTAGGACGGTAGTTTTCTGCATCTGCGTCGCCTGTTACTACGATTGGGTTCAGTAAAAAGGGGATATATCTTCTGAATCTTGCAGCTGTGGATGCAGAAGGGACCATTGCTATCTGTTATCTACGCAAACATAAATCTATTACGTCCATTCGTGGTCTGAGGTGGAAGAAGGTTAGGGTCACGCGGCATCATTTCTATGAAATATGCCTATCCCACGACGATGACTGCAGTTTCGAGTAATAACACTGCGTTACTAGGAAAAGCTGGAAGTTTCTGGCGTAGGAGGACGAGATCCATGTTGATGTAGTTGATTACGAACGAGTGCCCGTGCGTGCTGAAGATAACCAGTCAGAGCGAAATTTCGATTCTCACACTCTGTGTCCTTAATATAGAGCTTTCTCAATGAGAATCGAAGATATCCTTAGATCTGATCGTAGTAAATCATACTTTGTAGTTTAGATCGGGCCAGAAGGACCCCAGAGTAGCAGACAACGAAACTTCCGGGTTACCACTGAATAGAAATTGTGTGCGCAGAAATTTTGAATATTTAGCTTAGATGCCTATTTCAAGCTAAATATTCAAAATTGCACAGGCTTTGGTCTTTCTTGAAAATATGCCTTTCCGTTTCGCCATAACTGCTTTGAAGCGCCTACTTTTTCATCGCCGATGGCCATACGTTGAGCATCCGAGTCGATCGCCTGCATAGGGGCTGCTTCGATATCATCGTCTTCAATTTCAAAATGAGTTTGTCTTCCTTGTCCTTGCATGCTTGCGATGGAGAGCTTGTTGCAAATGGATTCTTATGTACAGTGCGATTCGCTTTTCATGTGAATTATGGGTATTCAATACTTGTACTACTGCGGAAAATGAACTCCTCCAAAAGATGCTTCCTGGGAATTCTTATTTATTGCTGGAGGTCGTATTTTTTATAAATAGACGAAAAGAACTCCAGGCTTCCTGGGAATTGAAATTCTTTTTGACAAATTACTTTCAATCAACGAACGGCTGATTATATTGCTGGAGGTAGACGAAAAGAAGTCCAGATGTCTCCTTGGAAATTATGCAGAATTTCTCCTTGTTTGGCAGATGATAATTTTTTTTAGGTATTTGCACAGTGTAAACCAATGGACAAAACATCGAATTTTCAATATTCTATGTACACAACACAATTGATATTGATAAGACACTAACATTCTAATGAATAGATATGGAAGAATGAAGATAAGAGTTTAATAAATTTACACTTTGAACTTTGGACCACGACGATTGCTTCATTTTATGCCAGCTGGTCGTCCATGCTGTCATTGCCAATGATTTCCTCAGAAACTAAAACCCATAGTAGCACTGCGCAGGCTCCAAGCAAAAGGTATTGCACAGGCTTTGGTCTTTCTTGAAAATATGCCTTTCCGTTTCGCCATAACTGCTTCGAAGCGCCTACTTTTTCATCGCCGATGGCCATACGTTGAGCATCCGAGTCGATCGCCTGCATAGGGGCTGCTTCGATATCATCGTCTTCAATTTCAAAATGAGTTTGTCTTCCTTGTCCTGGCATATTTGCAATGGAGAGCTTGTGGTAAGTGTGTTGACGGATAGTGCTTTTTATGTGCATTCCTATGTATGCGAAACGGTCAAAGAACTCCAGGGAATTCTTTGCTTGTGGCTGTTTTATTGCTGTATTGAAATGAAAAGAATTCCAGATGCTTCCTTGGAAATTATGCACGCTGAATTTCTCGATGATAGAATTACCTGTGCAGGAGAGGAAGATGAATTCGCACAGCGAAAACCAATTCAATGGAAAACATATCGGACTTACAATTTTTCTATTGGTGTACCTGGTACCACAACATGTATCATTGATACAGATTAAAACTACTCGATCTTCATTATCTTCCACACTAATTGTAACACTGAACACGTAGGAAAAATATATGGAATAAAATCTATTCAAAACATCTTGACATTTGAATTGAAAGTAAAACGGAAGTCATTGGGTAAATGCAAGAAGAATGTGAAAAGAAATGATTTTAGATTTCAGATTAGTGTATGTAAAATAATCTTTCATTGTGACAGATTGTGAGACAAAATCTCTAAAAAGAAGAATTTTAACTGCCACACATATAAATTAGACGGTAATGGGCCTATCATTGTCGCCGATGTATCATTTCTCCACCCAATTGCCATTTTTCAGCGATGACATCTAAAAATACTTTCTCAACTGTTTACAATCGAACCGAAAATTACTTTCTCAACTGTTTACAATAGAACATCGTTACACAAACATATCGAGATCCGTCAAAATAATTGGTTCAACCCAAACCAACAACATAATTATGCTGTATGATACTGTACCTGGACTCGAGGGTGTATTGTCTTCCTGCTCGGAAGAAACTCTTGCTTTGAATGATTCTTCTTCTTCATCATTTGATTTTGATGATGTGGATCTCTGTGAAAAAGTTGATCTTATTGCTACCACGCTTGGATCTAAACCTCCTGCCATGCCGCTCAGAGAGGAACGGAGAAGCTTGGGAATTGAATGTGTTTATAGAGCGAAAGGCGTAGGTTGGAACGGTGTCAAGAAAATTTCCAAGATGGAGAGACGGAAGAAAAATCGGAAGAAAAGGAAGAAGAAGACAATTCTTAAATGTGTTACTGACTGTTCTCTGTTTCAACTGTACGATGATACCACACCCAAAAATGATAATACAACTAGAAGACTTCTGGAGAAAGGGCTACTAGCGCTGTCTTATGAGCAATACCTTGAATATCTTCGGCGTTGCAATTCCAAAACGAAAGAATCAATCGAACACCCATATCTGGAATTGGAGTGGCCGAATGAACATGGATTAAAAAAGAGAATATTTACTATCGAAATTGAGGGTAGTAAGGAGATATTTGATTCTGCTGTGGCTGATGATTACAATATTTTCGACACTGGAAGGGAAGTTGATATGAGAGATAACAAAAGCTTGCTGTCAGTTGAATCTGCTGACCAGAGTGCTACCACAGATAATTCAGATGTGATAAAATGTACAGCGCAAAAGATGGGTACAGGTGAAGAGCAGCCTAATAGTAGATGTGTCTCATTTGCACCTGGTCCGGACCTTATTGAGAAGAATAGCGGCGATATGGACAGCTCTATGAACTTCACCAACGACACATCTCTTTCTGATGAAGCGGTCGGCAGAACCAAAGACTCCGGTGATTCCTTTGTCGAAAAAATGATATCTTCAGGAAGCAAGCTAGTGGAGAGAAACAATATGAAATGCATGGCGCAAGACACCACCACTGTAGCGACCTCAACTCGCACTCTGCATGTTGAACCACAAAACGTGTGTAAGCCAAAGAGAGAACCCAAGGCTCTTCAATTTTCTCGCGCATCGAGCATAATGGACTCTGTTGCAAACAGTGGGAGGATGATTTCTGAAGAAGTGTTATCTTCTTCGCCCAAGATCAGCCCAGAGAACAACGTGTGCCGTGGAATGGACGAAGAGAACTACGACGACGAATCGTCTTACGAATCCAGGGATGAGGCCCGAATCCGTTTAACGGCAAAAGATTTGAGGGATGGAGCCGAACGCAGCATATTTAGGAAAGCAACAGCTTCTACTTTTCCTGAAGCTTTGATAGCACCCCGTGTGCATAGATTCAGTTATTATGATCCGTCTATTTTCGAAGAAGTACGGCCTGAAGAGCAATCTGAACAAGAACCTGAAGTACTAGTATTATCTGAAGATCGACCCGAAGAACAACCTGTAAAACAACCTGTAGAACAAACCGAAGAAAAATCTGGGCCACTATCTCCTCACAGCAGTCAGTTTTTCTCGGCATCCAGCGTGGTATCAAATTCTTCCACCATCAGTGGTTCACCTGAGAAAAAATCCGAAGATAAATCTCAACTTTCTGTTATTGGCCAAGACTTTGAGTACCGCATACCAATGAATTTATCCTACGATTCGTGCCACTCTTCCTTATACTCCAAGGATCAAGTTGGTGCAAAAACACCACAAGAAGACGATATGATCAGTAATTCATCGTTTGGATTGGGCGACTTGATCCAACAATCTTTCTCGTTATCATCATTTCAATCTGCGAGAACGAACATCACGAAAAAGTCTGTCAAGTCTACCTTGAGTGCTGAAGATGTCGAATACTGCATAGCATACACTTTGAGCGAGCTTGGCCGCATTAATTCTATGTTGGACGAGGCAGACATACAGGCAACTGCGGATGCGTTGTCTTGTTCGTCCGAGAGTACAAGTGGTCGTGATATCCTCTACTTTGCCAGGCAATCAAAGAATGAGATTGCTGCCTTGCAGAATCTCATTGATCAGCATATTGATCTCGAAAAAGAAAGCGGTTCGTTCGATGTGACACCGTCAGTTGTCAGTGCTAGAGATATCGATGAAATGGTCATAAATCAATCGAACAGTTTTGGCACATTTACATCAATGAAATCTAGGATGTCATTGCTAGAAAGTCCATCGATGGATAGGTTGATTACTGAGGTAAACGATTTGTGCACACAGATTGAGGATAGAATTGAAAACATTGTGAATGATACAAAGGGAGGCACAAAATGAAAACAGTTACGAGTCTGTAATAACGATACACTAATTACATACTGGTACAGGAAATATATTATTGATAATAATGTAAACGAAATCTAATATATTTTTATGTTTGTCTATATGCAGCTGTAGCGAGGGTGCTGCATACAATAGTGTTGATTAAGAAATGCAACTGAATTCTGTAATGACGCATGTCTTCGTAAAGAGTGCCACCATGTCGTGGTCACGAATGGGCGCAGTGGCAAAGAGATTCGTTTTGATTGTCATTTGTAAGTGTTCTCCGGGCATGCTGTGTGTTGATTCAATCATCACATATATTGCACAAAGAAAGAGCAACATTACGAGTACAAGTAGTCCAAAGTTTCCCACAACTCGAAAAAAAGATAATTTCTTCAGCTTCCTTTTGGAGACTACTTTCTTCTGCCTCATTGGAGATACGAGTCTGACAAAGTCATCATCGGCGTCAAATGAAGATACATCCTGTTTTGTTATCTTCCTTGGTGTGCATTGAGTTCTGGCTCTCACCGTACTCTCTGCAAATCGCCGTACGTCACTAGTATCCATATAACTCGGAGGAGGAATCTTAGAAATATCTCCAGTTGAAGGCTGGTAGTAATAAACACCATTAACGTTGGAGGAGGTTTGCGCATACCATCTATCCATTGGATCGTCATCATCGTCGAAGCCTACACCATAATGCTGCACCAAGACGTCAAGGGAGGTAATAACTTGTTTCATGTTCATACACGATGGTTCAACGACGGTGGATATCTGCTTCTCTTGCTCGAATACATCTTGATCTGCGTCAAAATCTTGAATAGCGTCATCAAAATCCAACACTGATGGAATAACACTGTCGTCAGTTGAATCGCCCATGCAAGAGTATGGTCGGAGCGAAGGCTGCCTGACAAAATTAGATAAAATCAATTTCTTGTAGATGAAATCTGGTAAAGACTTTGTCATTTCAATCTCGTTGCCGTTGAGATTGTAATCAGTGTTACAAATCACCTCCACAGCACGTTGGATCGTCTGTGCATTTGCAGTGGCGATATTAGCGTTATATCCCACTACAGTCAAAAAGTGCCGTCGAAGATGGTTGTCAGAAATGGATTCTTCTTCGTCGCAAATGGATATATTGGTTGCCGGAGTTAGAAATTCAGAACCAATGAGATCATCTGATATTGAATTTGGAGTGGTAGCTGTGAAACGCATGGATCGATTCCTGTTCTGGCTCCATGGCGTGCTGAAAGGTTCTCTGCTAAATGTGCCATATTCAAAAGATTCACAAAGTTCGTCCTGATCCTCATCGTTGTATGAAACCTCATCATCATCTTCGTCTTCTGTGACACCATCTGCAACAGACGAATTCGCTGAAATAAAAATCGAACTGGCACTACACGTACTGTCATACCCACTAGCTTGACTTCTTGCATCATCATCGTCACCATCGTCCGTCTTTGCATAGCTGATGTCAAAACTACCGGATTCAAACGAATTCTTCCTTGCGAGGTGTGATTCTTCCCAATCATGGGCATAGCTAAGTCCATCATCATCGCTATAAGTGAATTTGATGATTGACTGTTGTGATATACAAGGCGTGGATGAACGCACGTTGGATCCGTCGACCAAATCAAGCAGGTGATGGGGAGTGTGCACAGTTTCTGGTCCTCTCGATAGACACCGATTGAATATTGATGTGTTTGTGCAATTCTCCTGAATCACAAATGGTTGTTGCTGGAAATCATTGTGTGTATTATTAATACTCGTAATGTTTTCATTTGTATTTGTGTGATGACATGATAGGCAAAGATTATTCTGTGATATCTTGGGACTTGGAAACGATGATATTTTTAATAGCTGTCTCCCGGTATCAGACATGTGAGATCCATCTTCAATTGATAATGGAAGCGAATTGTATTCTGGCGAATGAGTTTGTGAAGAGATGGTGTAAATCACAGAAGGGAGAGTGCATGAACTCGTACTAGCAGTGTGCGTCGATGGCGATACGACGGGAAGTGTTCCCGTGCCGTCTCCGCAACGTGTTTCTGTACGAGCTCTCTTCCTGCAAGCAATTTGAGGTTCTTGTGATTGCATTCGTGTGCCTGTCAAGCGAATAGGGTGGGACTGTATTTTAATTTTTAATACTTTCAAAAGATATGGTAGCCTCTCTTTATTCTAGTAAGAATGATGAG
>Ga0209712_10005038_pt1 | contig 10402 bp, 6 predicted proteins | sample ArcOceMetagenome_FD_187443 | JGI IMG/M metagenome (GOLD analysis project Ga0209712, IMG submission 187443) | Marine eukaryotic phytoplankton communities from Arctic Ocean - Arctic Ocean - Greenland ARC118M Metagenome (SPAdes) (version 2) | ecosystem: Environmental > Aquatic > Marine > Oceanic... | reverse complement strand
AAATAAAATAAAACAAAGAAAGAGACCTTAACAAACTTTTTACAGAAAGCCCAAAAAAGACTACTAAATAACTTTTAGATGAGCAAGAACTTTGCAATAAAATGATATCAGATTTGGAGGATGAGCTAATAAGTAAAGATGGCTAGCTAGTAGGTTTGTTTATCCAAAGTTGTAAAATCATCAATAGTGAATGATTTATTCGTTAAATAATTTCAATTAAAATAAAAAATTAATTTAAAATTTAATCATTTCCATTTGTTACTTTAATTTAAATTAATATTAAATACCGTTAAAATAACCAAGGTTTTAACTTAAAGTTTAATAAAATAGACAGTTGACCAAAGAATTTGAAAATTGTAAAAGGATAAGTTTTGTTAAAGAAAGAGTAAAAATATAGAGATTTAAGATAAAATGAAGTTCATAAAAGATCATACTATTGAATGTTTATTGTCTGCTGGCTATGAATATCATTAACATTTATAAGGACATTTGAGGATTTAGCTTTTAATGTTAAATTCTCTGATACAGGTAGCGTGACCGGGGTGCATTTGATTTTTACATTTGAAAAGAGCTGCATGTGCTTTAAAGTGTATTTTTTACTGGCATATTGGGCAAGAATGATTTTATAACACTTCTTAATTTTCACTGAAACAAAAAATGAAAGGTTCTTTGTTGTTACTCTTTTTCTATTATAAACTAAACATTAAAAACAAATGAAAACCTTATTCTAGTTTTTAGCTTTTTTTCTAAATATAGTAGATGATTTAGGTTTAAAGATTTTAAATGATTAAAATTATTTAAGTTTTTATTTAAACTCTTCGGATACTACGAATTTTTTATTCACTTTTTTCTTTTGTTTGATTTTAGCCTTTGATAATTTAACTGCTGCAATTTATGATGATAGAATTTTTTCTTTAAAACCTAATTAAAATTAGTATTTGGAAAAGGGTTACAAATAAAGAGGTGCAGGTCGTATTGGACCACCCTCAAGTGATTTAGGAGTGGCTTACTTACTGTTTAATATCAGTATAATGTATTTTTTTGGAGGAACCTAAAACTTTATTTTAATTAATAAGTAAATACCGCAGTTCTTTATTTCATATATTTATCGGGGAAATATTAAACCAATGATTTATCTTATTTCATTCCAATCCACAGATTTTTAGCAGAAAGCTCTCGATAACCTGGAAAATTACCTTCATAGAATTTCAATGACTTCATTGGAATAAGTTTTTTGTTTCCTTAAAACACCTCTTACAAAAATTCAAAAGAAAAGGGCATGTAGTCTACATATAAACTGCAACTTGCTAAAAAATTTAGCATTTTTTCCTTTAAAAATTAACTTATAGAGAAAGGAAATTACTTTTGTATCTACTTTTTAAACATCAAAATCAATATCATATTCTTTTTCTTCTTCTAGCTCATCTATTTTTTCTTCTTCTTGCTCATCTATTTTTTCTTCTTCTTGCTCATCTATTTTTTCTTCTTCTTCTTCTTACTCTTCAAATTTTTCTTCTTCATCCATTTTTTCATTAAAATTCAAATTTGAAATAAACAGATTTTAAAACGCCTTATTTTTTTAAGTTGAGTTTAATACTTAGGATTTCTATCCGCTTTAATCATCTGTATCTTAGTATGGTGGTAGACTATATTCATTGAGTGAGTTTTATTTGTTGTTCTGGGAAAATTTATATATCGGTGGTTTTTACGCTGATTTGGTATTATTTTATGACCTTCCTCTTTTAAAAGAAGCCTACAGACTTTTTTTATTGCTATTTTTTATCTAGCTTCTTGTTCGAACACCTTAAAATTGATTTTATTCTGTATCCATTTTTTGGCTCGTGGATCTAGTTTTATTTAAATATTTAAATAATTTGTTAGTTAATTTAATTAAAAGGTTTCAAATTAAGATTAGAATGAAAAGAGCTGAAAGTTAACATCAGATTAATTAAGAGCATGATAAGATAAAAACTCATAAAAAAATAAAAAGAAAACCAATTAAGAAAGTAGTTAATAAGAAAAAAACAAAAAAACAAATAGTTTAAAAGAAGTAAGTTAATTTAAAGAAAAGGAAACACAAAAGTAAAGATGATGATAAAAGCTTGAAAAAATAAAAGCATAATAGAGTTTTCTTGAGATAAATAAAATTTTAGAACGATTTATTTGAAAATTAAAAAGGGAAATCTCATTAGGAATAACTGTAGACATTTAAACTTGCTTTAATAAAGGAGAACAAAAAGCTACATAAATCTAATTTAACCGTTGTTAAAAACTACCAAGAAAAAATAAGTAAGCTTACAAAGAAAATAGTTAATGATGAAAAAAACCTTGATAGAGCTGGTTTAGAGTTTAATAACATTTACCTTGTAAGCAATTATAAGAAAAGTGAATTGATGGATTGGGCACATAAAATGCAAACAAAAGATATTGATGAAATGTTAAAAGTAAGCCACTAACCCTTTTTAGAATGCTTATTTTATTAGGTTTTAAATTAACAGATACTTAAGTATCCTAAACTAATTAAAAAAGAATGTAATTATCAAATAATATAAGAGTATAAATAATAATGAGAGTAATTTTAATTGGATTTGCTAGTTGAGAAAAAACATAATGATAGGAAAACAAAAAAATTTCATCAGTTTAATGAAATAACTTAAATACACATAAATTTTGTTGAAAAACTCATATAATCTGAATTATAACAAAGGATAACTATCAACGATAAGTTAGTAAGTGCCAATCCAAGGTTAGTAACCTAGAATCCTTTCTGACATTAACCTTGTTGGAGATAGCTTCAGTAAAATCTTTTCATTATACTCATTTTATTAGGATAAATTTAATTAACATTTTTAAATTTTTGATCCTAAAATTTAAATATCGAGGTCTACTCTATGGTACATTCAGAATAGAGTTTTAAATTACACATTTAAAAGAGTTTCTAGCCATATTCCACCATATGTAGATGAAATCAAACGATACTTTGAATTCTTATTATTCATAAAAATTTTGGTAGATAGTATTAATAAAAATGAAATGATAATTTACATCGACGAAACTGTTTGGGGTTAAAAACCCTTTGTTAATTATGGATTGGGTAAAATAGGTTAACCGGCCAGGAGAATCATATGGAAATAGTAAAAATCAATTTACTAAATTGGTGCTATTTCAAAAAATTCTTTAGAAGGGTCATAGCTTAAAAAAAGTGCTTTTAATGGGGTTGAGGTAGCTAAGTTTTTATAATAGCTAATTTTAAACCTTAAAAGCAAATATAAGAAAAGAAAATTCTTGTTTATTACAGATAATGTAAGTGCTCATTTGACTATAAGTGTAAACAAGGTACTATAAGACAAATTCGTGACAATGCTTTACATACCTACTTATTGCTCAAAGTTTAATGGGATAGAAATTTACTGGAGCTAGTTAAAAAAACATGCTGGATATATCGATAAAATTAAGTTCCCAACTCTTGAAGATAAAATTCATGAATCTATAAAAGCAGTTACAAACCTTAATCAGCCATATAGAAGAACGTTTAGAATGATGATAAGTTTCTTATAAACGTATATTTATAAGCTCAAATGTCAATAGGAAGCTGATATTGTATGATTATATAGCCCATCCAAGGTTAATAATTTTATAATTAAATTGAAATATAATTTTTAATTGGTACCATTTGGTACCTAAAGTTAGTTCGGTTAAAAACTGTGGAAAAAGTTCCATGTGATCGTAAACGGCTTAACTTATTACTGGTGTTGATTTTAAGTGAATTAATAACCAATTAAATAAACTAACCCTTAAAACATATTGTCATCAGTTTAATTTCATTATGAATTATCACATTTCCTCATCTTTTCCTTTATATGTTTTTTCAGTAAAAGAAGACCATGCATTTAATTTTATAGGCTAGAAATTAATTTAACAGAAAGCTAAAAAGTAGCAAATCAAATTATATTAGAAGTTAATCAACTAATTGGTTATTAATACATGAAGCATCAAATTTCATTCATTTATTACGGGTTAAAACCAACCTCTATATAAATTAATCTCATCAATTATTGGTCCCATATTATCCCATAAAGCTGATGGGTTTTAAAAAACTAGTATATTATCCTATTCTTTTTTGTATAATTATTTTTCTCTCATGTAATATCTAAAAATTGAGTATAAGGAAAAGAGTTTACTGAAGCTATCTCCGAGTAGGTTAATGTCAGCCATAGGATGCTTTAAGTTAAGTATAATTAATATCATATAAAGCTCCCGTTGGTTGTGGTGTTGGATTAAATCAATTAGAACTTAATGACAAGTGGCTGGGATTTCAGTTTGTTCTAAGCTGCTGGTGATTTTTCTTGATAAACTCTTTGTTAATGGTATCTTGTTTGATATTAATTATACTATACTTAAGTCTCCCACCTGCTGAACATTGACATTGTCGGTGATGGCTATATGCTAAATTCTCTCGTAAATAATAGTACGTTAGCAACTGAATCGTTAAAGGATTCAAGGTTACTAACCTTGGATTGGCACTTACTTTTATAAATCATACTTGGTAAATGATTTTTATAAGTTTTGAGCATTGGATTGAATTAATTCATTTGCGATAAAAACTACTTAAAATAACGGATTTTCGTATTATTCTAAGGCAATACCTTATCTTATTATAATAATAGCTATAATGAATAATTAGGTAAAATTACTGAATACCTGATTGTGATAGCTTATAAAGTTTTTCATTAACATCAAGAAGACTTCGTTTAGTTTCACCATCTTTAACTTTAGCTTCTTTTGCCACCGATGGTTCGAACATGTATGATCCTCTAATGAACTGTATTTCTGGTATCGGTTTAACTAAAGAAAAATTAATATAAATCATATACATTTACTTAAATTTACAATACCAATCCCTTTTTAATTCTTTTTACTTATCATTTAAATTATCAGTTTTTGCTTTAGGTAAGGGTTTATTTAATTTTAAATTTAATATTAACACTTTGTATTTGAATTTGAATTTTTAACACTATAATTAATTTTAAATACATGAAAAAATAGTCATAAGAGTAATCTGGGGTTCCTTAATAGTTAAAAGAGTAATCTATTACTCATTAATAGTCATAAGAGTAATCAGTCACCTCTTAATCCAGTTAAGAGTTTCCAATGCCAAAAAGATTTAAGCTTTCGCCCAAAATACTATTAAAATTCCCTTTTAAAACTATTGGAAATAGAATGCGTAAAAAATTAAAAAGTATACATATCAACATTATTTTTTAATTTTATTTATTAGATTTAAAATGTGATTTTAAAGTAGATACTGAAGCATCTATATAAATGGCTGCAGTTTTAGAGTATCTGACTTTGGAAATTTTTGAGTTTGCTGAATAGGAAATAAAAGATAAAAATATTAGGCGAATAACTGTAAAATCAATAAAAAAAGGAATAAAAAAAGATGAGGCGCTACATTAGTTTTTTAAACTTATCAACAATAAGTGGCTCATATCCGGAAAGAAAGAATGGTCGTCTTTTTGTTGATTTTTATGAATATTAATGATAAAATTTTTAATAATCAATTTAAATATAGATTAATATTGATGTTTTTAACATTTTATACTCTTTGTAATTAATTTACTTTGAGCATTATGGTTCCAGTTAAATTTTAGTTTGTTGAAAATTCGTCTAATTATTTAATATATCTCTTAGATATTAGTTATAGCTTTGACTTTTTAAATATTCGGAGTTACTTCTACGCTTCAATAACTTTAATAACATTTTTAATAGAATAGGGAAAAACTGTGTTTAAAATATTTAACAAGTATTTTCTAAAAAGGTAAGAAAATGGTAAAATAGTAGCCCTGGATTAAAGTGTATATGAATAAAAATATATCAAGTAGCACTTAAATCCTGGGGTTGGCATGTACCTATTTGGGTATTTACCCTTTGAATAATCTGGGAAGTATTTCTTTATTTTAGCATAGTTAAGTTTATTGCTTTTAATTTAATTCCACAAATCCTTTGTTGAAAGTTCTTTTCATTACTTAAAATAGTCTGCTTTGTTAATTTCAATAGTATCATATAAATCCTTTTTTCCATATAAGCACTATAATCCAAACTTTTTGGTAAAATCTCCTTATACATTAGTATAGAATATTATAAATACTTTTTGGTGGGGTATATTTGGAGCAAAATTTAAAAAAATTGTACCTAAAAAGAGTAAATAAGAAGAAAGGAACATTAAAATTATGGAATTTAAGCATATATGAATGAATATCCTCAGTATAACTCGTCAGCTGATTTAACTCAAGTTCATTTCAATATGATTCTCATTGAGTACCATAATTAAGGCAATGAGTTGAGCTGAGGATAGTCCTACTGCAATGACTAAGTTCCTTGGATTGGCATACGTACAAACGATCCTTTTTATAAACTTTCTCATTTAATAACATTTAAATTTTGAATTTGAATTAAATTTAAAATTTAAGGGTTATTTATAAACTGAAACTAAGGTTTTTATGAAGAAGTTTTATAGCTAACTCAATTATTTGATAGTCTTATAATTCTGGCAACTTTTTACACTTAAGCAAAAAACACACCGAATCAGTGAAAAAAGGAATTAAATGACTTTAAACTTTTATTTTATATTTGTAAATTTAAAAACTTGCTTACTTTTAATTATTATCTTTAAATTTCAAGGTTTATAACGAATTAATTTAAATTAAAGGGTTTTAAGTTAAGATTAGAATGAAAAGAGCTGAAAGTTAACATCAGATTAATTAAGAGCATGATAAGATAAAAACTATGAAATGAAATAAGAAAATAGAAAATTTGTAAATAATGAATACTTTTTTATTGAAAGTTATTAAAAACTATATTAATATCGAGACCGTTTTATTTTAGAAGCTCAAAAAACAAAAAATCAAAAAACCAATATTATTAAGACAAATTAAAAAAGATTTTGCTGTAGTAAAAAAGGTTGGGATTGTAAATTAAAGTAAATGTAGATGATTTATATTAATTTTTCTTTAGTTAAACCGATACCAGAAATACAGTTCATTGGAGGATCATGCATGTTCGAACCATCGGTGGCAAAGGAGGAAGAAGATATATTTAAAAAGTATAAAGAATTAAATGAGAAGTCTGAAAACATGTAAGAAAAAATAGCAAAATTGGTATAAACTGAAGTAAATGCAGATGATTTATATTAATTATACTTTAGCTAAACCGGTTGAATAGGAGAGTAACGAAATGATTAAAAATTGATTTAAATACGCATGTCCAAGGTAAGTAACCTGCAATCCTATACGATTGGGTTGCTTTCGTTGGACTATAGTAATTAATATTAAATAATGATAAAAGTTACCTTAACATTATAACAAACAAATGATAGGTTTATAAAATAGATTGACAAAATTTAAAGTTACATCTAAGCATACAATTTATCATATATAAAATTATACATTCGCCATATTTTCTACACCGTTAATATCTCAATTCTCCACCAAATCGTTTTCCTACTAGATTAATTAAGCCAACCTTGCTTAAGCATTATGCATTTCTGCTTTTTTTAGAGCTAACATAATATTTGTTTTCTGTAGATTCTTTTTTTCAGCAATCAACTTAGCCTTTAAAACATCATACACCTTTTTTTGGATTAACTGACAATCTGAGCATAAGTAACGACCTTGATCACTTAAATATACATGCTTCTCGCAAATAAAAATGGACTTTTCACACTTTGGAGTGCCACATGGGAATAACAACTCCATAATTTCTTAGCACATGTTAACCCCAAATTAATTTTTAACATTTGTTTTATCCAAAAGATGGAGCGTCTGTGCAATTTCCTCTTTTTACTAAGTAAAGATTATTAATACCATGAATTTTATTACAGACATTTCTATTTTTTAGGTTTAATTTTAATACTTTTGCATTTTTTAAATGGTTATTATATATACTTTTGTTTATATTTTGACTCATTGTGTTAATATGTAATTGTTATTGGCCAATATTTCAAAAGTTTATATATTAGATTTTACTTAACAACAGATATTATTAAATTGATGTAAATTAAAAAATTATGAAATGTTTAAAATTAAATAAACACTGATAAAATATATCTACAAATTTAACTCTAAATAATTAGACAACTAATTAAATTAAAATATAAAATGCAAAGACTTAATCGACAACCAATCGTTATTTACATGGAATAAAAGCGACTAGCTAATGCACTTACTGAAGAATTCAATAAATTAACAGGATGAGACTCAAAATATCCCAGACCAAATACAGAAAAAGATATGAGAAATTGGTTAGGGACAGAAAATGATAGTGGTTTTATTTCTTTTTAAGCATATGATAATTCTACAAATATTATGTTAGTAAATAGAAAAGGTTTTATTACTTCTTACCTAAAATATACTGATTAACCTTGTACAATGGTGGATTAAATAAAAACTATTATTGAAAAATACAGCTTAAAATTTCAAGTAAATATCCAACCAGGATTGAAGGGATGAAGACGTAAAAGCCTAATAGATTGGTAAAATCTTTTTGGGAAAAGCCTTATTTCAGTTAGACTACTTGTAACAGAACCTATTCCATCAGTTAACTGTTTGAAAAGAAATTTATAACTCGAGACAGATGAATGGATATAAAATTTCGATATTGATTTTGAAATACAAGAACCATTAAATCTTAAATTATTTGATAAGTAATTTTTTGTGATGTAATCTTATGTCAAAAAACTAGTAAATCTTAAGAAGTTAGTAGTAACGTTTGATTTTTATCAACCAAGTCCTCACAATAAGAGTTTATTTGGACTTAAAAATTTTTTAAGATTAATCAAGATGTTGAATTCTAGTAAAATCAAATTTAAGACAATTATCTAAATAACTTATAAAGAGGGTGAATGGTTGCATGAAGACGATTATGAAAATAGATAACTCAGCTTCAAATTCCCAAGCGCTACTAATTTAATACATTTTATTTAATCAATAAGAGTAGTATGAATTTGACCAATACAATTATTTTCTGTTTTGTATTTTATGTTTAAATTTTTGTATGTTTGTAAATTATAAACTATTAAATAATTTCAAAAATTATAGTTCATTTGACATTAAATCAAGAAATCAATCGATCTGGAGTCCATTCATAATCTCCATGGCATCCAAAATACTCTACTGGAAGCCTTTTATTGCTAAGCAACACAAAATAAAAATATCCTAAAGCTCCAAACAATCACCCAGAATCTGAATTCTCTACTCCTAAGAAACACCCTCGACATAATGATCTGCTCTTCGAGCTTAAAGAAAACCCTCAACTTACTCCGACAGTTTGATCATCTTACTGTTCATGAATTCATTTTCCATTATCCTAAAATGACATTGTTGAAGCAACTACTCCTTAATTGAAGAATATTCTTGAAAAATATGTGGGAAATATAGCAGAAATTACTTGAATTGTTGTTAACTTTTTTCTTTTCCATTATTGAGAAACTTTATTAAGACTTTTTAAACAATTAAAAAGGCTCTACTTCAGAAATTTATCTCAAAAACACCACTCTTCAGTGAAAAAATAGTTAAATACAATCATTATAAAAACTTGCTATTTAATACAGTAAACTTTTTTAGTCCTTCTTTTCTAAATTGTTAATATGATCGATTATAAATGCTTAAAAGTATGTAATTTTAAATTATAAAAAATTTGCTTAAATATACAATTTAAATACTTAAATATTATTTTAGAAATGAAGAAAACGAAATACCCATAGATGATGAATCCGGACAATTTCACAAACCAACGTGGCAGAGGAAGAGATATAGGAAGAATTAGAGGAAGAGGTAGAGGAAGAGGCAGAGGAAGAGGCAGAGGAAGAGGTTATATTACGAGGCATAATAACCAAGCATTTAGGTAACACCAATTACAAACTGTTAGAGGAGGATTTATGCATTAAAGAGATCAAACTATGTTTCCAAATAGATAAATAAGATAATTTAACTTGTAACAGAACGTTTAACAGAATTAAATTGTTGCTTAAACATCTAATAGAAGAAGTCTTTAATAATAATAAAGCTAATAACAACAAATAGAAGAAGAAGAAGAAAAAGTTGAGGAATTAATATAACCTCAATACATAGAAGTAATTAATTTATCTTAATCAAATAACTTATTTAGGTGTAAGGCTAATAAGATCAACCACATTATTAATTAGCTTTACCATTCGTATAACAGAATTAATGGTAGGGACCTGCATTTCCTTTAGTGTATTTTTATGAAACTTAAAAAGATAGGAAAGATATCATTAATTGGATAAATTAACCTATTGGTAGAGAGAAATACTGTATAATTAAATTACTAAAGAAAGAATATTAGAACCAAGCAAATGGACTTTTTGTAATATCAATAATTTTAT
>Ga0209712_10005035_pt1 | contig 10406 bp, 14 predicted proteins | sample ArcOceMetagenome_FD_187443 | JGI IMG/M metagenome (GOLD analysis project Ga0209712, IMG submission 187443) | Marine eukaryotic phytoplankton communities from Arctic Ocean - Arctic Ocean - Greenland ARC118M Metagenome (SPAdes) (version 2) | ecosystem: Environmental > Aquatic > Marine > Oceanic... | reverse complement strand
AATAACTAAGAAGAGTAAATCGGCTGCTTTGTCGTCTTGTCCTCAAAGGCGTGGAGTGTGTACACGTGTTTATACTACAACACCAAAAAAACCTAATTCTGCAATGAGAAAAGTTGCCAGAGTTAGATTAACAAATGGTAATGAGATAAACGCATACATCCCAGGTGAAGGACATAATCTACAAGAGCACTCGATAGTATTAGTTAGAGGTGGAAGGGTAAAAGATTTGCCAGGAGTAAAGTATCACGTAGTACGTGGAGCTTTAGATACAGCGGGAGTTGAGGGAAGAACTCAGCGAAGATCAAAGTATGGTGCAAAACGCCCAAAAAAGTAATTTAGTAACTTTTTTAATGTAAAGACATGAGAAAAAGAGCAGCAAAAAAAAGAGTCTTACTGCCTGATCCAAAATTTAATGATCAGTTAGTAACACGTTTTGTAAACAACTTAATGTGGGCCGGAAAAAAATCGGTTGCATTCAAAGTTTTCTATGATGCAATTGCAATTGTAGATGAAAGAAAAGAAGACGAAGAAAAATCAGCATTAGAAATTTGGAAAGAAGCATTATCTAACGTTATGCCTCAAGTTGAAGTCCGTTCTAGACGAGTAGGAGGTGCAACATTTCAAATCCCAATGCAAATTAGACCAGATCGAAAAGTATCGATGGCCATTAAATGGATGATTTTGTACACTCGTAAGAGAAATGAAAAAACCATGGCACAACGTTTGGCAGCAGAAATCTTGGCAGCAGCAAAAGAAGAAGGAGCAGCAGTTAAAAAACGTACAGATACTCATAAAATGGCAGAAGCCAATAAAGCATTCTCTCACTTTAGATTTTAATAGAAATGGCTAGAGATTTAAAATATACCAGAAATATAGGTATTGCAGCACATATCGATGCTGGAAAAACAACCACTACAGAACGTGTATTGTACTATACAGGAGTTTCACATAAAATTGGTGAAGTTCATGATGGTGCTGCTACAATGGACTGGATGGAGCAAGAGCAAGAAAGAGGAATTACAATTACTTCTGCAGCAACCACCTGTACATGGGATTTCCCAACAGAGAATGGTAAGCCAACTGATGAAGCTAAAGGATATCATTTTAACATTATTGATACCCCTGGTCACGTAGATTTTACTGTTGAAGTAAATAGATCACTACGTGTATTAGACGGATTAGTCTTTTTGTTTTCTGCTGTTGATGGTGTTGAGCCTCAATCAGAAACAAATTGGAGACTTGCAGACAACTACAAAGTGCCAAGAATCGGTTTTGTAAATAAAATGGACCGTCAAGGGTCAGATTTTATGATGGTTTGTAAGCAGGTCAAAGATATGTTAGGTTCTAATGCAGTACCAATTGTTTTAAATATTGGTGATGAAGAGAATTTTAAAGGTATCGTAGATCTAGTTAAAAATAGAGCTATAGTTTGGCATGAAGAAGGAATGGGGTCTACCTTTGATGTTGTAGATATTCCTGAAGAATTAAAAGAAGAAGCAAAAATGCTACGTGGTAAACTTATTGAAGAAGTTGCTGCTTATGATGAAAATTTGCTAGAAAAATATATGGAAGATGAAGATTCTATTACAGAAGAAGAGGTGCATGCTGCACTTAGATCAGCTGTGATGGACATGTCTATCATTCCTATGATTTGTGGTTCCGCTTTCAAAAATAAAGGTGTTCAGTTTCTGTTAGATGCTGTATGTCGTTATTTACCTTCTCCTATGGACAAAGAAGGGATTGTTGGAACGGATCCTAATTCAGGAGAAGAGATTTTACGTAAACCAGATGCAAAAGAACCTTTTGCAGCTTTAGCTTTTAAGATTGCAACAGATCCTTTTGTGGGTCGTCTTGCCTTTTTTAGAGCTTACTCTGGTCGTTTAGATGCAGGTTCTTACGTGTTAAACAATCGTTCAGGTAAAAAAGAGCGTATTTCTCGTATCTATCAAATGCATGCCAACAAGCAAAATGCTATCGATTATATCGAAGCAGGTGATATTGGAGCAGCGGTAGGATTTAAATCTATAAAAACTGGAGATACTTTATCTGATGAAAAACATCCAATTGTTTTAGAATCAATGGACTTTCCAGATCCAGTAATTGGGATTGCTATAGAGCCTAAGACCAAAGCTGATGTTGAAAAAATGGGTACCGCATTGTCTAAATTAGCAGAAGAAGATCCTACTTTTCAAGTAAAAACAGATGAGGCTTCAGGGCAAACAATTATCTCAGGAATGGGAGAATTACACTTAGATATTATTGTTGATAGAATGAGACGTGAATTCAAAGTCGAATTAAATCAGGGTGAACCTCAAGTAGAATACAAAGAAGCTTTAACTAAAACAGCAGAACACAGAGAAGTATATAAGAAACAATCTGGAGGACGTGGTAAATTTGGTGATATTGTATTTGAAATGGGTAAAGTTGATGATGATTTTGAAGGTTCAGGTTTACAATTTGTTGATGTTATTAAAGGAGGTCGTATACCAAAAGAATTTATTCCATCTGTAGAAAAAGGATTTGCAATGGCAATGAAGAATGGTCCTTTGGCCGGGTTTGAAATGGACTCTATGAAAATTACATTAAAAGATGGTTCTTTTCATGCGGTCGATTCTGATGCTCTTTCTTTTGAGTTAGCTGCAAAATTAGGATACAAAGCAGCTGCCAAAGCAGCAGGTGCTGTAGTTCTTGAGCCTATAATGAAAATGGATGTTGTTACACCTGAAGACTATATGGGTGATATTGTTGGAGATTTAAATAGAAGAAGAGGTCAAGTGAATGCTATGGATGACAGAGCAGGAGCAAAAGTTGTAAAGGCAGATGTACCATTATCTGAGATGTTTGGATATGTTACTACTTTAAGAACTCTCTCTTCTGGTAGAGCAACCTCTACTATGGAATTTTCTCACTATGCAGAAACACCTTCTAATATTTCAGAAGAGGTAATCGCTAAAGCAAAAGGGTAATCTACTAAAAACAAAACGATGAGTCAAAAAATTAGAATAAAATTAAAGTCTTACGATTACAATTTAGTAGATAAGTCTGCTGAGAAGATTGTAAAGACAGTAAAGAGTACAGGTGCCGTTGTGAATGGTCCAATTCCTTTACCAACAAATAAGAAAATTTTCACAGTTTTACGTTCACCTCACGTGAATAAAAAATCGAGAGAACAATTTCAATTATCTGCATATAAACGTTTGTTAGATATCTATAGTTCTTCCTCAAAAACTATTGATGCTTTAATGAAATTAGAATTGCCAAGTGGCGTAGAAGTTGAAATTAAAGTTTAATAAGACTACATTATCAGTTTGAACATATAACATTTTAGTAAAAATTGATATTTTCAAAGTAATATAAGCAATGCCTTTTGTATGAAAGGCATTGCTTTTTTGTTAGAAGCTATTATAATTCTGTTTTTGCTCTTTTTTTCTGTGTTTAAAACATAACAATAGCTTCTTCAAATAATAAATCTTTTTTTTCTTTTAAATAAATCTTTTTTCTTATTTTTGTTGAAATTGTTGAACCCTAATTCACAAATGACTACCCCAAATAAACCACATAAACTATTTAGACCCATATTCTTAGTGGTATTTTTATGTGTTTTAATTACTCATAAAAGTTTTGCGCAATTTGTTGTTAAAGAGAATACAATTCTAACTTTAAAACAAGATGTACATACTTTAGAGCAAAATAATTCTTTTCAAGGTATTGTTTCTGGAGATGGTTCGTTACATTTTAAAGGAAAATCACAGGTCTTAAGCACGTCTACTCAGACAAACTTAACTGGTATTTCTGTAGAAAATGGTTTTGATCTTCGTATTCATAACAACATAGCTATTAAGGGAGATTTAGTAATCAAATCGGGTACTTTGTTGTTAGATCATCAGGTTATTATTAGTGGTAATTTAACAATTTTATTTACTGCTGCAATTCAAAATAGTTATCATCTATTTTTTGAAAATTCTAAATTACTAGAGCTACACAAAGGAATACTAGTCTACATTTCCTCACCTACATTCTATTTTTTAAATTTTGATAACAAACTTCAAGAAAACAAAAAATGGAATCATTTTAAAAAACTAACTATTTCGAAATATGTTGAAGTTTCTTATTTACATTATGTTGATGCTCCTATTATTCCTCCTCCAGAAAACACCTCATTTTCATAGCTTTTTTTTAAAATCAACGACAATGTCAGTTTTAAAAAAAAATAATATCTAATAATAACAAATTTTATTTAAACCTTGCAAAAAAATAACTTTTGCATGAAAAAAAAATCTTTAATATTAAAGTTTAAAAAAATGAAAAAACAAATTTTAACCTTAGTCATTGCATTTCTTAGTTTCGTAGGGTATGCTCAAGTAGGAGTAGGAACATCCAATCCTACATTAACACTCGAAGTTGTAGGGACTAATGACAATGGAGCCGTAACAGGCTTAGATGGTGTGCTCGTACCACGTGTCAATGATGCTGATATGAGTTCAGCAACCGCTGGTACAATAGACGGACAAATGGTATACAATACAGTAGCTAAAAAGTTTTATTACTGGAATGCTACAGCTTGGACTGTTGTGGGTGGTGTAGCTGGACCTACCGATTTATCTTATGATGAAGATCAAACATCTACCTCATTAATTATAACTGCTTCACAAGATATTATTGAATTTACTGGTACATCTTTAGCTACATGGACACTGCCCGGTAATGTACCTGTTGGAAGATTATTTTATATTGTTAATAATAGCCCAACTTTTAATGGTGTCGAGTTTTCAAACACAATTATTACTGGTAATGCTGATGTTGATCCAACAGCAGGGGCTACATTAATACATGTAGGATCAGGAAATTACGCTATAATTACTTCCTTTTAATTGAATATTTTAATAACATTTTATATCAAAATAATGAAATATATATATAATAAGTTAATCATATTATCAATTGCTGTTATGCTATTTTCAGTTACAGCAGTTGCTCAAATAAGAACGTTTAATTCGCCCAACAATGCAGTGGCGGGAAATAGTTCTGCATTTATAGATGCTTCCTCTAATGTAGGTGCAAATAATAGTGCTTCTCTTGGAAAAGGAATTTTATTTCCAAAGACAGATTTAACTATCTTTTCAGCTTTCCTTTCAGTTGGGACACTTGGGCTAAACAACAACTATAGAAATTATTTCGACGGTATGATAGTTTTTAATACGGCTACAGGTCAATCCTCCATTGGAGATGTTTCTGTAGAACCAGGGTTTTATTATTACAGCAATCCAGGTCAAAATTTTCCAACAGGTAACGTAAATGCTGGTTCTTGGAAACCACTTGGCGGTGAAGGTATTTCTCCAAGAGTTCACATCACAGAAAATACCCCATCAGAAACAAATTTAGTTACCTCAAATGCTACTTCGGAGAAAGTGGTAAGCTTAACAGGGAGTGCAGATGGAATTTCTACACACATAGTTTTAGGAACTGACGTTTTATCTGCAAATTCAGTAGTTGATTTCAGGAAAGCAATTATATGTGATGGTACAGGGAAACTAGTTATGGTATCTACAGGTAGTTATGATAGTGCCACTAATACATTTGTAACCGGTAATGGCATGATGAACATGTGTTTGCCTGAAGCAACTAATTATAAAGTTGAATTATATTATACTTCAAATTAAAGCATCCATTTAAAGCAATAATTATACGAGTTGTCTACAACAGACAACTCGTTTTTTTTGGCTGTACATACACCATGATTAAAAATAAAAATAAGTTCCTTTATTTTTTAGAATATGAGTGTAAAAATCAAAATAAATTTATTACTTTTGCAGACCATAAGCTAAAATTGCGTTGAATTTGTTCAAACAATCGCAGTGAAATTGGAGCATTAACATGTCTGGAGCGTTTCGCGAAGGAAAAACGGAAAAAACAAATTAGCGTAGCGTTTGTTTTACGCTTTTTTTTTTAAAAAATTTTAAAGACAAACAAAGAAACGTAGGTTTCAAAAATGAATAATTATTAATATAGACGCGCTGGAAAAAATCTATCGTCTAAAATTTTAACTAAATGTCTGGGTTAATTGGTAGAAAAATCGGAATGACCAGCTTATTCGATGCGAACGGGAAGAATATTCCTTGTACAGTAATCGAAGCGGGTCCATGCGTTGTTACCCAAGTCAGAACCGAAGAGGTAGACGGATACAATGCGTTACAACTTGGTTTCGATGACAAAAAGGCGAAGAGTTCTAACAAAGCGTTAGATGGTCACTTTAAAAAAGCTGGCACCACTGCTAAAAGAAAAGTCATTGAATTTCAAGGATTTGAAAAAGAGTACAATTTAGGAGACTCTATTACTGTTGAACATTTTGAAGAAGGCGAATTTGTCGATGTATCTGGTGTATCTAAAGGTAAAGGTTTCCAAGGAGTTGTAAAACGACACGGTTTTGCCGGAGTTGGACAAGCAACTCACGGTCAACACAACCGTTTAAGAGCTCCAGGTTCTATTGGTGCCGCATCATATCCAGCGAGAGTATTCAAAGGAATGAGAATGGCCGGAAGAATGGGTGGTGATAAAGTGAAAGTTCAAAACTTAAGAGTTTTAAAAGTAGTTGCTGAAAAGAATCTACTTGTTGTAAAAGGAGCAATTCCTGGTCACAAAAATTCTTACATAACTATTCAGAAATAATGAAAGTAGCAGTTTTAGACATTAATGGAAAAGATACTGGAAGAAAGGTTGAGCTTTCTCAAGAAGTATTTGGAATAGAACCTAATGATCACGCTATCTATTTAGACGTTAAGCAATACTTGGCTAATCAAAGACAAGGAACGCACAAGTCTAAAGAGCGTGCAGAGATCACAGGAAGTACAAGAAAGATAAAAAAACAAAAAGGAACAGGTACAGCTCGTGCGGGTAGTATCAAATCTCCTGTTTTTAGAGGTGGAGGTCGAGTTTTTGGTCCAAGACCAAGAAGCTATTCTTTCAAATTGAATAAAAACTTAAAGCATTTAGCACGTAAATCTGCATTAAGTATTCAAGCTAAAGACAATAACTTAGTAGTCATAGAAGACTTTAATTTTGATACAGTGAAAACAAAAAATTTCACCAGTGTATTAAAGGCATTAGAGTTAGAATCTAAAAAGTCATTGTTTGTATTGAGTGGGTCAAATAACAATGTTTATTTGTCTTCTCGTAATTTAAAAACATCTAAAGTTGTTAGTAATTCAGGGTTAAACACATACGGTATTTTAAATGCAGGTAAAGTGGTAATCTCAGAAAGCTCTTTAGAAGAAATTAAAAACAACTTAAGTAAATAGGATGAGTATTTTAATAAAACCTATTATTACGGAAAAAGCTACCAATGATAGTGAGTTACACAACCGCTATGCATTTGTAGTAGATAAGAAAGCTAATAAAATAGAAATTAAGAAAGCAGTTGAAACTGCTTACGGAGTTTCTATATCTAGTGTAAAAACTTTAAATTATCCAGTACAAAAAAATACTAAATTCACTAAAAAGGGTTTAGTAACTGGTAAAAAAGGAGCTTATAAAAAAGCAATTATACAGTTAGCAGAGGGAGAGAGCATTGATTTTTATAACAATCTTTAAGAAAGGAAGAAATGTCAGTTAGAAAATTAAAACCAATAACACCAGGTCAGCGTTTTAGAGTTGTAAATGGATTCGACGCCATTACAACTGATAAGCCGGAGAAGAGTTTATTAGCTCCGAATAAAAGATCTGGAGGTCGAAACAATCAGGGAAGAATGACAACCCGTAACATCGGTGGTGGTCATAAACAAAGATATCGTATTATCGATTTTAAAAGAGATAAAAACGGTATTCCTGCAACAGTTAAAACTATCGAATACGATCCAAATCGTACTGCATTTATTGCGCTAGTTAGTTATACTGATGGTGAAAAACGTTATGTGATAGCACAAAACGGTTTAAAAGTGGGTCAGACTATAATTTCAGGTTCAGGTGCTGCACCAGAAATTGGAAATACGATGCCTTTAAGTGATATTCCTTTAGGAACTACTATCTCATGTATAGAGCTACGTCCTGGTCAAGGTGCTGTAATGGCTCGTTCTGCTGGTTCATTTGCTCAATTAATGGCAAGAGACGGTAAGTACGCTACAGTTAAATTACCTTCTGGTGAAACAAGATTAATCTTGTTAACGTGTACTGCTACAATTGGAGTTGTATCTAATTCTGATCATCAATTACTTGTTTCAGGTAAAGCTGGTAGATCTAGATGGTTAGGTAGAAGACCAAGAACAAGAGCAGTTGTAATGAATCCAGTAGATCACCCAATGGGTGGTGGTGAAGGAAAATCTTCAGGTGGTCATCCAAGATCTAGAAATGGTATTCCTGCAAAAGGATTTAAGACAAGATCTAAGACCAAAGCAAGTAATAAATATATTCTAGAACGTAGAAAGAAATAATAAGTCATGGCAAGATCATTAAAAAAAGGACCTTATATTCACTATAAGTTAGAGAAGAAAGTAATGGCTAATGTAGAAGCTGGGAAAAAAACTGTTATCAAAACTTGGTCTAGAGCAAGTATGATTTCACCCGATTTCGTTGGTCAAACTATAGCAGTACATAACGGACGTCAATTTGTTCCTGTGTATGTTACTGAAAATATGGTAGGACATAAATTAGGAGAATTTTCACCAACACGTTCATTTAGAGGACATGCAGGTGCAAAAAATAAAGGTAAAAAATAGTAGGCAATGGGAGTTCGTAAACACAATATGGCACAGCAGTTAAAGGAGGCTAGGAAAAGTAAATCTTTTGCTAAACTAACTAACTGTCCTACGTCACCGAGAAAAATGCGTTTAGTTGCAGATCAAATAAGAGGTGTAGAAGTTGAAAAAGCTTTACAAATCTTAAAATTCAGTCCAAAAGAAGCATCTATCAACTTAGAGAAATTGTTATTGTCTGCAATTGCAAACTGGCAAGCTAAGAATGAAGAAGCTAGTATTGAAGATGCTGGATTATTTGTAAAATCTATATGTGTAGATAGCGCAGGAATGTTAAAAAGATTAAGACCAGCTCCACAGGGGCGTGCACATAGAATTCGAAAGCGTTCTAATCACGTTACTTTAGAGTTAGGTGCAAAAAATATCAGTAATTAATCATTAGTAGAAATGGGACAAAAAACTAATCCAATAGGAAATCGTTTAGGAATTATCAGAGGATGGGAATCAAACTGGTATGGTGGAAAGAACTACGGTGATAAAATCGCTGAAGATGACAAAATAAGAAAGTATGTAAATGCTAGATTATTTAAAGCAAGTGTTTCTCGAGTAATAATTGAGCGTACTTTAAAACTTGTAACCGTTACTATCACTACGGCACGTCCAGGTATCATTATTGGTAAAGGAGGTCAAGAGGTAGACAAGTTAAAAGAAGAGCTTAAAAAAATTACTGGGAAAGAAGTTCAAATTAATATTTTTGAAATTAAACGTCCAGAATTAGATGCTAAATTAGTAGCTTCTAGTGTTGCACGTCAAATCGAAAATAGAATTTCTTACAAGAGAGCAATTAAAATGGCAATTGCTGCCTCTATCAGAATGAATGCAGAAGGAATTAAGATTCAAATCTCTGGTCGTTTAAACGGAGCAGAAATGGCACGTTCTGAGCATTACAAAGAAGGTAGAATTCCTCTATCTACTTTTAGAGCAGATATAGATTATGCACTTGTTGAATCTCATACTACATACGGAAGAATCGGTGTGAAAGTATGGATTATGAAAGGTGAGGTATATGGTAAAAGAGAATTATCTCCATTAGTTGGTTTGTCTAAAAAACAGACTGGACCAAATAAGGGTGGTGGTAATCAGAAACGTCAACCTCGTAGAAGAAAATAATTTTTAAAATTTAGAAATTAACAATGTTACAGCCAAAAAGAGTAAAATACCGTAAGGTACAGAAGGCGAAAGGAAATATGAATGGTATTTCTGGTAGAGGTAATCAACTTTCTAATGGAATGTTTGGTATAAAATCTATCGACCAGAATCTTTTAACCTCTCGTCAAATTGAAGCAGCTCGTATCGCGGCAACTCGTCATATGAAAAGAGAAGGTCAGCTTTGGATTAAAGTGTTTCCAGACAAGCCTATTACCAAGAAACCCTTAGAAGTACGTATGGGTAAAGGAAAAGGAGCACCAGATCATTTTGTTGCAGTTATTAAGCCAGGTAGAATTTTGTTTGAAATTGGTGGAGTACCAATGGATGTTGCAAAAGAAGCTTTACGTTTAGCAGCTCAAAAACTTCCAGTAAGAACGAAGTTTGTAGTAGCAAGAGACTTTGATATTAACGCTTAATTCTATAAGAACATGAAACAATCAGAAATTAAAGAATTATCAGCTACTGATTTACAAGAGAAGTTGGGAGCGTTACAGAAAAATTATAACGATCTTA
>Ga0209712_10005034_pt1 | contig 10406 bp, 7 predicted proteins | sample ArcOceMetagenome_FD_187443 | JGI IMG/M metagenome (GOLD analysis project Ga0209712, IMG submission 187443) | Marine eukaryotic phytoplankton communities from Arctic Ocean - Arctic Ocean - Greenland ARC118M Metagenome (SPAdes) (version 2) | ecosystem: Environmental > Aquatic > Marine > Oceanic... | reverse complement strand
AGTGGTATCGGAAACTGGAACGGTAGTACCCTCTCTAGTTTAGAGGCTCAAATAGGTAAAGAATATGACTTTGTATTTACATATGATGAAAATGGAGCTGTTAAAACAATTGTAAAAACAAACAAAGCAAAAACACTGCCCCTGGCTAAAAGATCTATAATCATTAAAATGCCAAAAAACACAAAGACTGATATCAATGTGAGATACGGTGAAATTAAAATGGCAGATGCATTTAATGTGAAAGCAACCTTAAATCACACCCCATTTTCCGCAGATCGTATCGATGGTGTACAAACACTCATTAATGCCTCTTATGCACCCGTGGTTGTAGAGCATTGGCAGTACGGCACCTTGTATGTTAAATTTGTAGATACCTGTGAAATTCAAACCCTAGAGAGCATACAACTTAACGCTAATTCTAGTGACGTGTTTGTTGGCAGTATTAGTAAAGAGGCCTATGTTACAGGCTCCTTCGGAACCTTAATTATTGGTAAAGTAGCAGATAATTTTAAACGCTTAGAGATTGTTTTGCGCAATGCAGATGCCTCTGTTGCGATGCCTGATACCCCTTTTACATTTTTGTTTAATGGAAAAAAATCAAGTTTAAAACACCCTAAATCATTGCAGTTTAATACCACAAAAGAGGCGCAAAGAGTCTTAGCTAAAGGTTTCTATAAAAATGCGAGTACAAGCAGCAATTTTCTTGTTAATGCAGATTATAGTAATTTAATTTTACAGTAAGGAACTACTCTAATTTTAAAATCCCCCAAGAGCAAATGCCTTTGGGGGATTTTATATTTTTAGTTGGGTGTTATTGAGTCAATACCCATTCTCCTTTTGTTATCAGTGGAATTGCTTGTTTGTACTTTACTTGTTTGGTCTCTCCGCTCATTACATGCTTTATGGTTACTTTGTCATTACGACCAATTTTTGGCATTTCGCGGGTAATGGTCTCTGTTACTTGCTGCTGGTTTTGGGTTTGTCCAGCTGCCTTAGACCCGACAGAGCGCTGGTCAAGGTTTTGTATTTCGTCTTTCTGCTCGTTAAGTTTTTGTTTACTCTTTACCTCTCGAGCTTCTTGAATTTGTCTTTGGTTTTCTTTAGGTAACTCTCCTTTAAACAAGAATGATAACACATCTTTATTTACATTTTCCACCATCTTTTTAAAGAGTCCAAAGGCTTCAAATTTGTAAATTAAGAGTGGATCTTTTTGCTCATGTACGGCCAGCTGTACAGATTGTTTTAATTCATCCATTTTGCGCAGGTGTGTTTTCCAAGTATCATCAATAATGGCAAGTGAGATATTTTTCTCAAAATCCTTTACTAGTTCTGCACCTTTTGTTTGGTAGGCTGTTTCCAGATCTGTGGCAACATTTAGGGTTTTAACTCCGTCCGTGAAAGGCACTAAAATACGCTTGTATTGGTCCTTATGATTCTCATATACATTTTGGATTACAGGGAAGGCAATCTCTGCATTTTGCCTCATTTTTTCTTGATAGTGGCCGTAAGCAACTTTATACACTTTTCCTGCAATTTCTTGAGACCCTAATTTTTCAAATTCGTTTTGATCTATAGGGGCACTAACAGAAAAATAACGTATTAGCTCAAATTCAAAATTCTTGAAATCTTGACTTTCTTTGTTGTTCTGCGAAATGATCTCTGCAGTATCATAGATCATGTTGGCAATATCCACGCGTAGTCTATCTCCAAACAATGCGTTGTATCTTCTTTTGTATATTACCTCACGCTGTGCGTTCATGATATCATCGTACTCCAATAATCTTTTACGAATACCGAAGTTGTTTTCTTCTACTTTTTTCTGAGCTCGTTCTATAGACTTAGAAATCATAGAATGCTGTATTACTTCTCCTTCTTCAAGGCCCATTCTATCCATCATCTTAGCGATACGTTCACTACCAAAAAGACGCATTAGGTTGTCTTCTAAAGAGACATAAAATTGCGAGCTCCCTGGATCTCCTTGACGTCCAGAACGACCTCTTAGCTGCCTGTCTACACGTCTAGAGTCATGACGCTCTGTACCTACAATGGCAAGACCTCCAGAGGCCTTCACGGCATCACTTAATTTAATATCTGTACCACGACCTGCCATGTTGGTTGCAATTGTAACCACGCCAGGATCTCCTGCTTGGGCTACAATATCTGCCTCACTTTTATGCATCTTTGCATTCAAGGTATTGTGTTGTACTTTTCTAATGCTAAGCATACGGCTTAATAGCTCAGATATCTCTACAGATGTTGTACCAATTAATATAGGTCTTCCTTGTTTAGAGAGTTCTGTTACTTCGTCAATAACAGCGTTGTATTTTTCTCTTTTAGTTTTGTAAATTTTATCTTCACGATCATCCCGAACAATAGGTCTATTTGTTGGTATTTCTACTACATCTAGTTTGTAGATTTCCCAAAGTTCTCCCGCTTCAGTAACCGCTGTACCTGTCATACCAGATAGCTTTCTATACATACGGAAGTAGTTCTGCAGGGTAACCGTTGCAAAGGTTTGAGTCATTGCCTCAATCTTTACATTTTCTTTAGCTTCAATGGCTTGGTGAAGCCCGTCGCTGTAGCGGCGTCCATCCATAATACGACCCGTCTGCTCATCGACGATCATTACCTTGTTTTCCATGACAACATACTGGGTGTCTTTTTCAAACAATGAATAGGCTTTTAGTAATTGACTCAGGGTATGAATACGTTCACTTTTTACACCAAAATCTCTAAATAATTCTTCTTTAAGAGCTGCTTCTTGTTCACTAGGTAATTCTTGTGCTTCAATTTTTGCTATTTCTGTACCAATCTCTGGCATTACAAAGAAATCTGGATTGTCTGGTCCAGATAGGTAGTCTACTCCTTTGTCTGAAAGTTCAATTTGATTGTTTTTCTCTTCAATAACATAGTACAACTCTGCATCAACTAATGGCATTTCACGGTTGTTGTCTGCCATGTAGGTGTTTTCTGTTTTTTGCAGAATTTGTTTTACTCCTTCTTCAGATAAAAATTTAATTAAGGCCTTGTTTTTTGGAATACCTCTGTAAACGCGCAATAATTTAAATCCTCCTTCTTTAACATCTCCTTCTTTAATTAATTTCTTTGCCTCGGCCAAAACACCTGTTAGGTACTTTTGCTGAACGGCAACGATGTCTGCAATTTTTGGTTTTAATTCATTAAATTCATGACGATCTCCCTGGGCTACAGGCCCTGAAATAATTAAAGGTGTTCTTGCATCATCAATTAATACACTATCTACCTCATCAACAATTGCGTAATGGTGTGGTCTTTGAACCAAATCTTCTGGTTTGTGAGCCATATTATCACGCAGGTAATCAAAACCAAACTCATTGTTTGTACCATAGGTGATATCACTGTTATAGGCCTCTCTTCTTGACTCACTATTTGGCTGATGGTTATCAACACAGTCTATAGTCATTCCATGAAACTGAAATATAGGCGCCATCCAAGCGCTATCACGTTTTGCTAAATAATCGTTTACAGTAACCACATGAACCCCGTTTTGAGCCAAGGCATTTAAGTACACCGGCAGGGTTGCTACCAGGGTTTTACCTTCTCCTGTTTGCATTTCTGCAACTTTACCTTGATGCAGGGCAACACCTCCAATAAGCTGTACATCGTAGTGGACCATGTCCCAGGTTATTTGTTTTCCTGCTGCATCCCAAGAGTTTTTCCAAATGGCATGCTCTCCATCTAGAGATACATAGTCTTTCTCTCCAGATAGTTCACGGTCATATGCTGTTGCAGTAACACGAAGGGTTTCGTTGTTTTTAAAACGTTTTGCCGTTTCTTTTATAACAGCAAATGCCTCACCTAAAATTTTATTTAGAGATGCCTTCTCAATTTCATAACGGTCATCTTTTAAGCTGTCAATTTTGTTGTAGATATCTTCTTTTTTGTCAATATCTTCTTCCTTATCTGCAGCTACAATTAGGGCATCTATTTCATCTTGTATTTCTTTTTGGTCTGCCTTGATGATGTTTCTAAAGACATCACTTTTTGCGCGCAACTCATCAATACTTAATTTCTCTAGGGCAGCTTCATGAGATTTCACCTCTTCTACATAGGGTTGTATGTCTCCAAGATCCTTCTTGGATTTGTCTCCCACAAATACTTTTAATACGTTATCTAAAAATCCCATGTGTCTTGTTATGTTGTATAGCGTTAAACGCTGTATTTTTTTTATTAAACGGTAATAGTATGTTATAGGGTTAAATCTATAACAAAAAAAGCCCCTGTAGACAGAGACTTTTTTTAGCGCATGATTTTTAGTGCGCCTATTTTATACCAACGTTTTGTAAAACGTTTATATTAATATTCGTCCTCGTTCCACAGATAGTCTTCATCTGTTGGATAATCTGGCCAAATTTCTTCTATAGAATCATAAGAGTCTCCCTCATCTTCTATGGCTTGTAAATTTTCTACAACCTCTAGTGGTGCTCCCGTTCTAATGGCGTAGTCAATTAATTCGTCTTTAGTTGCCGGCCAAGGCGCATCACTTAAATAGGATGCCAATTCTAATGTCCAGTACATTGATTAATGTTTTAATTTTGTGCAAAAATAATTTTTTAGTCGAAATAGTCAACTAAAAAACAACTTATTTAAGCTTTATTTATAAGAACGTTTACAATTATCTGTTTATCAGGTAATTGATGGTGATGATTTTAAGGAAAAACTAATTCATAAAACCAAGGTATAAAAAACAATTATAAAGTCCTTAAAAGCACTCTTTTTACTTGTTTATAATTTCTCAGGAATCCACTTAACTTCGTCTGCTTTTAAGTCATAAGACAACTTTCGTGCCACTACAAAAAGGTAGTCAGATAGTCTGTTAAGGTATTTTAATACCCGAGGGTCTATGCCTTGTTGCTCATCCAAAAGAGTTGCTATTCTCTCTGCTCTTCGACACACACAGCGCGCTATGTGACAATATGACACCGTGGTGTGACCTCCAGGAAGCACAAAGTGTGTCATCTCAGGTAACGTCTCATTCATTGTATCCATCTGTGTTTCTAGCCTTGTAATGTCTTGCTCAGAAATTTTAGGAATGTTTAATCTTTCTTTACCGTTTTTTAATGTTTCTTTTTCTGGCGGTGTTGCCAAAATCGCGCCCACGGTAAATAGCTTGTTTTGAATAGTTATTAATTCCTCTTTGGTGTGAAGGTCTATATCTTGATCTCTTATAAGACCTATGTGTGAGTTTAACTCATCTACGGTGCCGTAACTCTCTATCCGGATATGGTGCTTGGCAACCCGCGTACCTCCAAAGAGAGCAGTGGTTCCTGTATCACCAGTTTTTGTATATATTTTCATAGCTTACCGTTTTTTTTGATCTGTCTTTTTACGCTGGGCATAGCGTTGTTTAAATGTTGTGTTTTTACGACTTTTTAAACTTGTTTGGTTTTTTTTATTCCAAAAATACAGAACAACTACTAAAATAAGACCGCCAAAAATGAGTATAAATGGGTTGCTAAGTGCTTGTGGTTCCATAGCGTGAAAATACGAGGATTTTTTGTGAGAAACAATGAATATTAAAAATTCAATACATGCAGGTGTATTAACGTGTCTTAGGGCTAAATTTAAAACACATTTACCTCTGGCTCTATGGTAATGCCAAAGTCTTTCGCCACTTTTTGCTGAATTTTTAGTGCCAGTTCCCAAATTTGTGCTCCAGTGGCATTTCCATAGTTCACTAAAACAAGGGCTTGGTTTTTATGAACACCAGCATCTCCATAACGCTTTGCTTTAAATCCTGCTTGTTCAATAAGCCAGCCAGCGGGTATTTTAAATTCAGAATTAGCTAGGGCATAAAAAGGAGCCTCTGGAAATTTGGTATGAAAGGCCTCAAACGTTTTGCTGTCTAACACTGGGTTTTTAAAAAAGCTACCACTGTTGCCTAGCTTTTTTGGATCGGGCAATTTAGATTGCCTTATGGCTATTACTGCATCACTAACCTGCTTAATAGTGGGGCTGGCACTATTATTCATAGACAGATGCTCATTAATAGCACCATACTGAGTTTGTATCTTGTGGTTGTTTTTGGTGAGCTTAAATGTTACCCTAGTAATCACATATTTGCCTTTGTGTGTGGTTTTAAAAATAGAATTTCGATACCCGAAATTACACTGTTGATGGGTAAAAGAAACTTCTTTGGAAGTGGCAATTTCAATTGCATCACATTTTAAAAAAACATCTTTTAACTCCACACCATAGGCGCCAATGTTTTGAATAGGAGCAGTGCCTACGTTACCTGGTATGAGAGACATGTTTTCTAACCCGCCATAATTATTGTCTATGCAGTGGAGTACAAAATCATGCCAGTTTTCTCCAGCCATGCAGCAGAGGTGGATGTAGTCCTGATTTTCATTTTCTATAGAAATTCCTTTTAGGTTCACATGTATTACAAGCGCGTCAATAGGGCCTGTGAGTAGCATGTTGCTTCCTCCGCCCAGTAAGAATTTTTTTAAATACTTGGGCAAAGCCAAGGCTTCTTGCAACTCCTCTATAGTATGTACAGAAACAAAATATCGCGCCTCACACTCTATACCAAATGTATTGTAAGACTTTAAGGATATGTTTTGTTGTATGTTCATTACTCTTTATAGACTACTAGTGCTTGTTTTAATATGTGTACGGCTTTGATTAGACTTTCTTTGTTGAGTACGTATGCAATACGTATTTGATTTTGGCCAACCCCAGGTGTGGAGTAAAATCCTGCAGCAGGAGCCACCATAATAGTCTCTCCATCAACATCAAATTCTTCAAGGAGCCACTGTGCAAAGGCATCACTGTTTTTTATAGGTAACTGTACAATACAATAAAAAGCACCTTTAGGGTAGCCTACTTTAACTCCTGGGATTTCTTCTAGTTTTTCAATTAAAACATCTCTACGCTCCTTGTATTGATGTGTTACTTGGTCAAAATAAGATTGTGGCGTATCTAAGGCAGCCTCACTTGCTATTTGCGCAAATGTGGGTGGGCTTAGCCTTGCCTGGGCAAATTTTAAAGCAGTATTTAGTACCATTTTGTTTTTACTGACCAAGCAGCCAATTCGGGCCCCACACATAGAGTAGCGTTTTGATACAGAATCTATAATTATTGCATAGTCTTCCATACCTGGTTCTTCAAGGATAGAATAATGCCTAACATTATCATAGGTGAATTCTCTATATACCTCATCTGCCACTAAAAACAAATCATGTTTTTTTACAATAGCTGCTAGGGTTTGTATTTCTTGTTTAGAGTATAGGTAACCTGTAGGGTTTCCTGGGTTGCAGATAAGAATGGCCTTTGTTTTTGGGGTGATAAGTTTTTCAAATTCTGAAATATTAGGCAAGGCAAAGTTGTCTTCTATTTTTGAAATAACCGGTACTATCTTTACCCCAGATGCTATTGCAAAACCGTTGTAATTTGCATAAAAAGGCTCTGGGATAATAATTTCATCGCCAGTGTCTGCAATACTACCCATAGCAAACAATAGGGCCTCGCTACCTCCAGTGGTTACAATAAGTTCATTGTGATTTACAGGAATGTTTTTTCCTTGATAATAGGCTGCTATCTTCATTCTGTAGCTCTCAGAACCTTCAGATCTTGTGTATGCAAGAACCTCTAGTGAGTGGGCAGCTACCGCATCCATGGCTTGTTTTGGGCTCTTAATATCTGGTTGTCCAATATTAAGATGATATACTTTTTTATTTGCTTTGTAGGCTTTCTCTGCGAAAGGAACCAGCTTTCTTATGGGTGATTCTGGCATTAATTGCCCTTTGGTTGAAATTATTGGCATAACAATATTATTTGAATAACAAAGTTGCAAAAAATAGTTTAAAAATATGCTATGGTAAGCCTACGGTTTGTCTATTTTTTTTACACCTAAAGTTATGATAAAAAAAAGGTCGATTCACAAAAGTAAATCGACCAAATTTATATATTAAAACAGCAGTGTTACTCTTGTGTTTTTTCTAAGATGCTCTTATCTGCATTTAAAACCTCTCCTTTTATTTTGAGGGCTTTTATGGGCTCATCTGCATTAGAATACACAGTTACTGTTTTTCTTATAGGACCCACTCTGTTTGTGTCATACTTAACTTCAATGCTTCCAGAGGCTCCAGGAGCAATAGGGCCTTCTGGTTTTTTTGGAACCGTACACCCACAACTAGATTTTACATTTGTTACCACTAATTCTGCATCTCCGGTATTGGTAAATTCGAATACACGAACTCCGTCACTTCCTTTTACAATCTTACCATAATCTACCGTTTCGTTTTTGAAACTGATTTTGGCTTGCGCACTTGAGGTGTATCCAATTAGGCTAATTAACGCTACTACTATTAACTTTTTCATATCATATACTATTAAGGATTGCTAATTTAGGGAACTTTAGTATGCTATGCAAGTTAAGTTATAGACATTAAACATTTCATAATACTAGAGATATCCCTACTTTTACAATCTTATTTCAAAAATGATACCAAAATGACCCAAGCAGGATCCTATAATGCACAAGATGTTGAAGATAAGTGGTACCAGTACTGGATGGAGCACAACTATTTCCATAGTGAAGTAGACGATCGTGAGCCGTACACTATTGTAATACCCCCTCCAAACGTAACAGGGATCCTCCATATGGGACATATGCTAAATAACACCATACAGGATGTCCTAATACGTCGGGCACGCTTAAAAGGCTTTAATGCCTGTTGGGTACCAGGCACTGATCATGCAAGTATTGCAACAGAAGCCAAAGTTGTTGCGCGCCTTAAAGAACAAGGAATCCAAAAGGCAGATTTAACAAGAGAAGAGTTTTTAAAACACGCCTGGGATTGGACCCAGCAGTATGGTGGTGTTATTTTAGATCAACTTAAAAAACTTGGTGCCTCTTGTGACTGGGAGCGTACAAAATTTACCCTTGATCCTGGCATGTCTACTCAGGTTATAAAAAGTTTTGTTGACTTGTATAACAAAGGCCTTATTTATAGAGGTTATAGAATGGTAAATTGGGATCCAGAGGCAAAAACAACCTTGAGTGATGAAGAGGTTAATTTTGTAGAGCAACAAGGTGATTTGTTTTACATTAGCTATAAAATACAAGACAGTGACCAGACCCTAACCATTGCTACCACGCGTCCAGAAACTATTTTTGGTGATACCGCCATTTGTATAAACCCAGATGATGAGCGTTTTGCTCATTTAAAAGGAAAAAAAGCCATTGTGCCTATTTGCAATAGAGTAATTCCTATAATACAGGACCCATACGTAGATATAGAATTTGGTACAGGGTGTTTGAAGGTAACTCCAGCACATGATGAAAATGATAAAATGCTGGGAGATACCCACAAATTAGAGGTTATAGATATTTTTAATGATGATGCGTCGCTCAATAGTTTTGGATTGCACTACCAAGGAAAAGATCGTTTTGTGGTTCGTAAAGAAATTACAACTGAGCTAAAAGAGTTAGGCGCCCTAATTAAAACAGAGCAGCATCTCAATAAAGTAGGAACTAGTGAGCGCACCAAAGCCGTTATAGAACCGCGCCTTAGCGACCAGTGGTTTTTAAAAATGGAAGATTTAGTAAAGCCTGCCATAAAAGCTGTTTTGGAGCAAGATGATGTGGTTTTACACCCAAAGAAATTTGAAAATACCTACCGTCATTGGATGACCAATATTAGAGATTGGAATATTTCTCGCCAACTGTGGTGGGGGCAACAAATTCCAGCCTATTTCTATGGAGATGGAAAAGAAGATTTTGTAGTTGCTGAAACTATAGAAGAAGCTTTGATATTGGCCAAAGAAAAAACCAGCAATGCTTCTTTAAAAATTACAGACCTGCACCAAGACGCAGATGCCTTAGATACCTGGTTCTCATCTTGGCTTTGGCCCATGAGCGTATTTGATGGATTAAACAATCCAGATAATAAAGAGTTTAACTATTACTACCCAACCAATGATTTGGTCACTGGACCAGATATTTTATTTTTCTGGGTAGCAAGAATGATAATAGCCGGCTATGAGTATACCGGTAAAAAACCTTTCAAAAATGTTTACCTAACAGGACTAGTTCGTGATAAGCAGCGTCGTAAAATGAGTAAATCTTTAGGGAATTCTCCAGATGCTTTACAACTTATACAAACCTATAGTGCAGATGGTGTACGTGTGGGTTTACTTTTGAGTGCTGCTGCAGGAAACGATTTAATGTTTGATGAAGGGCTTTGCCAACAAGGGAAAGGATTCTCAAATAAAATTTGGAATGCATTTAAGCTAACTCAATCTTGGGATATAGATGCTAGTATTTCACAGCCAGAATCCTCTAAGATAGCCATTAATTGGTATCAGTCTCGTTTACAGCAAACACTTGTTGAGATTGAAGATCATTTTAGTAAATACAG
>Ga0209712_10005032_pt1 | contig 10407 bp, 7 predicted proteins | sample ArcOceMetagenome_FD_187443 | JGI IMG/M metagenome (GOLD analysis project Ga0209712, IMG submission 187443) | Marine eukaryotic phytoplankton communities from Arctic Ocean - Arctic Ocean - Greenland ARC118M Metagenome (SPAdes) (version 2) | ecosystem: Environmental > Aquatic > Marine > Oceanic... | reverse complement strand
CTTCTGCCTTTGAGTTTTACGACAACTCGTCTGATCCAAAAGATTAACAAAGGAGGAAGATTGATTCATACCAAGGACCTTAGGCCTGAAACTTGCTGAATCGCGAAGCCGATTATCCATGCTCGAGCCAGGGACATCGCTGCCCTCTTCGTGTGTATGCAATTCCTGCAGACTGAGAGTCTTTCTCCCCTGCTTCCTCAACACCCGTTTCCCCATACCAACTGCACCACTTGATACAAAGATAACTTCCACTCCGTCGTTGACTAGTTCAGCGATTTGTTCGGTGATGGCTCCGATACGGGTGAGGGATACTTGACCGTTTTCATTTGTCAAAACGGAGGTTCCGGCTTTGATAATCACGCGACGGGCCTGGCGAAGAGCCGATCGAGAGGCTGGTTCACTGGGTGCTGACTTTGGCATCTTTAAGTTATCGAAAAGTGTTTGAATAATGAGATGATTGGTTTTTTGTAACTGCAGTATGTACTACGTGGTACCGTTTCGAGTGTCTTTCGTCTTCCGAGCGAATATGTCGAAAAAGAAATTCTTTCGACGCACGATCAACGTACGGTCCTCACGCAACTGACGAGTATGATAGGCGCCTCGCCGACGCGCGGCATTTCTTTTTGTCGCAATTTATTATAAAAATATAACAAAAGCAAGGTGGGAACAAAGGTCCCTCATCTCAATGTATTCAGGCTGCACCCAAACCCAAATAGAACATTCTGTACTATTGTTTCGAGGTTACTCGTATAGCTGCAAAGTCGAATCCCTTTGAAACTCGTGAGTAATGTCTACAAATGTAGCGAGGTCATACCTCCAAGTGAAAACAAAAACATCCAATCAAGACAGTCAAAATCTTTGGCAAACTGTCAGTCAAATACAGAATACAAATCCAAGTACAAGTACAGCTATCAAAAACAAAAATGATGACGAGCCAATACAACCCAAGCACCCGCATCGAAAAGATCTCACAATGAGACTAAAGAATTTTCTATCACCCAATGCAAAAATCAAAGCCCACAGAAAGGCCAACTATCTCTACCGTCACTCCTATGATAAAATAGATACCAACCTCCTCATTTTTCTTCATGGGGCGGGAGATAATCACATACCCTATCATAATCTAGCCAAGAAGATGAATTTACCGCAATGTGCTAGTTTAAGTCTATCCGCTAGTTGTGTGGAAGAGGGGTTTGCCACTCTGCCATTTGGATTGGGGCATAGTTGGTTTGATGAGATGGATTATACCACCGGTCAGCCTCTTCATAAGCATAATTTCAAATTAGTGTCATCGTTGAAGCGGGCTGTGGAGAAATTGGATCGAGTGCTTGCAGAACTGACTGGGACTTTGTCAACTGAAGGGAGTGCAGTGTGGATTCCGGAACGAATATTTTTATTTGGCTTCAGTGCAGGGGCGTGCTTGGCGATGCAAACTTGTTTGGATAGGTTTGAGAAAGGTAAATTACCTCTTGGTGGCGCCATTTGTGTTGCTGGGGGCGTCAATAAAAAGGCCATGAGTAGTTTGAAAACCACGGATCAAGATCGGGTTGACAAGGAAACAAGAAGCAAGGAGGAAAGAAGCGCGTGTTCGGACCAAGTGACAAATACAATTGCAAGTATTGAAAAGACACCGGTGCTAACCATTGGAGGAACTAAAGATGAACAGTATACCCCGGATGCACTGAATGAAGCCTCGGATTTTTATAATTCATTCCACGTCAAGCAGAAAAAAGGGCAGAAGGATTTAACTTCTCCATCTGCCAAGGCCTTTATAATGAAAGGTAAAGGGCACGAGATGATGAATAGCGAGGAAGAGACAAAAGCAGTCATGGAATTCTGTGCAGAGCACATGGTTAGAAGGATGATTGCGATGGAAGGTTTTTGTGAGATATCCCCTGATCAATTTCAAAAATGAAACAGTTATTTCATTGGACGACAATAGTTTATGATGCAAGAGAACCCAACAGACACTGTTTGGGAACACTCTTTGCAAGTATCACCCTCGACGTGTAATGCGAACTTCTGTTGAGAACATTTCCACGATGGCACAGTGCTAAATTCGCACAACTACGTACTCAAAGCACATTACCTAGTTACGAACGAATAAAATGAAGTACATTACTCAATTAATCTTTGCGACAGGATGTCTTTTTCAGGTGAGTAGAACCACCGACACCTATCCTTCCAAAGTCTTTTTTAGAATATCTTTATTATTTATATTGTGTTTGTCCAAAGATTCTTACACGTACGTGGCCTTGTGATGTGCTCTACTTGCAGGGTATTGGTTTGGCGTTAGCCGAGTGCCCCTGCTTCTCGACAGACGATCTCAATTTTCTAGACACCACACGTATGGAGGCACGTGTAGTTGACATTGATATTCACAGAAAATGGTCGTGCAAAACCGATGAGAGTGGTAAAATATCTCTACGCTGGGCTTATATTGACCCGGAAAGAAGAACAAAATCCAGATTCGTTCTCCCAGTGGATGGAGTAAAATACAATCTCCATACGGCTAGATACAGTCTTGAAGATCCTTCTAAAAATCTGTGTGGAAGCGAGGACTGGTTGATGGGTGATCTCACTGCACAAGATGCAAAGTCCTGTTTCGATCTACTAAAGGACACTTGCGAAATCCTGGACGATGTACTCTGTCCTTGCTTCAGTCTTGGCGACCTCGAGCTTGCAGAAGATCGAATCGTGGAAGGAGAATTGATCCTTGACGAAGGTGTCAGTTGCAATGCTGACTCAACTTTCTATGGCTTGTATCAGAAGAGCAATTATAATTCCCTTGGTGATCTCTGTGATATGTGCACAACGCCTCTACTGACTGTAAATGCGGAACAAGGTGGATGTATGAATGGTTCAGATATTGTTTACAAGATTAATGAAATTCAGACTTTGCATTGCCTGCGAATGATGAATGACGCTTGTGCAGCCCTGTGAACCTTTGTTGGACCAACTTTCTAGTTTGAACGAAAATTACCTATAACAAAGCCTGAAGTAGATGCTGAGGATTGATTCCTCGGTAATGAATGGGATGATGAACCTCGAATTGTGAATTCAAGGTGGACGTACGACATTTCGTAAACTAAAATATTCTTCCCAGACAGGGGGTGAAAAATCCACTGACTCTCAAACTCCTCCCTTGTCAACGTTTGCATTTTCTCGTCAGACAAAACCACGATACAGTACGTACCGGTATGTAGGGGGGTGACGTATTGTCCTCTTGCCCCTTTGAGCCAATGAAAGTGTGTTACGAAAATTCAAATAGAATGGAGAAGGAAGGAATCAATCTTGTTGATGAACCTTTGTTTTTCGCACCCACCAATGATCCCCGGGAACTTTTTTTGTTCTTGTTTGCTTCTATTGTTCTACTCTCTCACAACCTTGAGCCACATACCTGTACAAACTACATTCATACATTTATTCATTTACTTTATTTTCACAACAATAAACAAACATGCAGACATCTACGTGCTCAATTGCTAACAACGAATCGAAAGACAGTGTTTCTAGGACCTGTAAACCGTCATTGCCACCACTCTACTTTAAGGAACAATCCACTTTCCCTCTCTGTTCTGAACTAGAAACCAATATTCTATCCTTCCTCACATGGGGAGATTATGCCCGCCTCGCCCCTGTGCACTCATGCCTTTCGAATATTGTGGAAGACGCAGCTGAACAATCGACAGAAGCCAAGTACACTCTAGCACAATCTCTGTTGAAAGGGGAAAATGGATTGGCGGTCAACCCTACTCTTGCCATGAAATATCTCCTGGAACTTGCTGGAGTTCAAGTAAATATGGAGAAATTTGACCCTGCTTATGAAGAAATGGAAACAATTACTGAGAACGAGAACGGTGCCACTGCCATAGCTGCAATGAGACAACTAGCATCATGCTACTTACACGGAAACGGAGTAGAAATTGATCAGAATACGGGTCTGGCATGGCTTCAACAAGCTTATCGCCACGGAGACCTCGATTGCGCACATGTAACTGCAGTCATTTATGAATATGGAAAATATGGAGTTGAAGTCGATATTTACCTTGCCGCCAAATGGTTCCACGGGGCAGCTAGGGCAGGAAATGTTGAGTCGATGGCTGAATATGCAATGTGCTTAGAATTAGGTTGTGGGGTAGAGCAATCTGATGAAGAAGCCTTGGATTGGTATCAAAAAGCAGCAGAGTTGGGTGATGCTACGTCCAATTACAGTGTAGGGGAATGGTTTGAGAGTGCTAGGGGTGGCCTGCCCCAGAGTGATACAGAAGCTGTCCTTTGGTATTTTAAGGCTGCTTCCATGGGAGACGAGGATTCAAAGATGGCGCTCAAACGCTTGAATGCCATTGCTCGTATCATAGTGCCCGGATGGGCCAGTACATTAAATGTTTAAAGCGTGGGGAACACGCTGATAAAGAAATTGTTGGAATATGTAATATGTCTGTGTTTTTTATATTATGCTCGTTATACAACGCTACATATTGACCAAGAGATAAAGCTTCCCCGCAATTTCCAACATTATCCATACACGTATACTTATAAATGCATATGTGTTGCTGATAGAGAGATACACTAGAGATACCATACGATCCAAATAATTGCAACTTTAGACGCAGGCAGCTGCCGGTACGTGGGTATGGATAAGTATGTGGTATGCGTGTACAGTAAAATTCTAATTGTTCTATTATTTTTATAATAGACTACGTGTACAGAAATAAATTGTAGATGAAATGTTTTCGAATGCAGTGCGTTTACTCCCCAAAATCATTTGATCTGAATGTATTTCACCCGATCGCGTTGAGAGCGAGCGTAGTGTGTTGACTCCCCAAAATCGTTTTCTCTGGATGTATATTACCCAATAGCGTTGGAATTGAATCAGTATCGATAGCCATTTCGGTGGGAAAAGAAGATGATCTAGAAAATGTTATGACAAAGTGTGTGACCCTGCCATTGTTCTTGATTGGAGAGACTGTGAAAGCGAACGAAGATGATGAATCTTCATCTGCTGAGTTCTTGTCCTTGGAACGTAAAGTGAGAATTGCGGGCTTGGAATCTGTTTTAGTCATTGAGGAGCTGTCAAAGATATTCCTGATTTGCTTACCAAACAAATTGTCAGAGTCTATACCAGTCAATTGAGAGAATGCAGCGTTCCCATGGATAACGGTTAAGGATTTAGTGTTGTCAACGATCAATCTGTAACATAATTTGAAAGATGAGGTTGTTAGCGATGAAACGCACCAGTCAGTGAATGGAAGAGTTCCCAGACTAAGAAATTGTAAACTCACCTAGCGGAATCGCAAGATACAAGAGCATTTTCCAATGTATCTGTAGAATGGTTCATAGACTTGGTGATGTAACCGTAATGAATATCGGCGTCAGATTTGTCTTCAGAATTAATAACGTCTATTAATTTTGTTGGGATCTCATAGGCAAAAATGCTGTCGCTGTCGCTTGGGTTATCAGTAGTACCACCAGAACTTACGGTGCTTGACCTGCTATTAGCAGCAGCTTCTTCAGAACGGGTAGGGATGTATTCCTTGCTTGTATAAAAATGTTGCGCCTGCTTGAGCAATTCTAAATATTCTTCAACGCCATGTTGAAGTTGGGGTTGACAGGTTCTCTTCGTATCGTCCTCATCGTCAACAAATTCGTCCACGGGATAGGGTGATTCCTTCGATACACAGACTAGTGTCACATTGTCCATGTTGACGGAACCACGAGGAAGAGCACGAGATCTGAGTCCAGGAAGGGATTGGACTCCAGCTTTAGCAAGGTCATGTTTTACATTAAATGCTTGAAAATTGGCTTCTTCAGTCTTTCTTCTCTTGGCGAGATTTTCAACTTGACGGGCCCTCATTTCTTTGGGTCCAATCTCTTTATCAATACAGTAAAGACTAGCTGGAGGACTTTCAGAGCGGTCGGCAGTATACCCACTTACTCGTTTCTTTCCTCGTATTTGCCACTCTCCAATGACATTGTTAGCAGTGAGTGGTCTATACTTTGACCTGCCATTTATATTGGCTTTTGCTTCTGCATTCATAATCCTCGATGATAGTGGAGATACCATTTTTGTATTGTTTCAGTGTGTATTATGATTTAGTTTCAGAACTTTTTGTGTGAGATGATGAGAAGCTCAGGTTAGGTGCAGAAAGGTGGCGAGGTCTTCCTGTTCTGGTTCATTTTGTAACCATCGTACAAATTGCGTTCTTCAAAAAGTTCGAAAGTGCATCATCTTTAATTAAGGAAAGAATGGATATCGTCAAGATTGCATCACTTTCAACTTACTGTAAACTTTTGAACTGACATAAACTGAAATGAGACTAAGAAGCTATAATAGCTTATCTTCTGATAAGTAAATGTGATGACTCAGCAACAAAAAGACAGCAAAGAAATGCATCATCAATTTGTTCTGACGACGATCAGATCGTTTGGTCAGATTGATTCGATGATTCTTCGCCATCTTCAATGGCCTCATTGCAAGCTTCTTCGGTCGTTAAACAGATGAAGGTGAGTCAGTCACCACGAAAACTCGAAAACGAAAGATGCCGAAATGCATCACTCTAACGAGTGAGTGACTGTCGTACGGTACAGTACAAGCAAGTCTCACTCCCTTTCTTTCCTTCTTCTTGTTATACACACAAATTGAAAATGCAACCCTTTGCTTTGTCTCCTTTATTTCTTCTTTTTCCAAGTTTCAAATTTTGGATGGATGGGAGAACCCTTTTCCATTTTCCGATCAGATGGACAGCCTCCGACCCGTGACGTAGTCTAGTTGTTGACGGACTATCGACTATCATGATAAAACAGCACTTGGTACAGTACACATGTTGTACTACTGTGTTGCGCATTGAATTACCACTAAAGTCCTGTACGAATTAACTAGAGCAGAGGAAAATGCAAATATAGCAAACTCACTCACTTTACGGCCAAATCTTTCATTTTCGATCCACTATAGAAACGACTCATGTGGAATTACACACTTGCTGATACCAACTCTGCCTACAATGACTGTTCTTGCCTGACAGGTCAACGAATAAATTGGGTCTTCGTGTGCGGTCTTCTAGTGGGTGTTATATTAAATGAATGTTTGAGATCTGCAACTAGATTGTGGTCCAAAAATATTACAAGGAGTAAACTGAAAGAGAGAATGGGTTCAGGACAAAACCAAAACACTAGTAAAAAAGTCTCAGGAATGGACGACGGCAGGCATCCCACAGCTCCCATCTGTGCCCTCAACAACAGCGAAGGAGGAGTCCAAGTACTGGAAGAGGCATTATTACTGTTTGCGCAGCATATGGGCAAAACTAGAAATAATTCCAAGGTTGTGGAATACTTATCACCCGAAGAAATGCTCAAAACACTTTTCTCAAAAAATACCCATGGGTCACTGAGTCTTAGTTCCTCAGGCTCTACACAAAGCAATCAAGATAGAACAAACCAGCTAATTCATTGCTTTCAGAACATACAAAAATATTCTGTCAACACCAATCATCCATTTTTCTTCAATCAATTATTCGGTGCACTGGATCCAGTTGCTCTCGCGGCAGAGCTTATAGCATTGAGTGCCCACACCAGTGCCTACACGTGGGAAACGGCGCCAGTCTTTACAATGATTGAACGCGAGGTATTCAAGCACTTGGGTCGACTTGTGTTTGAAAACAAACTGCCAGAAGATGATGAAGAGGAAGAAGATTGCTGGGAAAGGAATGCTGCATCTAATGGTAAAAGTAGAAATGAATACGATGGACTCATGCTGCCTGGAGGAGCGTTGTCCAATCTGACTGCTCTCCACGTCGCGAGATATTATGCAAAAAGTCAGGATATAAACATCTTCTCAAATGAAACTATTGGGATTGGAAATGATGTGAATGACGACAGCTCCTGTAGTTCATGTGACGACTTTCAAGAAGAAAAGAAGCAAGAGGAAGTAGAGGAACATCCACGCACCCATTCATCATTTATATCAATACCATCCAAACCGCAACCGGATCTTGTCGCATTCGTGTCTTTAGAGGCTCATTACTCATTTACAAAAGCAGTGTCGGTGACAGGGATCGGCGCAAAGAATCTAGTCGTCGTACCTACACTGCCCAATGGCCAGATGGACGTGGAACAACTGGATATCCTCATGGCCAGCCTTGACCAAAATAGAGTCCCATTTTTTGTAGCTGCCACTGCCGGCAGTACCGTTCGTGGTTCCTTTGATGATATTGACGCAATTGTTCAGGTCTGCAGAAAGCACGAAGAGAGGATAGCTGCAGCTGCAGCTGCAGATACTACTAGTCGACCACATAGAATATGGATCCATGTAGATGGCGCATGGGGCGGCTCGGCCATATTTTCCTCCCGAAAAGACATCCAATCACTCATGAAAGGACTCGAGCACGTGGACAGTTTCACATTCAATCCGCACAAACTGATAGGAGCCCCACAGCAAACTACTGCATTCGTAACTCGCCACGAGGGTATTTTGAAAAACGCGAATTCGAACGGGGCCAAGTATCTGTTTGACCCTCGAAAGCACGGAGCGGAGTACGATCTGGGTGATATAAGCTATACGTGCGGCCGAAGAACAGATGCTATAAAGTTATGGGCGCAGTGGAAATACTACGGTGCTCGAGGTATAGGTGACATGGTGGATGTCAAAGTCGGCACACTGCAGCAACTAGTGCATAGAATCAGGGAGAACAATCGCTTCATGTTAGCATGCAGCCCTTGGCCCTTCAATGTCAATTTCTTTTACCTCCCCGAGCGAATCCGAATCCAAATGGAACAATGTGGGATTGACTTTTCCGGAGACAATCCTAATATTCCCAACGACATTTCTCAGGATTTGGCCAACGTATCGGTGAAGTTGAAGCTGCGACTGCATCAGAGTGGAGAAATGTTGATTCCATTTCAGCCGCTGAGCAATCAGAAGGCAGACTGTTTTCGAATTGTCTTGGCTGGCAACAAGCCATTTGATGAGCATGACATTGAGATCGTGCTTGGTTTGATGGACCAATATGGCCATGATTTGTAGAATAGCACGACGCAATTTTACATGTTGCCTGCTGGTAATGATGGTAGGTACACTAACAAATAGCGTACCAAATCAATTTTACAATGATCCTACACACACGTGCACGCACATTATGATACACGAACAAATACTTGTACACGTTTTATTAATTAATGTACACTTTCTAATCGAAACGCAGCCATAGCCATAGCCATTACGCCTACTGTCGTTTGTGTTTGGGAATCAACGAAAGACGTTCCTCATCCGTCAAAGGCCGCCACTTCCCCACTGGCAAATCCCCCAATTCCACCTCCCCAATCCCAATCCTCTTCAGCTCCACAACATGCAGCCCCAACAGCTCCCTGCACATCCTCCGAATCTGCCTCTTCTTCCCTTCCTGCAGCACCATCCTCAACACCCCCCTTCCATTCCACTTCCCACTCTCATCCTTCCCCTCCTCCACCCACTCGGCGTGCACCAGAGGTTTCAGCCGCCTCGTATCATCCCACAGCCTCTTGCCCCCTTTCAGCAAAATCCCCAAATCCCAGAGGGGTGGGAAGGGAAGAGATCCCATCGTCATGCCCATCCTCTGCTCATCCCTCGACAGACTCGTCACCGGCTCGACCTTGACTAGATATTCCTTCTCCAACGAGTTTAATACGTGTTTGGCGACAATGCCATTCTTGGTGAATAGCAATAGGCCCGAGCTGTCCAGATCCAATCGGCCGGCGGGGGCATATTTTAACAGAGTGGATGTAGCATTCTCGTCGTGAAAGTCCTTGAAGCGTTTGCCAAAATGGAGATGGTTGCCGTTGGACAGGACCTCCTTGAGTTCCGACATGTGCGGGTGAGGGGGGAAATAGATGTTGTCCCTGGTTAAAAGACGGACGGCGGGGATGTGCCCGTGTGCCGGATCTGGCTGGCCCGAGACGTAATCCTTGGGTTTGTTCAAAATCACCGTCTCCCCTCTGTTTAAATGCATGTGGTCCATGGTGTGGATGTTTTCGGCGGAGGTGTTGGGAATTCCTTCACCTGTGAGGATGGAGATATTGGTTTCATTGGGGTTTACTTTTTGGCCGAGGGTGGGAGGGACGGGTTTGTCGTTCAGGAGGACTTTGGATTGTTGGATGAGTTTGTCGGCCTGGCGACGGGAGCAGAGGTCCAGTTCTGACATTCGCTTGGAGAGACGAATCATTTTTATTTCTGAAGAAAAGGCTCGTCGTTGGATCCTGATTAGGCTATTCATGGTATGGTATGGTGTATGTCGCTGTTGTTGTCGCTCTTACAGTATTGTTGTTTAAATAAATACAATGAACATGGATCAATTCATGAACATTAAAAAAGAAATCCCTGAATAAAAATGAATGAGGAGATGAATGAGGGGATGGATGTGTTCAAAATAGAAA
>Ga0209712_10005026_pt1 | contig 10413 bp, 11 predicted proteins | sample ArcOceMetagenome_FD_187443 | JGI IMG/M metagenome (GOLD analysis project Ga0209712, IMG submission 187443) | Marine eukaryotic phytoplankton communities from Arctic Ocean - Arctic Ocean - Greenland ARC118M Metagenome (SPAdes) (version 2) | ecosystem: Environmental > Aquatic > Marine > Oceanic... | reverse complement strand
AGTAGTGCAGGAAACCTATCATGAACTTGTCGCATATTGCAAAGCGTTTTGTTTCTAACGCGAGAAGTGACTGGAGTAGAGTCGTGCCAGTTATAGGATGACCTAGAACAAATACTGGAGGAGCGTGCGGTTAGATTTCTTCATTAGCGAAATTTATCGTAGAGTCGTGGAACATGTAGAGGTAGAAAATATAAATGTATTCTACTAGCGAAAGGAAGGAGTTGAAGATTGACATGAAGAATAGCGCAAGGAGTCGATGGAAATAGCGCAGCCATTGGATTGAATCTCGCTTGGTGAAATGCATAGAGATGAAGGAGAAAAATGTGATGCCTGATAATGGACTGTTTTTGATGTGGACCAGAGAATGTGTGGAGATTCAGGGTTGAAGGCATACAATGCATCTTGAGATTTGGAGACGATATCGTTGTCATGTGTGTTCTCTTTTTGGATATCAAACTATTTCATGATGTGAGTGATCAATGTTGAAGATGAGATAAGAGGAAGTTTCTTGTATGCATGTAGGATATGGTAATAGGTACCGCTCTAGCTTGCTAGCGACCTAAGCCCCGCATGAGTTAAAGCAGACGGCAGTTTGATTGTGAATTGTTGTGAAGCACCACCAGCAACAACCAGCAACCAGCAACCACAACAGACGAATCATAGACAACCGACCAGCAACCGACCAGCAACAGACAACAGAAGACAGCACTTTGAAGTTAGGGTTTCAAAAAGCTGATCACGTATAAATGGCCTTGCTTCTTTCCAATTGTACACTACTGCTGGGCCCAGAAACAGACCAAGACAACGATAACTCCAAACAAGTAACAGTGATTCAAGACGGTGATTCATGATACCTAATATGAGAACCAACTGTATGTTGATATCAAAAGATACCTTTTAACAAACATCGAACATAAAATTAAACACTGGAAAAGAAAAACACAAAAGTTAAACGTTTATCCGCATTAAATAAAACCGTTACCTCATTTGTCCGAAATAAATAAAACCGTTACCTCATTTGTCCGAAATAAATAAAAGGGTTAACTCATTTGTCCGAAATAAATAAAAGGGTTAAAACATTGTCCGCATTAAATAAAACCGTTATAAATTTGTCCGAAATAAATAAAAGGGTTAAAAAAAGGCTATTTTCAATAAGTGGTAACGGTTTTATTTATTTCGGACAAATGAGGTAACGGTTTTATTTATTTCGGACAAATGAGGTAACGGTTTTATTTATTTCGGACAAATGAGGTAACGGTTTTATTTAATGCGGGTCAATTTTATAACCCTTTTATTTATTTCGGACAAATGAGGTCACGGTTTTATTTAATGCGGATAAACTTTTGTATGTGTTTTAGCTTGTTTTTCTCTTTCCTGTATGATACTGTCATACTTGTATGATATGACTTTATAACATAGTCAAGAATTGAAGAATAGGAGCAGATGTTACCTGCAATGGAAGACAAGATGAATCAAGCGGGAGCACTAGCAAAATCTGTAAAGACTGAGAATGCGACTACTGCTTGCCAGTGTGAAATAATGATGGTCAATTTCGAGAACGAAATATTGCATAAGGAGAAGATTGATCTTGGTTTACTTCTTTCAGAGATTTCATAATATCTAGCTAGTGGATAATACTTTTACCTACAGCTGAAGCAGCAGCTGGATGCCGAGCGAGTTTATCTGGAACTGCTGCACCAACATTTTCGAGGTATGATTTGAGAGGACCCATGATGCCTTCATCTTCGTTTGTGATAAAACTGGTGGCAAAACCTTCTGCACCCGCTCGAGCAGTTCTACCAATCCTATGGCAGTAGTTATCAATACTCCTCGTCGGCATATCATAATTTATGACATGCTTGATGTTAGGTATGTCAAGTCCTCTACCAGCAACATCAGTGGCAACCAATATAACCCCTCCCCTTCTAAACGAATCGAGGTTCTTTTCACGCTCGTCTTGGCTCTTGCCTCCGTGTAATACTACTGTACGTCTGCCCATTCGCTCTATCATTCTTGCAACGCCCTCTGTATTCCTCTTCTCGTTGACAAAGACAAGGACCTTATCAGAAGCTCTGGTTTTCTGCATTATGACGTCTTTCATGGCCCTCTCCTTCATACTTGGACTAGATAAGAAAACAACCGTTTGGTGAATTCTCCTGTTCTTTCCACCACCGCCACCGCCACTGCCGCCAATGTTCACCACAGCTGGATGTCTTAAATATTTTCTTGCAATTCTCTGCACTTCTGAAGGCATAGTTGCAGAAAACATAGCCGTGAGTCTATGTGTCGGGACACGTTCAGTAATTCCTCTCAAGTCAGCTAATTCCTGTTCGTAGGCTTGTTTTTCATTCTCACTCTTCATCAATCCTCCCATTGCATCCAAAATAGACTCAATCTGCGGTGCAAACCCCAAGTCGATCATCCTATCAGCTTCGTCGAGGACGATGTAGGAGCATTGATTTAGTACAAGGTATGCACTCTCTAGACAATCATTAAGTCTTCCGGGAGTTCCGACGACAACGTGCACGCCATTTCTCAACTCCATGGCTTGCTGTTGGATTGACTGACCACCCACAATGCAAGCCGTCTTGATATTGGTTTGCCTGGATAATAATCGTTTGAACTCTACATCAATCTGAATAGCAAGCTCGCGCGTAGGTGCCATAACCAAAGCCAGTGGACCATTTTCTGCAACAGTTGACAGTATTGCAGTCGGAAGACTAAAAATCAAGTGGCAAAGTGGAATTCCAAACGCTGCCGTTTTTCCACTTCCAGTCTCGGCTACACCAATAAGGTCCCTCCTTTGAAGTCCAATAGGAATAGCTTGTCGCTGGATAGGACTGGGTTCTTTATATTTCAACACATTTTCAATGGAATCAATCAAGATCGGATGGATTGGAGGTACATCCGTACAGGACGATTCACGAAAAGTTCGGAGTGGAGGTGGAGCCTTTCCACCTCTTACAGTAATGTCATAATTTTCTCGGAATATCCTCCAATCTCTTGTTGTCATATTTTTTAATGGTCTGGTCATCACGTTCCTCAAAACCTCGTCTCTTCCGACCTCACGTTCAAGAATGTCATTCGATTTCCGTGCCTTCTTTCTATTTCCCGTGCCAACTTGTAAGGAAGGCAGTGCGTCAAATGCCCCATTCGCAGCAGTATCTTCACTATCATCCCATTTAAATTTAAACGTGATTTTCTTTTTCTGACGAGCGCGCTTTCGTTCCTCCATTTGTTTTTTTTGCGAAGTGTGTTCGTCGTCCAGTGCTGTCTCCCCTAGATATGACTTTTTGATGGCATCCAGTTCAGCAGATGAAAGCTGATGTTGATGCTTGCTACTTTTATATTGTCGTGATGGGATATTGATAGCACGATTTCCGTTGGATGCGCTGCTGCCATTGCCATTGCCATTGCCATTGCCATTGCCATTGCCATTGCCATTGCCATTGCCATTTGGTTGAATCCTTCCTTTCTGCGCCAAACTTCCAGTTGAACTATTAGCAAGGATAGTACTAGTACGTGTAGTAGATGTATCCTGTGATATTCTCATCTCTTGTCTCTTCCTCTTTGACAAGAAAATTACGCCCTTCTCGCCGGATCCATTCCCACTATTAATACCAGCTCCAATTCCGATTCCCGATCCTTTTTCCTTCAATCGTCTTTCTTTCTCTTCCTTCTCCTGTTCTTGCTCTCGGAGACGTTCCTGCCTCTTCTGCTCCATTGCTTTGGCAAGGGCGCGTTGCTCTGCCCTTTCTTCGGCCCGCCTAGCAGCCGCAGCAGCTGCAAGAGCTTCTTGTTTCTGCTCCTCGGTAAGACCTAAAAGGAGAGATGGGTGGATCAAGGGCTCATCCTGTGTTGCCATGTTGAATTAATTTGATATATTTTGTTTCGTAGCTGGTTGCTGGTTGGTTGATTGGTTATTGGTTGATTATTGATGGAGGTTGTTGTTTGTTGCTGTAGTGTGTACGAAGTGTGTGCCAGGTGCCAGGTGTGTCAGGTTGGGCGATGTGTTGAAAAGGTGTACCGCCGGCAGGAAGGTGGAGATTGGTGTTGAAATGATGATGTGTTGGAATGTGTTGAAATGTGTTGAAATGTGTTGAAATGTGCAGTGTTGAAATGTGTAGAGAAGGCCTAGAGAGAGAAAAACAAAATGTGTAGAGAAGGCCTAGAGAGAGGTGTTGAAATGTGTTGAAATGTGTTGAAATGTGTAGAGAAGGCCTAGAGAGAGAAAAACAAAATGTGTAGAGAAGGCCTAGAGAGAGGTGTTGGATTGTCTTCTCCCTCCTCTTCCTCTATGATATTCAAGGGGTTTGGGGTCCTCCCAACAATAGACTGTGAACGAAGAGGTAACAAGAGACAAGAGAAGGAGTATCGATAGCCAGAAAAATCGAAGCTGGAAGAGTAGAAAAAAATCGACACATGCGAAAAACAAGCATGTTCGAATGTGCATCACTTCGGCCACACTTTTAACATCAGCACACACAAATTCACAATGGAGGCAATTACTCAATCCAATGTAGAAGATGCCGCCGAACTTAAGTTCGGCCCAGAATTCGAAGACATTGATATTCTCTCAAACGCTCAAGTAGCCGTGATCCTTCAAGTATCCGCTAGATCCGCCGTGAACCGAGACGAGGAGCTACATGAAGTATATCGCAAGACACAAAAGTATGTCGATCGGTACAACACAATGACAAATCAAGAAAAGAATAATCAAGAGCTTGTCAAAGAGTTAGATAATTTACAAGAGTAAGTTTGTTTTTGTTTTAGAACCTTCTGCTTATCATGTAAGAAATATGGATCCGATTCTGACTTATTGTCAAAAATCCACCAACTTAGTGCTTTGACAACATTCCGAAAAGAAACAGAGACTGGAGAAGAGCTGGAATTGCATGGATTTGAGGTAGCCGCGCTTATGAATTTGGTTGCGACGGATACTGCGGTGGAAGAAGCTACAGCGTTGATACCTAGTTTGGGTAGATTTCCGGAAGCTGCTATTGATGAGATTTTGGATTTAATTAGAACAACAATGATTCGTATTGTATCTTAAAGAAAGCGTTCGTAGAATAAAACATTTTGGGGGCTATTGAGTATGGGTACTGTGGTTAGCAGTCAAGGTCGTGGCACAATAATGATAGGAATATTTTGTAATGCTTTGCGTCGAATTGGAAGGTCTACTTGAAAAGGAACGGGAACACATCAATACGATGTATAAGGCACGGTGTTCCTGAGAATGATTGGACCTATTAAAAGATGCCAACTTCATGCATTTAAACGTACTGCTTTATTTTCATTTTAAACTCTACTTGAAACAAGATCTTTGGCAATTTTGATTTCTCCAGGTGGCACAAGCTCTAAATACTTCACCATACCGTCTGCGCAGGACTTGGCATACATGTACAAATCGTCAACTTCCAATTCGTTTCCTGCCTTTCCTTCTTTGATCAAATATGCAACTTCTGCCTGGAGGTTTTCAATATTAGTCAAGACATCATTTCTCAACAAATAAGCAATACTTTGCTCATTCTTCGGCACTGCGCCCCCTCCCAAGTACGCATTAGCTCTATCGGGATCGCTGTAATAAATATTGTCAGCAAATGCGTTGAAAGTCTTTTTAAACCGGAGTTTTTCATATTGTGGCTTTGATAGGATGGTGTCAGCCTTTGCGAGAGACGACACTCTATTTGTTTCATCGCGAACAAGTTCTTGAACTTGATCAAGATCGGATTGAATATCCAAAATTGGTACAAGGAGCTTTGCATACTCATCTCTACCCTTTGGTGATCCTGGGGCTAATTCTCCACCGTATTTGATATTATCTGCTTCTGCTTGCTCTAGGATTCGAATCTGTTCAAGAAGGGAATTGGTCAATGGATTTTTCTTGAATAATTCATCTTTTGCCTGAGATGGTTGTGGCTGAAGGATCATCGACGTTGCTGCGAATGCACAAGGAAGAACGCAGGAAAAGATGTCCCTTCTGGAAATACCTGTTTCAAAGGATGAACTCTCACTTTCTTCGTGACGTGATGCAAGATGATGTGTGTTTCTATTACTTGAAGAGTTCAGAGAGAATGCAACAGCCTCAGAAGCCAAGACAAGCATCAAAAGGGTACGCGCATTTGATCTCAACATACTAATTACTGTCGTGAAAACTGATGTAATGGGTAATCTGATATTTTTTGCCTTTGCTAATCTGAAGTGTTATTCAACGTGCTATTCTAGTAAAACGTACAATAGTCAGTCATCTTCAATCTAGTCATCATTTTTTTCACGGTGGTGGCAGGCGAGCGACACAGACACAGTCCTTAGCCGATACGGTCTGCACCCGATTGAATAACGTCCCACCACAACAACAACGCGTTGGCGGGGTACATACATAATACATAATATCATACCCCCTTTTCTGAGAGTCCAAAACTTCATCTCTTTCAGGTTGGGAGTTTCTATAATTATGCGATGACATCAAATGATGTTTGAAATGTGTACAAAAATGACGTGATTAGACAAAATTCAATTCTTGTAGTGCACATGACACATGACACTTAACAAATAATATCACCAGCGACGAGCCAGGAGCCATCCCACGTTCGTTGACTGACTTTGAGCAATTTCCGGCATTTTCAATTTCTTCTTTTCCAGTGTTTCAAGGTTCAAGGTCCATATTTTGTTCTAGTAGAGCAATATTAATAGAAAGAAAGTTTGGGACAATGACGCAACTTGCAGCACTCAAGTGGGACAAAATCCCCATCACTAGCTCTAGTGAGACCGAGAACAATCTCGAATTGAACGTGAAAAATCATGCGGTAGTGCACCATGATGGGACATTATACCTCTTGGGTGGGAGCTACGAGGACAGTAGAATGGATGTAATTCTGTACAAAACCCGCACTAAAACATGGACCAGAGTCAAGCACCAGAGCGACACATCCTCTAGGACTCCTCGTAGGAGATTCAGTTTTCGTAGGAGGGAATCAAGAGACACGTCGCAAGATGAGGTGACGATGATTGGCCACAAGCCCCACTTCCGCAATGGACATACAGCAACTTTGGTCACTAAGATTGGAGCAGATAACGTAGAAAGGGCTTACATCTACGTCATTGGAGGATGGTTGGGGAATAGAGCTGCAAGTGAAGTCCTCGTATTGGATGTCACAAACCCCAAAGAATTGGAATGGACTCAAGTTCGTGATAGAGGAGTGTCTCCTGGTTCCTGTAACATGCACTCTGCAGAATACATTCCAGAGATGAGAGAGATTTATGTATTCCGTGGTGGCGACGGGTCTGCATATCTCAACGATGTGCATGCTTTCAACATTGACACACTGACTTGGCGGAAGGTTGAAACATTCGGCTCTCTTCCTGAACCAAGAGCGGATCATGCCAGTGCCTACATGCACGAAACAAAGGAAATGTTTGTCTTTGGCGGCTGGAATGGAAGCACAAGACTAAACGATTTCTATATTTTAGACACAACAACTTCTACGTGGAGAAAGCCCGCATTCAAAGGGGCTGCTCCTCATGCCCGAGCTGGTATGACTCTAAGTGCAGTAAGAGATAGGCTCTATCTATTTGGCGGCAATGGCGTGGAATCCTCTGTGTGCAATGATTTGCACGTCTTTGATCGCACTCAAATGGAATTCTTAGAGAGTGACAATACGCTTGGGTCGAGTCAGCATTCCCATGTTTCCCTCGACCAAGGTAACCGGTCAAGCACACCAAAGACTTGTACTAATCCAAACAGCATCGACTCAATTCCCAGGCTGTCTGTTCATGGACGTCAACCCTCCAGGAGGGCTGGGCATTCTGCCACCGTCGTTGGTCGCTATGTTTACATTGTTGGTGGCTCATCTGGCTCGGAATATCGAAACGACTGCTATGTTTTAGATACGGACAATCTCGTTCTTCCGCCTGAGGCTGAGTGTCAATCATTCAAAATGATGTCGTCGCAGCTGAAGGAACATTTCAACACTGAAGATTTGGCGGACGTAGTTTTCGTCGTGGAAGGAAGGGAAGTATTTGCTCATAAAATTGTGCTCTCGCTAACCTCTGAAGTTTACAGAGCCATGTTTATGAATAACTTCAAAGAAAAGGCAACTGCTAGGCCAGTGATTGATGTTCCAAATTGCTCCTATCGCAATTTTGTATCTGTGTTGGAATACATGTATACTGGGGAGATTGAATTGTCGTTTATTGTGACAGCAAGAGAAGCAGGTCAAAGTTTGGAGAGGATTTTGGGGATATTGGAAATTGCGGATCACCTTTTGCTTGATCATTTGAAACAAAGGTGCGAGAGGGCATTGTTTCATGCAGTGAATGCTACTTCTATTGACTTTTTGATGCAATTTGCTCAACAATCAAATGCGAAACATCTCGAAGCAATGTGCGCGCATTACGAGCGCAACGAAAAGATGTCTGTTTAAAGCGAGCGCAATTAGGTTGTTTAGTAGAACAAAGTATTCACAAATATCTGTCGGCCAAATCGCGCTCTGCGCGTCAAACCCTTTAGATCTTAAATTACAAGTAAAATATACAAGTACGAGTAGAACAAAGTATTCACAAATATCAGTCGGTTGCTGCGCCAAACCTTTAGATCTTAAAAGGATACGATCAAGCATTCTCTGTGTAAAGGGAAAATGTTCAGTAATAAAGTACACTGCTATAATACTCAATACTGGTATGAAAAATTTGATATTATGTACAATGAATTGTTGGTATAGCAGGAATAGCACGGCGCGTCTGAAAATTGCGAGAAAAAATGATGAAAACTGTCGGACGAAAATTGAAAATGCCCTTCACTTTCCAGTTTACAATTCGAGACATATATGTCTATGATGGGTAATAGAGAGATCATCTTTGTGCTCAATACTACCGCAGGAAACGTCATCATCATCTGATCCAGACCCATCCATGGAAACCACCGATCGAGAATCTCGATTATCCACAATTGGGTCTGGTGAGCGCTTAACCTTGTTAATAAGTTTTTTTGGCGCTTTCAATATACTACTAATGTTGTGCTTCATAATTTGCCTCCGAACAAATTTTTGGGTACTCTTTGATCGCAGTTTGCGCAGGTCATGGGCTTCTTTGGAAGCCATAATAATTGTAGACAGAGAATAATCCCACTCTTGTAGGATATCGATTCGGATATTGCTTGGCATCTTGAGCTCGGCTCCTGCCCGTCGCGGAGGTTTGTGCTGCTCGTATATTTCGACCGGGACTGTGGCCTTCTCTTCGTAATTCCAGTCAATACTGTGTTTCAAAAACCAAGAAATAAATGAGTGAACACAATGAGCCATGAATAGTTTTGAAACAATAATTGACAAGAAATCCAATCATTTTCCTACCAGGCTTACCTGATTGGAGCGCCGGATGAACAACTAGGGTTGTCGCCTATGCAGACTGCGTATTCTCTAATGGTAATATTTTCAAAGCTTACAGATGATGAAGAAGAAGACTTAGTTGAGCACCTTGTTCCCGACGAGGACGAGACATCAAATTCTGAGTTGTCATCTTCCAATATGTTTCTCTTTGAGTTTCTTAATATTCCTCTTGTTTGCTTTACGTCCCTCATTTTCAGATTTGTGGATAAGAGTTAAAGTAGAAAGTAGTGTGCATAAAGTTTATTGCAAAAACCAGAACCATGCGTCTTTTTACTTCAAACCCTGCCCACCTGAACGTTTCCGAGGACTTTGTAATTGACGCATGATTTTGAACCTATTCCTTGCTATTTTATTCATGTTGACGGTGACGGGTTCATGTTGACGGTGACGGGCGCATCTTTCGATCTTGTGATATGATACGTTTGCAAAATGACTGGTACATTTGCAAAATGACTGACGTTTGCAAAATGACCAATGGTGGTGACAAAGTGCGTCAGCAATCATCCTTCAAGTATGTTGTGTAGTAATGCTCTTCATCAATGGCCTCTTAGGAAGTCCATTGCGACTATTTCTCCAAATTCCCTCACTGACGTCATTCAATCTGACCGTTGGACATTTTAGATCTGCCGCACTACTGTATTGTACCTTTGGAAAATAATGATTCCCGCCAAAAATGTTGTGGTCGAGATTTGGTCGTGCGCAAACTTTACATATAACGCTAGAATTGTGAGAAAGTGACGAACTAATTTCAGCTGTCTTTGTGTGCCTAAATGCAATGAAAGTTGTTGACACATGGATTTTTTGTATTATAGCCCTTGAACGATTTAGACACGAACCAAATCTTCTTGTGCGAGCAAAAGGCTTGATGTGAAACAATAAGCGACATAATGTAGGCCTATATAAGCTATTTAGTTATGTTTATATTTTCAACGAAATTAATAACAAGGCAGGCATGACCGATGGGCGACTGGGAGTTCCCCCCCTGAGGGGGGGGGGGTTGAAGTTAATTGAGGGGGGAAGGTGAAGAGGG
>Ga0209712_10005025_pt1 | contig 10413 bp, 2 predicted proteins | sample ArcOceMetagenome_FD_187443 | JGI IMG/M metagenome (GOLD analysis project Ga0209712, IMG submission 187443) | Marine eukaryotic phytoplankton communities from Arctic Ocean - Arctic Ocean - Greenland ARC118M Metagenome (SPAdes) (version 2) | ecosystem: Environmental > Aquatic > Marine > Oceanic... | reverse complement strand
AGAAAGTCCTGTTTATATCGGAAGGCGAGAACAATAGGCTAGAAGCGGTTTCTACGGCTTTTCATCCTATAGCTAATCTGCGTTTCAATAAGAAATTTAAGAAAACCAGAGACAAAGAAGACGAGCAATTAGACCTGCACAAGTTCATCTCTGTAAAAGGGCTCAAAGCGCTAGGAAATAGGCTGCACGCGCTTCCTGTGACGGAGGTAAGCATGTTAGATGCAGATGAAGAAAGAGAAGCAGCTGCTTTAGCTGCGTTGCAACCAGGAAATCAAAACAACTCACCAGACGGTGATTCTGACGAAGATGATGGTGGAAGTGAAGATGAAGATTCATCTTCAGAAGAGGGTAGTACCGAAGGCATTTCGGCTCCGCTTACTTCGACAAGCTCAGCACAGCGCAGTGTCCGAGATGGTGCTGATGCTAAAAAGCCTATGACCATAGCTGAAAAGAAAGCGGCTAGAGTAAAAGCTCAAGCTCTTAAATCTGAAAAAGCTATCGTTCAAGAAGCTGCATTAGATGAGAATGGCGAGATTATCAAATCTTCAGCTCCCGAAGACAAGACTGTAGCCACACAGGAATTTGCAGATGTCATGGCAGAAGCCAAAGCCCGTAAAGAGGCCAAAGAAGCTCCTAAAAAGAAAACAGCTAAAAAGCCTGCTGTCAAGAAGTCGGCTCCTAAAAAAGCTGCTCCTAAGAAGGAAGAAAAGCCTTTGAAACAGAACCCTGATGATATAGAGATGGATATTGATATTCCTGAGGATGAGGATTCTGGTGGTGATGGAGGTGGACAGGGGAGTTTGTTTTAGGTGAGGGGAGTCGATTCTTGTATGGTATTGTAGCATCCCGAAGTGGCTATGCACTATACAGATTATTATGCCTTCGGCTTACATTTCTTTGTTTTGTTGATCTTTATACCCTAAACTCAATATTTTAACTGTCTCAAAAATTCCTTTAGTTTTATTGTAGTTATGTCTAACCCTTTGGCTTTTATCTGCAAGCCGTTATCAGAAGTTAGTAATATAGGGTTTTCAGATTTGTACTTTAAGGCTACGGATAATATTAAATTATCTGGTGATTTTTTGTTAAAATCAATAGGGAGTAATGATAAATCTGCTGTGTCCATTTTGATGTTTAGTTTGTCTATGCTATGGTTTATTAGCCTTAATGCTTTTTGAACATTTTTCTGTTGATCTGCTGAAAGCTTTACTTTCAGATAGTCTAACTCATCTATAACTTTTGCAGAAAGCACAATACTGAATTTTTGGTCTATTTTAGAAATAATATCAGGTTGGTCAACGAAAACATTTGTGTCAATAATGTAAATATTTTCTTTTCCTTTAATAATTTCCTTTTTAGGCTTTTCAAATTTTGAAAGGTCTATCGTACCAATAACTTTCAATCCACCTATTTTATTTTGTGCTTCTGTTTCGCTATCTGATTGAGTGTTTTCTGCTTTGTCTTCGTTATAATGTAAATCGTTTATTGATAACATATATCTTTTTACATTACTGTCTATAAGCGAATAAAACGAAGGAATAGTTTCATCAGAAACTATAAGCGTACATAGTTTGGCTCTTGATGTAGCAACGTTAAAACGGTTTGCTTGTAATGCAAAGGGAACACTTTCCGCAGGAATAAAGAAAATACAAAAATCTGTTGTTAGCCCTTGTATTCTATCTATGGTTTCAACCAATACATTTTCAGTATTTACACATTTTGCATATGTTTCTGTTTGAAGAAAACGAATAGAATCCTTATGAAAAGCTAATACAGCAATTTCAGCTTTACTATTAAATTGTTTGATTTCGTCAATCAACTTTATAATAAATTTAGAACAATCATTAGAAGGAAGTCGACCTTCAGGAAGCTTAAATCTAACCATACTTGAACCACCGTAGTTGTTCAAATACCTTGTGATAATTGGGAAATTCGCAAAATCAAGCGGAAGCTTTACGTCAGATTTGCTTGTTAGTACATCTCCATAAAATAAATTAGTTCCCTTAATGGAATTTTCTGTCAAGCGGTGCGATTCAGTTAAAATGTATTGTTTAGCATTGGGCAAATAGAAACTTATAGCTTTAAGCCCACATATCATCCAATGATAATTATTTGTGTCTTCGGGTGCATATTCTTTGTGAAAAATTGGTTCAAGTTGTTTAATGTCGCCAATGATTATACACTTTTTGCCAAGTTTTTTTGCCAATGCAATAGTTGATAAAAATGCTTGACTTGCTTCTTCAATAATTATATAGTCAAAATGTTCGTCCACCACGGCTTTTGTTGCAATCTGGCTCATTATGTAATAAGTTGTCAAAAGCAATGGCGGTCGTTGTTTGCTTAAACTTTTAAATGATTGAAGCCCTTTGGTTTTTTTGTTTTTACTTTCCTCTGCGGTTAATGCAGATTTAAAAACTTGACCTTGTTCTAATGCTGATTTCAAATGTTCTTTTTCAGCCAACTCAACAAGTGCCCTGTTTGTTAATGCAGTTACAAGAATTCTAAAATCGGATTTTAACAATGCACTGCATAATAGAGCCATCAGGTAAGTTTTACCCGTCCCTGGTGGACCTTGAATAATTATTGTATCATTTTCAAAAAAGTCTGTTTGAAGTTTTGAAACAAATTCTTCGTCAACAATTAGCGGTTGTGGTTTCCAAGTTGGATTTTTAATATCAAGCTCTAAAAGTTCTCTTGTATCAGGTTTTACTTGTTTTAAAAAGTCCACAAGGTTCATTATGTATTGTAAGGGTGGGTCAGTTGGTGCTAAAAACACTAATGCGTTTCTTTCATACTTTCCTGCGTCTTCAAGCTTCACTCCCGACAAACCAACAATAGTATGGTCATTTTCGTAAGTATAGAAAACTGTTTTACATTCAAATTGAGTTGCAATGTTTGTTCTTAAATTCTCATAAGTAAGTCCCCCCCAATTTTTCACATTGTCGTCTTGGATTGAAGAAACAAAGCATTGTAAAGTTTCATTCTTTCGTGGTGCAAAACATATTTTGTGGTCAAACTTCACAATTATATTTCCTCTTACTTCATCGTAACCTTGGTACCTGCACAAATAAAGTTTTTTGTCCACAAACATTTTAGCCGCTTGTTTTTTAACCAACTTTTCAAACTCATTTGTTTGGTAAATAAGTTCGTCTTGGATTAGGCTTATGTGTTTGGTATTATTGATAATCATCTTCAATATTTAATAATTTCAACAACGCTCTTGATTTCTCCCCCGAATTGTTTTTGTCAATAATTAAAAGATGTTTGTTCGCATCTCTATTTGCTTCGCAAAAAGTAAACAATTCTTCAATTTCTCTTTCGTTTTTATAGGCAAGTAAATGAATAGAGTTTAACTCTAAGATTTCTTTTGCTGTATTATAAATCTTGAAATTCTTTCCAAAATCCAAAGCCATTTTATAGGAATTTTTATTCATTTTCAAAATCTCATTCGGATGTATATATGCAAATGCTCCTCTTGCACTGTGAACAAAATATTTTTCATTTCCAATTTTTACAACATTGAATTCCCCATCAGAATCTTCAAATTTTACTCCCTTTTTTTTCGTCAACTTTATTTTAGCTATTAGATTAAATAGTTTTTGTCTCTCTAAAGGCTGATTTGTAAATCCTTGCAAAAGACTTTTTAAATCACTTTGGTATTCAGCCCATTCAGTTCCTTCAAGTTCAGACATAAACTCGTTTACATTATCTAAGAATGATGTATTTGTGTTATCTTCTTTTGTTTGACCTTGCTTTTTATATTTTTCTAATTCTGCTTTTACCTCTGATAATTCAATATCTTTTGAATCTTCGGAAGTAAAATCATTTTTTTCGTCTATTGCGACTTTTTGTAAGGTTTTGGTTTCGTCTTCATTTTCGTTTATGTAAATTTTATTTCCATTGACCGCATAATCACTGTCGTTATAACGATAAAAAACATAATCTTGAATTTCATCAAGTTTTACAATCTTCGGCAATTTGCCATTGAAAAGATAAATTGAAAACTCTCCGATAGATTTCCATTCAGTAGAATGTTCTGCCATAAGAGCAAAATTGTATTCTTCTTGAATTATCATTTCTTGTCCCTGGGGGTAAGGGATGTTCGCTCTGCTTGAATTTATAACTCTGAGCATTTCTTTAAAAACGGCAAATTCATTCTCGCTTTTTAATTCAATTTCTTTTTCTTTAATTATTTCAAACGTGTTGAAAAGCATTTTTCCGTCTGAGAGCTTCTCGTCTTGTGCAATGGTGTTTAGGTTAAAATCGTTTTCGGTTAGAAAGAATTTACGCAAAGAGACCAATGTTGAATTTTCCGTATAAATTCCAATGCTTTCAAGATTTGAAATTTTTATTTCATCTTGTTTAATCCACTGTTGTATGTATTCTGGAAGTTTCTCTGTTTCTAAAGCAAATTCAGAAGGAAAGACAGCACAAGTAAAATCAAAACCTAACTTTGATAAATCAATATTTATAATGTGTTTATGATAGTATATTAAAAAGAAAAACTGTTCAGGATTTTGTAACGTTTCTGTTTGTTCTGTAAATTTTTCAAAAATGTCATCTATGTCAATTTCTTCATTTACTCCAAATAATGCTTTTAATTTTTCAATGGGTATTCCTTGCTTTGTAAATTTTGTGATTAAGTCACTTATCAAGTTGTTGTTTTCATAAGTTGAAGGCAAGATTTTAGATAAACGAAACTCTTTTGTGGCAATTTTTATTTTGTCTACAATTGGTGGGATTTCTGATAGATTAAAACTTCTCACCCCTGTTTTAATAATAACCTTATTTCTAAAGGCTTGAAAGTCATTATCGTTCAATTCATTACAAGCCAAGTCCAATATTTTGTACTCGTAGTCTTCTTTGGTGTATTCGGTTTCTGAATTAAAACTGAACTTTGAAATTTCTCGTAATAATTTACGTTTTGGCTCATTGTAGTGAACAATATCTACGAGAGTTTCCTTGTGTTCATCAACATCTACTAATTCTAAAATTTGAGAATGTAATATCTCGCCTTTTAAAATGCCGTCTTGGTCATTGAAATCTGAAAAGTCGTAAGGCAGAACAATAAAATTATCGGATAAGTTGGATTCAATAAAACTGATAAAGGTTTTTCTTTCATCTTTTGACGGTATGATTTGATACTTATCAGACTTGTCAATTATTGCAAATCTGATTGAGCTCTTTTGAATAATAAACTCATTGAAAAATGAACGATGATTTTCTTTAAAAAATGTTACAAGCTCTTTTATCTGTTTGGCTTCTGTGAGTTCGTCTTTTATTACTTCGATGTTTGGTAATACAATTTTTTCAAACAACTCATTTTCTTGTATTAAGTAAGAGTTTAACTGAATAAAGTCTAAGTTCTCTTCCGTTTTTATCTTATAAGAATTGAGCCATTTTGGAATACTTTGTGAGCTACTTACTAATTCAGAAAGTGGCTTAACGATGTTTTGACTATCACAAAACAATTCAAGTTTTTTAATAGTTTCATCGTCTACATTATCAAACTTTGTTGCTTCGTTGGTGAAGTTTAGAAAGACATTTCTTTTTTCTTGAGCTGATAGCGTGTTGGTTTTGCACTTATCAGCAATCAATTCATAAAGTTTTTTATCTTCTGGTAAAGTGATAGAAGCAAATATTGATGGATAACTTTCAATAGATAATTCAGAAATTACAAAGTCTAATTTGATAAGTTCTTTTTTTATTGCTTTGGTTTTATTGGTGTTAAAAAAGCAATTACTGAACTTGAATGTTGTTTTGCCTAACATATCTCTTACAGAAATAGCTTCATCGAATGAATAAAATGCCCCATTCGAAAATTTAAACAGCTTTAGATGGCAAAGTTTTTCTTTGGTTTCTTGTCTTAAATAACTTTCTTCTAGTTCTTTCATAAACTCCCTATAGCTTTTTTCATCGCAAGTAGAGAGCCAATTATTGATGTTTTCAGCAGCTGAATTTTCAACAATATCTCTGATGTCCCATTCTTCTATTCCTAATTTTTCTTTAGTAGTTGCTTCATCAATCAACAATCTGTCGGATTCATTATCCCATTCAAACCAATTAATATGACCTAAACCGAAGTCAGTTAAATTCAATGAGGTTTTGAGTTTGTTGATTTTTACATTTGCGACATTATTTGAATAGCTATCTTTTTTTGTCGGAATACTATCACGTATGTAGGACAACAAATTTCCATAGAAAAAATCATTTTGCCAACCACTCCCCGAAGAACTACTTGAAGATTCATCGGACATTAAGATACTCGTAAAAAGTTTTTTGAAGAGGTTTCTGTTACCAAATTTAGATTCTTCCATTTTCCCTATAACCTGTTTTGATAATAACGAAAGTAAATTTCTGTTGATTGGTGTGTCCGTTAGGTTTTGTCGGTTGCTGGATAATTCGAATAGGTTACTATGAACTACAAAGGATAAGTTGTTTACCTCCTTAACCGCAGGAAAATATTTGTAAATGTTAGGGTGTTTTTTAATTTCATTAGCAGAAGTAGCATTGTCTGCAAAACAGATTTTAAATTTTGCATCTGATTCTTTGTCTCGTGCTTCTGTAAGTTCAAGATTATTGAAGTCATCGGTACCGTTTTTAACTATAAATTCCAAGACGTTATTCGCTTCCTGATCTTTGGTTACTATATTATCATTTACTACCAATGTGTCAAGCGACTTTAAGAAATGCATTGAAGTAGATAATCCATTCAAATATTCTTGTTGTTGTCTTTCGAGATAATCAAATTTCTCATCGCCAAGTTTCAAGAAAAATATAGTTCCACTATTTAATGAGTTTAAATCAATCTTATCTTTACAAGAGTTTAGAAATGCCTGAAAACTTAATAGTTCATTAGTATTGAATGGTTCAACTTCATTAAAGTCAATATCTTTCACCTTTTCTTTTGGTTGTGCAGGAAAATTTGTGATTAGTATTTTCAATAACCAAGGTGAATCATTTTCGTTGAAGTCAACATATTCAAATTCATTTTCATCTGTTTTTAAAAAGTTATCGAGTTGCGATTTTTCAGACCAAGAGAACAAAATGGGGCCTCTATACCCTTTCTCATCAGTATTAAATAATTCGTCTAATCCCGAAGATTTCCCTACTAATCTGTGGACTAATTTAAAACCAATGCCATATCTGCCAATTTTATCTGGGTCTTCTTTACCAAAACTTTGTCCGATATTGAGAATTGATTTAACACCATCTTTAGAAAACTCATTTCCGTTATTTATAACGATTAAGTGACTTTTGTCATATAGCATATAAAATTGAGTAGAATTGCTGTCTGCTGCATTTTGGACAAATTCATATATCGCTTGTCCATCTTCTGCCATTTCAACTTCTTTTCTAAGAAACCCATAAATATCCTCTTTGTCACCGTGGTACATAGACAAGAATCCTGAAAGGTTTTTATGTTGCACTCCCATAAAATTTTCATCATAATATTGGGGTGCGTGTTTTCTTCCTGGAATTAAGTTCTTGTACCACTGGCGGAATGATTTTGCACTTTTTATTTTCATTATGTATCGTTCTCGTGGGAATTAGTTAATAAAGCATTGTTCCTGTCGTTGTGTGGTTGCGGTAAAAACAAATGTGGTACAATGCTTTGACTTGTACTGCTCGTATCACCTCTTTTGATTTTGCCGAAGCGTTGGCATTTTGTCTTTAATTTTTTCGTTTGTTTATTGTCGCTCGTGTCTTTTTTTAGGTTTTATAACACGCTTCAGTTAAACACTTTCAAAGTGAGCTTTATCCTGCACTTTGCATGTTTAGCATTAGTGTCGGGGCTCATTTTAAACTACTCTAGTGGAATCCAATTGTAATCTGAGCTTTGTTTAATCTAAGTATTTCAAATATAGGTAAAAAGCTGTTTTTAAGTGGTGTATTTGATGGTTTGTGGGAAACTTGGTGGGAGAGGGCACTACGCCTTCGATACTATTTGTCCTTCGGCCAAATCACTCAGTCTCCGTTGTATTCGTTTCCAAAAGATACAGGTAATCAAAGCATCTAGAAAAATAATAGTCTTTAGCACAATTTAAGGTAACTGAGTGGCAGCCTTTAGGCTGTTGTATCGAAGGTGCCGGGTTTAGTTGGTGATGATGCTATTCGTGGTCACTAAGGTTTCGGCACTTCGACATAAAATGCTCAGGAAGTTGTGTAAGAGGGAGGTCAGGAATCAGCAAACAAGGGAATCCAAAACTCAGAAATTTGCTATTTGTGTGCAGCTTTAATGCTTGTAAATCCAACAAAGCTTGGCAAGAATTGTGGACATAGGAAAGAGTGAAAAGTTAGCATTGATAGCTGTAGCAAATAAGCTAACTAAACAATCATTTGCAATAGCTAAATCAGGATTAATTTATGATGCAGAATTTAGAAGTCTGAAATTGAATTAAAAAAAAGAAATAAAAAGTCAGAAGTTTTCTAGGATTTTACCCGAGTTTAATAATGTTGTGCTTTCGTGCTTTATTTGACCTTCTTTATTAAGCCATTTAATTTGTTGTGATAATCTTTGTTCGCATAATTTATTAAAATCAGATTTGCTCTACTTCTTGTTATTCCTGTATATAGGATTTCGTCAAATGTCATCTGAAAATTGAAATTTTCTAAAATCAAGAATATAGTTTCACTTTCCCAACCTTTAAAGCTATGAATAGTTGAAATTTTAACTGTTCCACTATTCATCCGAAAATGTATTTTTTTGTTATTACGAATCATTTTCAAGTTGCTGGTTTGTCTTTTTGGCCCAAAGTCATTCCTGAAAGCTGTAATTCCCTCTTTATGCTTTTCTTTATAATCAAGGAATTTGGAAGTGTTAGTCGAGTATCTCTTGCAAAAAATATCAAATTTTCCTTTAAATTTGTCTGGATATTCTGAATACAAATCGTCTAGAGTAAACAATACACTTAGTTGATTATAGGCCTTTGTTTTTGCCCTATCATTTTGACGATTCATTAGTTTAATTCCGTCTTTTAACCATTCTGGGTTTTTATTTTTCAAATAATTAAGTCCCATTCGATAAACCATTTCGTAGGTTTCAAACATTGTATTGGTTCTTTCATTTGAAGAGTATCGATAAAAGGCGTCAAACTTCTTTAAAAGTGAAATTGAATTTCCTAAAATCGTTATGTCATTTGGTGGAATGTCTTTATTTAGAGCGTTTTCGTGAATTATGGTATATAAGCTGCTCACACTATCAGCATCTTGTAAATAAATGTAGTTTATACTACCTTCTTGATTTCTTTCATATGGCAATTCAGGTTTTTCAGTCTTTTTATTAAATGAATCGATTTCATATTTGTTTTGAAAAATATCTTTTTGAAATAGAATTGCTAAGTCCTTTATTTTGAAGTCTGAGCGAAAACAGTTTTTTAGTTCCGTCACACCACGAACATTGGTAGATATGTCTTTCGATTCAGTTAAGTTGTTGTAAATATTTTGTTTCACATCTCCAAACAGCACATATTCCCCACCTTCTACGAGAAAACAATCTTTTATTATTTCCATCCACAATCTTTTGTAATCTTGAATTTCGTCAATTAGGATTACGTTGTAAGGCTTTATTTTGTCCTTATTGTCTATAAAAAGTTGTTTGTTGGAATAGTATTCTTTTTCAAAAAAACCATCTTTTTGTTCGTTAGTTAATTCGTTAAATCCTTCGGGTACTTTTACAGGAATACCTAAGTTGTTTAGTTCAGAATTAATGAATAAATGGTAGTTTGAAATCACAAAATTTTCCCAAGCGAATTCTTCTCGAACTTGACTGATTTTATCTTTAATATAATTTCGTAACGTAATATTATATGTTAAAATAAGAACATTACCATTTGTCCTTTTATGAGCTTGAACTGCCCTTGCCGCTAATACTGTTGTTTTCCCTGAGCCAACAACACCTTTTATTCTTTGCTCTTTTCTACTTGCGTTATGGATTATTTCAAGTTGTTGTTGACTGTAATGAATATCTTCTCCATGTTCTTTTAAATGGATTGGTGGCTTTAGAAATCGTTTAAAGCTTTTGTGAAGATCATCAGTAAAAAGAAAAGAAGGTCTTTCTGATTTTAAGTATCTGTTTTTTAATATTTTATTGAAATCAAACTCGTTTAAATTATCTCGTCCAATTAAGTCAATATTGTATTTTAAAAAATTCAAATAACCTTTGTCGTGTTTAAACGGTTCGATTAGGAAGTCATTGATTTTAGAGGAATTGGCATTGTGAAAATACACAGCACAAGAAACAATATTAAAGTTCCTAACGTCTTTGATTTTCTTTTCAAGTAAGTTCTCGATGTGAAGCTCGAACAGATTGTCTTTATATTTTAGAGCTTGTTGAATTGGTGATTTGATATTGAAACTTTGGTTTCTAACTTTCCAATTTTTTCTATCATCCAATTCGTAACTATTTAGATT
>Ga0209712_10005024_pt1 | contig 10414 bp, 10 predicted proteins | sample ArcOceMetagenome_FD_187443 | JGI IMG/M metagenome (GOLD analysis project Ga0209712, IMG submission 187443) | Marine eukaryotic phytoplankton communities from Arctic Ocean - Arctic Ocean - Greenland ARC118M Metagenome (SPAdes) (version 2) | ecosystem: Environmental > Aquatic > Marine > Oceanic... | reverse complement strand
AACGGTGTGGCGCACCACAATGTCCGGAGGGGAGGAAGAAGCCCTTATGAAGCATTCTCAGCCGGGTTCTTGTGAAGGCATGATTTGAAGCATTGTCAAACCCGGAACGGCGACGGCCAGAACGTTCTAACCCACTAACCTGGTTTTCTTTATTTCATTCCTTATTTTTTTCTTCAGGTTGCTGGTGTTTATTTTCGCTGGTGGGGTGTCTCTGGTAGTGGTAGCTGGATGGTGGTACGGTTGCTGGTACGGTTGCTGGGAAAAGAAAAACAAAAGAAAATGGTGACCTGTGTCAGGGAAGAAGTAGCCCTTATGAAGCATTCTCAGCCAGGTTCTTGTGACGGCATGATTTGAAGCATTGTCTAAACCTGGAACGGCCCTCGGACGAGCCATCCCATCAACGACATGGAGTCCCATACATTTTGGTTCGGAACGGCTTCTTCCGGTCCTTGACCACTGCTGCACGTGTCCTGCGCATATGTGTATGGATTGGACAATAGCAATTCTGAAAATTCATTGTGTGTTGCCAGGCCGAGAGAGGGCAATGGGTCGCTTTCAGGAGTATGATTTGCGATGACTAAGTGTACGTGGGATCTGCTTGTTTTAAAAGAAACAAATACATTCAACAAAAGTGACAGGTTGAAGGTGTCACAAGTAGATTCCCTCCAAATCCACAGCAAAATTTTGTTGCACGAAATGAAATTAAAGATTTCAAGCTACTTTGAACTTACAGGAGGGGGGACGAATGATTCAGAAGACACTAGAGTTGAGCAAAGAAGTAAGTGAGTTTACCTTAATCTTTGAATGTTAGGATGGAAATTGTGCTAACACTTTAAGCGCTGTCTTTCAGCGATGTTTATTGATTGGTGCTTGGACAAGCATTGTTTTGGGAAAATTCGAGCGCCCAGACAAATATACGAAGCCAGAAACGCCCAAGTACGGTATTGTATTCGGATCCACAACGCATTCCAGAAGCGAGGAGAACAGATCTAAGATCATAAGTTTTTCAGAGACTTCACCTCAATATGCAACGTTTTTAAGGTTGCAAAAGAAGTCTAATGAAGTTGTTGACGATGAGTGTTCGCATCCAAGCCATGCGATGCTGTCAATGCAGGAGGATAAGACAAGAGGTCGACTCATAACGAATTCAAAGCAAGACCATGCCAAAGCAAAAGAAAAGAGAAAACGACAAATGACGTATGCCTCGCAATTGAAGGCATCGCGGAATAATCATGTGGCGATACAGATCGGTTCTATAACAAGAATCGTCGTTCAGAGCTTTCGTAAGGTCATTGACTGCGAGAGATGCGCATTATTTCTCATGGATCATTCTACAAATGAACTATACTTCAAACCCGTCGGCGATGAGCATACAAATCCAAGAGAAATCAGATTTCCAGCTGTAGCAGGGGTGGCAGGATGGGTGGCAACAAAACGCACGCCATTGAACATTAAAAACGCGTATCACGACTCTCGCTTCAACACTGAAATTGACAAACAAACAAATTTTCGAACCAGGAGCATTCTTTGTGCCCCTGTTCTATCATCAAAGGGAAAACTTATTGGTGTTATACAGATGGTCAATAAGAAAAAAGGGGATTTAAAAGCCATTCAAAGTATGGCAAAGAAGAAGAAAACCGACGGCGAGCATCATGGGTACGAATCGTGCTATGAACCATTTTTGGTCATGACGAAGAAATTATTAATCGCTGCTGTGCTGAAGTTTCAAAAGCTCTTGAACCCATATTGGCTCCAAAGGATGTATTGGATACCAAATGTGCTAATGATGGTACTGCAATGAGTAGCACTAGAGCCAGGAGGCGAAGTTCTACAGGGATGGATATGATCGATGGCAAGGGCTTGACGTCGTCAGTTGCAGCTGCAGCAGGAAGGCGAAGATCATCAGTCGGAAACCTGGCGAAATTTGTTAACAAGCAGCAGGCAGTTAAACCAGTGACGGGAATATATGGACAAGAAGTAAGCCTATCAGAGGCTCTAAACAAGTTTCAATTTCGTTCCGAAAAAGGAGGATCCAGAGACCAATACAAGGATGATCCTGATCATATGCTGGCTGCTTTAAAACGGAAACGAATGACTGATTACAGTCGTCAGCGCAAAACGATTATTCAATTAAGATGCGAGAAGCAGCAGGGTAGTACTTGATAACAACAAGAACAGTACATTACAGCGCTTGAAATATATTTCCTAAGTTGAAAGAGCTGAAGCACCAAGGCCAGAGTATTTTGATTTATTTCTTCGTCTCTGTCGAAATTGTTGGCATTTCGTAGGCACCTAAACGCATCAATACCTCTATTGCCCAATAGTACCTCCTTCAACTTGATATTCCACTTATTTGCGTCTTGGATCAAAGCAAATCTATCAAATACCGTGTAAATAAGACATCCGAAATTGTGGGTCTTACGATTGAATGCACCAAGACTAATATCGCTATTCGCACTGCATCGTTATGATCCAAATTAACGGGCTTCATAACAATCTCACTCTTCCTTTTGTTGTAACGTTCTTCGGTGTACCCATGCCAAAAGAGTCTTCTGACGCGTATTGCTATCAGAAAGAGAGCGAGGAGATGCATTTACGAAACAACAAAACATTTTTTTTATAAATGTTATGATATGCAGGCATCCGCCCATTACATATTTTCTTTTCCCGTAGAAACAAATGGGGCGGACGATAATCGAGACAGTGAGTTTTTAGCATTGTATTGTCCCAATGCTGATCGTTTTAGTTGTGGAGAAGTGTCCTGAGAATGCCGCACTTTCTCCATCTTTTTTAGAAGTGCTGCTCTACCTCGCGCTGGACGATGCATTTCCCTCGAAGCAGTACTGGTACCTGGTTTCCTTGACTCGTGCGGTTCAACTGACGATCCGTTGAAATGCTTCTTCTTGATAATATTCTCCAAATTGTGAATCCGCTCAGATAAATGCTGAACTTGTAATTCTTTCTCTTTCAATGACTTTTCTAGTATACTTGAGGATTCAACCGCTTGTTTGTAAGTTTCAACAGGGACTACATCACCTCTTTCAGCTATTTGGGCTTTGTATTCGTTCACTTTCCGGTTGTACAGCTCAGTTGCAGCTTTGCACTTCTTGATAAGCGTGTCGTAGTTCTGTTGGCGAGATTGATAGGTATCCAATTCAGAGTGGAGAGAATTCAACTCCTTGTCCATTGCAGCTAGTTGCAATGTGAGTTTTCTATTGTCACTAGAAATTTGATAATTTTCCTTTTCGAGCATGTCCACTTTTGCTTTAAGCCTCAAATTTTCGTGAACAATTGCAGAAAGCTCACTTTCAGACTCCGTAAGAGCCTTGGCAAGCGCGTTTGCACAAGCTTCTGCAGCTGCAAACTCTTTCAAAAGCTCTCGAAATTGCTCTGGACTCTCGAAACGCTGCAAATCGCACGAAACATTTTGATTGTTAGAGACGGGTTAGTAGTGTGCGATAGTATTAATGAAAACTACTCACCATTCCAACTTTTGCAAATTCTGTAGACATGAATCGATTCTCCTGGTACAGCACCTGTACATCTTCAGTAGCAGAGTTCAGCTTTCGCTCCAGCTCCTCCATTAGTGCAAAATCTCTTTTGAGCCTACCATCATACTCGGCTCTTAGTTGAAGCTCCACCATCGTTCTTGTCGCTTGAGTCTTTTTCACCTGCACTCTTAGTTGGTTTGTCAAGCTTTCAACTTGTGCCCGCAACCTTTCCTTGACTGCTTCGGCCTTCTCCATGGCCGAACGCTTGGATTCTTGCTCTTTGTAAAGCTGAGCAGCAAAATTACCAATTTCCTTCTCCTTTGCCTTCAAATCATTTGTGAGTTGTTCTATATCAGAGGAAGAATTAACACAAGATTCCCTCAACGTTTGCATTTCCGTCTCGGCTTCCGTTTTCGCTCGTACGAGTGATTCAATCTTAACATTGGACAGATTTGTTTGTTTGTCCATCTCCGACTTGACATTTTGAAGTAATTCTTCCAATGATTTCACTTGCGAGGTTAGACTTTCTTGCATAACATCGCGTTCTCGGAGCAACTCTTCCATGTTTCCCTTTAGCTCTGCATGTGCTATCATAATATCATTCATATCCTCTGCCATATCCTCTTGCGAAACATGTTCTTGGAAGAATTCGTCACCGTGCAATACACTCTGAACATCAGTCTGAATCTCGACATGAATATGGGCAGGAATTCCCTTTCTCAAATTGTCTGAAGCATGCTCATCATAGTCGACTTCGTAGCATACATCCAATCTCTCCCTTGTTCTGGTAATACCTCTCGACCCCATCGTCACCCGAAGTTCCACTATACGATTCTCTGCCATACGAAGCAAGGATGGAAACTCTGGTGGAGACGTTGATTTCAAGGCAGAAACAATTTTCTCCATCTCTTTCAAAGAATTGCACTCCCTCACAAATTTATAATCCAGCATTGCGATGGGGATATCCTTATAGGACATGGCTTCTGATTGCTGCGTTTTGGTGGTAAGGGGTGTATTAGACAACGAGTTGGAGTTGGAGCATTGAAGAATGGAAGGTGAGGTCATTCCTGCCCTTAGCTGCTGTGTTGGACTTAAAAACATGGTTGAAACCGAGCAAGATTCCATGGAAGGATCGCGTTGTACAGTCCTCACAGGGAAGGTATCATGTAGCTCATTATTGTTTGGAGAATTGCCAACCCCAATGATTGGATTGGAATCCGATGAATATTTTTCCTTCAACATGTTCACTTTCGAATCATGAAACTCCTGCCGAAACGATGACATCAAACTATTGCCCGTTGCAATGGACACAGAAGTGGGGATACCTAATCCAATAGGCGACATGGGACAATTAGTAGCAGGTGAATTGGCAGTTGTGACAGAATATGAAAACGTGGGTGATGCCATGGGAAACAAATGCTGATGTTGCTGAGGGACTGATGCGCTATCTCTGCTGAATTCCATACTGCTGCTGTGGCTTGTATCTGTCCCGCTCCCTTCTGGAATGGCAACTAGACCTGGACAATCCTCCGAAGTGATCTCTACCTCTCGACAATATTCATTTGTATATCCTGACAGCGTGGAATCATCCACTGCATTTCCATTTGGTGAGAATATAGACGACAGCAAGTTGCGTTCTGATTTTGAAGATTCTTCACCGGGTGAAGGTTTCGTTGTGCGAACATGATGCTTTCCTCTGGATGTGGGAGTTTTAGTGGGCGCTTTCTGCTGCATTTGTTTTGCCTTGGGCACTGGTGTAGGTACTGGCGCAGGAACCGGTATCACCTCTAGCTTATTTCCTTTCAATTTCCCATCAACAGCATTACTAGTATCGGTCTTTGGAGTATTAATAGCTCCCAAGGAAGGACCTCCCTGGCCGATTTCAAAGATCAACGATTTGCAAGATGAAAGTAACTTTATAATATCAGAATGATCCATGCTTGTCACTAGCCTTCCGTCTACCTTGTATAACACATCGCCCTTTTTCATTCTATATTGTTTTTTCCATTGAGCTGTATGATTGAAAGAAGTAGCAATGGCCCGTATTTGAGCTCCCAATTCTATCGGTACACTTTTGTGCGGTTGAAAGAGTATTCCTAGATTTCTCCTAGTCACATTGGCTGGCAATTCAATGAGATACTTCCGAGATACCATTATCGGCGGAGGTGGAGGCGGTTGCTTCCTTTTCATTACAGCGACCATGACTATTGATTATTGATTGTATTCTTTGTTATTTTGATTGATTGCAGCTCCGCTAGCTTTGGTGCAGATATCTCGGCCTCTATAGTATTAATACCAGGGTATCTCGTGTTCGTAGATGTGTCTTGTGAATCGAGTGATTGAAATGAGACGTAGGATGATTTTTCACAGAGCAGCAGTGCGAAGTGTCTCGTTTTATTACAGAATACTCAATGAAAGCAGCAACTGAATTATGAATAAAGTGTGTGGAATGAATTGATGTACAGTCCGATTTCATTCAGGATAATGAATAAAGGGTCGTCTTGTCTTTCTTCCTGATTTGATTTCTCGGTATTTCAGCGCAGTGTTTCAATGCGGAACAGATTTGAAAAATCCTTTTTCAGCCTTAAAACAGCCTTTTTCAATAATTCTGTGCCATTTAAATCACGTTCGTGAATAAATTGAGAATGGGAACAACGGAAGAACCAGAAACCAGACACAGCAAGCAGGCATCATTCAATAAATAATAGTCGCAAAGTCGCCAGCAAGCAAGCAAGCCTCATCCTGCTGGTCATCATGTCATGGCGTCGATAAGGGACAAGGGGACGCGACGGAATTACTAAATAGACGTTTCTTTCATTTGCCATTGGAATAATATAATCCAAATCAGATCCACGATCCACCGGAATACTACAAGTATAACAGTACCGCAACTGTGACGGCGACTACACGCTACAATATATCATTTACATTTACAATGGGAGACCTAATAAGTTCATTGCTGTTTCAACCGCCACCGCCGACATACCTTCATCCATCGCGGCACTTTTGGCTTTCCAACAAATTCGGCAACCGCATCCCGGCCTTCTTTATTGAACGACCCAACGCAAAAGTTACCATCCTATTCAGCCATGGAAATGCCGAAGACTTGGGAATGATTTATGATTGGTTTAACGACCTTGCCAGAGTCCTCCGAGTGAATATCATGGCATATGACTATTCTGGATATGGTAAAAGTAACGGGCAGCCATGCGAAGAATATGTATACGCAGATATCGAATCTGCCTACAATTATCTCCTCAACGTGAGAAAAATACAACCAGAAGAAATTGTTCTCTATGGACGAAGTCTAGGTAGTGGGCCCAGCTGCTACCTAGCTTCCAAAACTGCGAGGGAGGGACGATCCGTCGCTGGGGTTATTTTACAATCTCCACTTCTCAGCGCCTTCCGAGTTGCATTCAATTTTAGGTTTACAATGGTATGGGATAAATTTCCAAATATAGATTATGCGCCGCATATCGGATGCCCCGTTTTTATAGTCCATGGAACACAGGATGAGGTGGTACCATTCTATCACGGGCAAGATTTGTTTTTGAGTTTGAAACAGTGCTGGAGAGCCAAGCCATTTTGGGTGATTGGAGCTGGCCATAATAATATTGAAGCGCTTCTTCGACCAAGTGGGGCGTTTGTGGATAAATTGATTGAGTTTCTAGATTTGCATGTTGCAGCCAGAAAGGGAGATGCAACAGCACCGAGGCCTGTACCGGAATGTTTGGAGGCACAAGTGCAAAGTAATGCGGTTGCTAGTGGAATGAGTCGTACTTTTTCTGCTGCTACAAAGTTAAATGCCAACGCCTCTTGGGGTCCAAATACTTCGAAATTGATGGGGAATGTGGATGGTATGGCTTAACCACTCTACACGTATGGTTCACGTTGCATTGGCAATATAATATCTTGCCATTGCCGCTACTATTCTGTTGTTGTAAATACTATTCTAGACCCTTTGATATCAAATACTTGCCTTTCGATTACTGTACAAGTACTGACTTTGGTAATTTAGAAACGAAATAAATATATAGCTATGCATCTGTATGCAATAATACAATTGCCCAGTGAAACCTACGAAAACCGACCAGAAGATGATCGAATGTCATCGGGACCTCAATGTTCGATATGCAATCAACATCCGCCCATTCCTTTTAATTAATAAATGTGAAATGCGATTATAATGTCTATTCTGTATCAGTACTTTCTGAATGTAAATCGCGCGCGGATCTCTCCATACTCCAGTTGCCATGCTTATTATAAATAGGATTCCCTGTAAGTTTCGTACTTTTATTCTCCTCAAATCTTTTTGCTTTTTCCATCTTCGCCTTTCCAGATTTTGTATGCTAGTTGCAACGAATGAAGAGCGGGATAGTTTTTTATATTCCTCAAGGTTGCTATTATGATTGTTGCGTCGACTTCGAAAAATCTGGGTTTAATCCACCTGAACTTTCCGCCTTCATTCACTAGGATGCATATTTCTCCATCTAATACGCGCAACTCGTTTCAGAGATCGCTTGTCATTGCGCGTCAGTATTGCATCGAACACTTTCTATTGGCTACTATGCTACCCGTAGCAATTGTCTCTGTATGCATGTCTTCTTCTGTGCCAGTAATTACAACAGATGTAAAACGCTTCTCCCCAAGTGACTGTTTCAGTAACATTGTTCAAACTGAATCTCGATGAGGGATCAGGATCATTTCTGTGAGAGTAAAGATTGGGAGGTGAGTTAGGTACCGTACTATACAGTACAAAGTACAAGATAGTCAACTTGAATTGGCTTCATTGCTGTTGACAGGAATTGCTTGGCAATTTTTTTGAATGACTTACATTGAATATCACAGTCTATTTATTCATCCCGTCTTTGTTTCATCATTCTTGACGCTCATGCATCCTTCTTCCCTCCCTCTCTTTCTCTCTCTCTCGTACTACTACTGATTTGCAATCTTCTATCTGCCCAATATAAATCGAAAGACCAACTACAGCTTCAACAGTTGGACTTCTTCCTCGTGCGGGCGGAGAACATCCTTCGACCGCTCTTGAGATATTGTCAATATGAACTGCAAAAAGATCCAAATGGAAATTGCAGCATTGGCAACATATGAGAAAGCTAATGATAGCGATAATGATGAGAGCAAGTCGGCAGATGACAATGATGTAAATGGCGAGGCTAATGAATTCTATTTCCGAGGAAACCTCTTTTGGATGACAATGATGCGTCTGTTCGAATGGCATTTATCAAGGTTCAGAATAAGAAGCATATTCTGCATAGTTTGAAAAAGAACAAGGGTGTGAAGCCCAATGTCATTGATTCTTTAAATTGATGGGTCTATTGAATAGTTACGACGATGCGATTGAATCAGTGGAAAAGATGTACCAGAGGTATGAGGGGATGGGGAGTGGCCCTTCCGTGAATAAAAAGAGGCATGAATGTTCCTATGTATTGGTGTACTTGAAGTTTCAGAAGCTAATGCTGATTATGGAGTGGAACGAAAAGATTGCAAATGAATTGAGAAAGAAGGATGTGGACATGACTCTGATCCAAAAGGAGAAAAATATAGGACTCGGTTCAGATGAGGATGGGGAAGGAAACGGAGATGCACAATATAAACTGGTCCCAGACATTGCAAGACTTTATGATGCACTATACAGGATGCAGTGATGCGGAGGATGTAGAAGACAAATTCATTTTGGAGGCAAATACAAATGAATTGCGTATTCGTGCTTTAAGGTGCTACTATATAGATAGAATGTATGCTGCAGAGACTGCTGGGAAGGACAAGGAAGCTCCTGCATTGTTTCAACAAGCATCTGTTTTGGCGGCTGAAGCAGCAGAAGAAATTGCTGCCTGTCAAGATATGGAAAATTCAAATGTTTTCATTGAAGAAATGGTCGAGCTTGAAGATAAAATCATGGCATATAAGTGTAGAACAAAAGCTTTCGTGTACATCGCAAGTCGTGGTAGTGGTGCATCCACTGCTATATCTGGAATGAAACTCCTTCGTCGTTTGGTCGATTTTGATGCTGGTGAAAAATCTCATCGGCTTACCTCCGTGCCTGTTACTTTGGAGCCCATTGCGGCCAAGCCCTTTGTTTTCGACAATGGTTGAGTCTAGCAAAGAGCATTTGGCGGAAATATGCAAGTTGAGAGAAGCAATCAAGCTCAAACATTATGGACAATTGTATGGAAGGCTCTTTAATTGGCTTTATCATCACTGCTGCCCCAAATATATTGCTACTGTCAAGCATAGCAAACTAGAAAAATGGGTTCCAAAAGATTGGGAATATTTCCGAGTTGAGTTTCATAGACTACGAGACGAGCATATCAGGAATTGATCCGAAAAGACAGCAAGCACTTCTTTGTTCCCCGCCCCCGAGTTGAAACAGATATCGACACCACGCATGCATTCCACCAAGAGCAAAAAGAGAAGTTCCAAGATGCAAGCGTCGACACAAAAGTCGAGCAAACGTTGGAAGAGCTATACGTCCAAGGTATTGGTGCTATTTCAATTCAAAAACCCATTTGTCTTATTCGTAACGACTTGAATGCTAAATCCGTGTCTGTACACTACGTAGAAAATATCAGAAAGGAAATTGATCTATTAAAATCTTTTCAGATAGACAAAGGAGACTCCGAAAATATTTTTAACGCCCTAGTTTCACTAGTCAATATTGTCGAACCACCTATATCCTTCGAGAACCCGCCGCGCTGTACAACATTGTGAATTCTCATCCAATGCTTAGATACTTTTACTTGACCAACTTCCAAACAAAGCGTTGTTGCATCGTTTCTAGTCGAAGCCCTTCCATTGGAAGCCCAGGTGAATCTGTTCAATTGCCCACCTCCCCTCTGGAAGGATACTTTCACTTGACCAACTTCCAAACAAAGTGGTGTTGCATCGTTTCTAATCTTCTCGCG